>Ga0208161_1000209_pt1 | contig 33267 bp, 39 predicted proteins | sample CB_VirMetaG_3_FD_184538 | JGI IMG/M metagenome (GOLD analysis project Ga0208161, IMG submission 184538) | Freshwater to marine saline gradient viral communities from Chesapeake Bay - CB_1508_1S Viral MetaG (SPAdes) (version 4) | ecosystem: Environmental > Aquatic > Marine > Coastal | place: USA... | reverse complement strand
CAATCCCAGAGCCCTTGCTTTGCTACATCCAGGATCATTGTAAAGATCGAGACAAGGATGAATATGTCCTTGGTTGGCAATGGAATTCAATCCATGAATTCTCACGATCGATGAAGCGGATCCAGGACAAATTAGGCATCCAGGGGATCAAGCCCTTGCATGGCTTCCGAGCCTACTACTGCACAAAATTGGCGAACTCCGGACGCAATGCCCTGCAGATCAAGCGATTGATGAGACACACCAGCTTAGAGACTACGAAGCTTTATTTTGATGAGGCTGAGACTGATCTCGATGGTGCAGTCAATGTCTGGTGATCAGTGCCCGGCTTGCAACGGTGACCGGGCCACCGAACTAGGCAAACTCAAAAAATATATTGTCCTGCGATGTAAATATTGTGGGCTCACTTTTCAAAGGAAACGAAGATGAATAATTGGACGAAAATCACTGCACTCAAAGATGTGCATAAGGACCAGCCTTTCCGAGTAGTAGCTGGCCCATCTGGTCACCTCACGGGTGATATCTTTGTCAAGGATGACTTTGTTGAAGAGAAGGATAAGTACGCTTGCCACACCATCGATGCAGTCGAACCTCACGCCTTTGTCAAGAGAGAGAGGTACTTCTCTCCGAGGTTCAAAGTCTATGTGCAGGAGGTGTGATGGATACCAACAACTTCAAATCGAGGAAGCCCTTATCTGCTGTAAAGTTTGGGGAGCCTTTTCGACTTCTCGAGTGGTACATCGACAACCCTGGTGAAGTCATTGAAGCTAGCTTACAGACGATTCTGTATAAACAGAGATATTCTCGATCGGACAAAGCTTGGAAGGTAGGTACTAAGGATGGGACGTTCTATGGGTTGATCGAGCCCTACACGCAAGTGTTAATTCAACCAAGGGTACGCAAAGTCACCTGGTGCAACTAAAAGGAGAGTTATGAAGTATTACGAATATGTGGATCCAGATGACCCACAAAATCAACCGAGCCCAAACGAATCCTGGGATGATTATCCCACTGGATATTTTGAATATGATGATGAAGAAGAGGCAAGCTAGTTCAAGCTGCAGGAAAGACCCCTCTAACCTATAACAAAAACTAGCCTAACCCCTAACCCTGGAGCCCGGGCATTCCTAGTGAGTGACCCGGGCTTTTTTGTGTCCAAAATCGTTTCGTGTTATAACGTGTCCAGCCTACCTGCAATCCCAGTATTTATCTACTGTTATTACTGACTGTTAATCATTGGGTCGCTGGTTCGAGTCCAGCTTGGGGAGCCAACGAAATCAATGACTTACGCTTAATATCCTGCCGAATATCTACCAATTCTTTATACTTTATAGCACGATACAAATCAATAGCTCTGTCGGGTTTGCTACCCCATGCAGAATCTGGGCTCGAGAGCTTTTTCGTGTTTGCTAGTGACCTACCACCAATGTCGTCGTTTCGTGTTCATATCGTGTCGATTATCCCTCGAGTAATCCCTTCATTCTTCTTAGCTGGCTCATGAAATTATCATCATCGAGGTCATACGATCCATCGTTGAAAATAGACTTGGCTTGCTTTGGGTCAAAGATGATGTAGTGGTCGCTAGGGTCGTTAGGGCTTTCGCTATCCATTAAAGTGTTTCGCAAAATGATGCCATCATACCCTTGGCCTTTGAGCTGCTTTTGCAGATTCCTCGCTGCCTCCTCTGCATCTGCATACTCCCCTGTTTTAGGTCTGGGCTTGGGCCACCCCCCTAAGTGCAAACCATAGAGCAGCTCGTAAGCATCTGTGTAACGCTTGTCCATCCAATTTTGTGTGGCTCCCTCCGGTATCTGACTCTCTAGCACATAAGGATTATTGAGCCTCAAGTTGGCAGGAATGTTCCTCCCTCCAGGTGTGGTTTGATCCATTACCACCTTGCGTAAATCCGCTCCAGCAAAGTGATTGCTCACTCTTGGATTTTCAGTGAAAAAAAATCCAAGGTGTGAGGGAATGCTTGGGGTAGCAGATTCCAGGTAATCATTGTCAAATCTATCAAAGTCTGCCTTTGTCCCATGATAGACAATCACGGGCTCCCCATCTTCATCCCGGACTACGGAATCCTGGAAGAAACGCTCGAAGTTCCTCTGGCGTTCTGGCCCCATGATCAGCGTTGGATCTGGTTGATTCAGCTCCGGGGGATCAATCAGCTCAGCCAGCAGCCCACCTCCACGCATTCGAGCCACTGCCCCTGCTAGTGCCTCTGGGATCCCTGGTGCCTCTCGCTCCTCCAGGAGCCCTTGCATCTCTAACTTTTGTCTCATTCATCCTCCAAGAATCCTCGACCTAGTCCATAGCTGAGACCAAATCCTCTTACCCCTCGATTGCGATTGAAGAGAGGCAAGTTGCGTTTGTAGGCTTCCACATCATCGAGCAAGCCAAGCACATTGGCCTGACCTGGTGCGAAGAATCGGGGAGCGAATTGATCTCCGATCTGGCGCAGGTTCTTTGCTCTCTCGCGTATGCCTGCCTGACGTAGCAGCTCGTTAGGATTGGCTCGATCAATCATTGTGCTGAGCTGCTCGAACTCATTAGGCTCCGCTAGCATATCACTCGCCAGGCCTTGTCGATTTGTCGTACTATTGCCGACAATCCCTCGGGTGGTTCTAGACCTCGAGACCTCAATAGCAAGCTTCTGGCGGAACATCTCGAAGTTCTCAGCGGATCCAAAGATTGCAGCAATGCGTTTGATGTTATCGTTGCGGAGCCTTCGAGCCACATCCGCTGCTCGGGCTCCCGAATCGCCAATTGCATCATTGGTGAGCCTTTCGACCATCGCGTCAAACTGACCAATGAATCCAGCTCGATACGCTTCCTGCTCAGCTGGTGACATCTTTTGCAGATCTTCCCGGATCAGTTGCGGTGTGCCTCTCTTGAAGGCCACCGCACCTTCCTCAACCCTCTCACCTAATCGGAAAGTCTTTGAATATAAATCTCGGACCTTCGCAAAAGCAGGGGCTGCTCGATCCACCTGGTCCAGCATCTCTGATTGCAGGGAGCCCACTGCAGATCCTCTCTCTCTACCAGCAAAGCTCGGAGATGCCATGTTGGTGGATTTGCCAATCTCTTCGTCCATGATCTCTTTCATCATCTGGACTTTGCGGAGCGTATAGGGTGCCTCGAATGGACCTGGATCCGGTCGACTTGGATCCTGGGCATCTTGCCTCAAAATCCTTGCATCCTCATAGGAGTTGATCAGCTTGCCTGATCGATCTCGATCGACAATCTGGCGCAACTGCACCCCCTCGACTTCCATCGGCATCAGCTCATCATATTGATTGCTCAGCTGGCCTTGTCTGATTTCCTGCATCCTCCGCTGAAATAGCTCTGGAGGGAGCCCTTGCGTGTTTGGTTCGCGGAGAGCTTGCTGCAGCCTGGACCCCTGGAGAGCTTGTCGATCAGAAACTACTCGAGGTCCGATTGAGGCTCCCCTGGTCCCTACATTGTCTGCGAAGGCTCTGCCCAGGGTAGTGGTGTTTTCGCCTGCCACATCCATCAGCATCACATCATCAGGCCCAGAAATTCTCGCCTGCCTGTTAACCTCATCTCGAGCAGCCTGGATTTTCAGCCCATCGGCTTCCAGGCTCCGCGCAGTTAACTCGAGCCCTTTTGAATTTGCATCGTAATCACTAGCCATTGGACCCGGAGGTTGCCGAGGTGGTCTCGGTGGTGCCCCTCCTCCTAGCATCCTGCGGATGGCATCGATGGACCCAGCTCCTCGCTTGATTGCCATCTCTCCAGCTGGTCCGATTACCCCGGCAGCTGGTGAAAACTTTAGAGCATCGGTTGCCGCTTCCATCATCGGAGGCACTGGACCAGCTCCGGTAGGATCCTGATCTCGGTTGTACATCCCTGCAGCGGTAAGCGCAGCTGCTGGAGGCCCAATTACTGCTGCTTCTCCAGTGCGCCTGGCAAAGTTCCTCACTGGTTGCCCTTTGACCGGGTCGATTGCCCTGGTCATATTAGGCGCGACCCCTCGCATGGCTCGGCTTGCGGTCATGCCACCAGCAATTCCTCCTGCGATCTGAGACCCGAGGGAAGTCATTGGATTCTCTCGAGTAAACTCTTGACGCTCCCGATCGATCCGATTGCGTTCCGCCTGCACTCTCTCTGGATCTGGACCACTAGGCTGCTGGAGCATCTTGATCACAGCATCGAGACCAGACCTGGGGGCACCTCCCATTGCGGAGGTGGTAGCTTCCAGCTCATCCCCGAATTCAGCGGTGTATCCACCAATCAGATCACGCACTACTCCAGTAAAGAATTGGATCACCTCCTTCCCTGGATTATCGGTTTCCTGCTCTGCTAGGTGCTTCGCTAGCGTTTCCTCAGTAGCTCCATTCTGGCGCAGGAATTCCTTGATGACTCGCTCAGGTGCGCCATTCTTCCGGAGTGTCGTGACATCCTTCAGCAGCTGATTGTAATCCATTATCCCCCTACCCCATATTTGCGAACTTCATCACTGTAAACCGGGTTGCCTGGTGATGAGCTGATCCCCTGAGTCACTGGCACATAGATTTTGCGCTTTGTGTCGTATCTCAGGCTAGGATGAGTTCTGGCATTGATCCGATCATCTGCCGCTTTGTGCTTGGCAAACCAGCCATCTGCATCATAGTTGTATCGCTCAGCTGCTCGGGCATATTTGCCATAAATATTGTTGCGAACAGTCTGTGCAGTCGTTAGGAATTGGTAGTACCCTTCTCCCGTAGTCAAGTTTCGAGGATCCTTGATGATGTTTTGCAACAAATCCAGATCTGGACCCGTGATCGCGCCTAATGCGTAGGTATCCTTGAGGCTCATCAGGATCTGGGTGTAGTTGACTGCAAACTGAGCATAATTCTCATCAGATTCAAAAACATTTAAGAACTTATCAACTCGACCAAAATCATCTGCAGTGTAGTCTCGAGCCATTACCGTGATCAGGGTGTCGAGAGCTTGCACAGTTTCAGCAGCTCCTACTCGCTCTTTGTATTCAGCATTACTCTCCGGGATGATCTCGGTGATATCCCCTTGCTTGCTTCCGATTCTATTACCAGGTTCGACCTTGCCTACCTCACCCTGGACGATGAACCCACCATTGACCCCCTTCTCGAATTTCTTTTCCTGCAGCACTTTGATCGTTTGCAACGCAGCTGAGAATCCATCCTCCTTGAGGCTGGTTCTCACCAGCTGCTTATCAGCCTCAGACAAATAACTGGATGCCAGCTTATCGTTCAGAGCTTGCTCTGTTCCCGGGAGTGGCACCTCTCCCATCTCTTGTTTGAATCCTCGAGCCAGGTTGCCCAGTTCTGTGAGGGAAGAATATTTGCCAAGCTGGTCCGGTGTGATTGCCGCTTGCTCCAATGCAGTGATGACCGTAGGTGGAAGTCCCAGTTCACTGCCAAGCTGATTCATTTGTGTTCTGCGCTGGCTGAGCTGGTCTGCACTCAGCTCCGGGTAGCTTTCCCGGGGAGTGGCTTGCGGCTTGCCGAGAGAATCGATCTTGCCATAAACATCTAGCAGTGATGGGTAGACCCCTTTGTCATCTGGGGTATTGGCTGCGCTGATCAAGGCCAAGGTTGCTGATTCATCCAGGCCTCTCATCTCCGCAATGGCTCGAACTTGTTTTTCTCGCTCAGCTAGCTGCACCGGAGTAGGAGCTGCTTTCGCATTGCGCTCCCGGATCTGGGAATAGATGTTGAGGATCTCAGCCTGAGACTTTTGTTTCTCCAACTTAGCCAAGGCATCTTGTGCCGCTTGTTGCTTTGCTAGTTCCTTTTCTTTTTCAGCTCCCTGGAAGTATCCGAGACCAGCCTGCGCGAGGACTTGCATCGGACTTTTTGCATCCTTGGGATCTCGCACATATTGAGGATTATTGAATAGCTGAGCTGCAGCCATCAACGCACCTCGTTTGCTTACATCAAAATTCGGCATCGAGCCAAGCAAGCCCTCGAGGAATCCAGGTGCAGATTTATCCGCGCCAGCTTCCGCGATTGATCGCGGATCTTTTTGCGGATCTTCCAGGAGCGAAGGAATGCCAAAATCAAATGGGCGTTTTGTTGCGTTTTGTGTTGGAGGTGGGGTCGTTTGTGCGTCCAAGGGGTTTCTAGCCAACGGCCCTTGGTTGATCTTTTCTTTCATTTGCTGCAAGGATCCGAGCTGAGGGATCAGCTTCGTTGGGTCCATTGCCCCGGGTCTGCTTTGATAGCGAGGCACCGGATCATCTTCGAGCGGAGTAACACTAGTGGGCTGCTTCTGGTTAAAGACCATTGCCTCTTCGGGCATCCCAAATTGCCCTTGGTTTTTTTGCTGAAAAGCTTCTTGCCTGCGCTGCATCTGATCAGCCTGCCTCATCTGCATCAACTGCCGAGAATAAGGCTCTAGTCTCCGGGCTAGCACAGCAGCTTGCTGAGCGTTACCGCTCTGCTGAGCTGCCTGGTATTGCTTCAGCATCTCCGCGACCATTTGTTTTTCTGTCGCGGAGAACTGCTGCATGTATTTGGTGTCGAAGATATTCATCAGAGACCCAACCATTCTAGAGGATTGCTCCCATTATTATTTGAGAGATATTGGAGGGCACCGAGCCCAGCTGCCGCATAGGGGTTCATGCCCAGGCCATATGCTAGCAGCCCGGTTCCCAGAGCTGGGAAGAGAGGGTTCCCTCCTCCTCCACCTGGATAGAGTGGACTTGTTTTCTGTTGCACACTTCCGATTGCTGGACTAATCGCTGAAGTCTGCAAGTTGACCTGATCACCTGGGTAGCCAAGCTCACGCTGGAATTCCTGGAACATGAAATCAAGATCCTGCTGGTTCCTCTGGTCCTGCGCTCCTCCTGCCGCTAGTCGATCCATGATCTGCTGACGTTGCAGAGAATCCATCTGGTTGCCGATCGTACCCATCATGCCGCTGGCATCGATCGCTTGTCCTCTTGCACTTTGTCGGTAGGCCTCAGCCAGGCGTTGTGCTTCCAACTCTCGGTTGGCAAACGCGAGTTGACTTTGTGCCCCGAGGGATTGCCCTTGCAAGGCTCCCTGAGCATTCAACGCATTGGCCTGGTTGATCAGACCAGCATTGATGTTATTGATGTTATTGAGCGATTGGGCACCTAGTCCCTGAGCTGCTAGCAAGCTTTGCAGCTGGTTGTTTGCAGCCTGCTGATAGCTATCAGCACCCAGGGCTCGAGCCTGGCTTAGATCCTGAGCGGTGAGGTTTTGATTCTGCAACCCTCCTTGCATCATCAGCTGATTGTACAAGTTCCTCGAGTTGGCAGTGAGGTCTTGTGCCTGCAGTGAGCTGCGGCTTGTCAGATCCTGACCTTGCAGCCCAGCTTGCAAATTCGCCTGCTGAGCAGCCAGTGCCGCTTCCTGGGTCAAGGTGTCACGCATTCGATCCGATTGCGCTCCAAGTTGCTGAGCTTGCAAATTCGATTGTGCGCTGAGCCCTCGAGCATTCTGAATATCTGATGCGCTTAGATTTTGACCCTGCAACGCTCCCTGAGTGCCGAGCTGCTGAGAGAGGCCAAAGCTATCAGCAGTGAGCCCTAATCGCTGAGCTGCATCTGCGGCAACCTGATCTGCTGCTTGCTGATATCCGGATGCTCTTAGCTTCGCAGAGGTATCTCCTACACTCTGGAGGTATTTGTCGTAATTTTCAGACTCGAGTAGTGCCTGCCTTGACCCTCCGAAAGATCCCCGAGAAATGGCCTGGTCTGAGACCTGTTGGTCTGCTAATTGACGTGCCTCGTTGAGGTCATTAATCGTGTTTGTGATCACCTGGTCTGTGTAGGGGTTCATCCGCTCATTGACCTGAGCTGCAAAGCTATCCCCTCGCTGATAGTCTCGCGAATCTGCTAGGTTCTGAGTTGCATTGCCAAAACTGGTGGGGTTGTATGTCAGCGAATCATACCCCTGGGCTGCAGTGCGATTGGCAGGCTGGAAATTTTGAATAGCATCAAACTGGCGAGTCTGGTAGGCATCTGGGCCGAGAGCAGTGACCGGGGTGAAGGTGTTGGTGCTGAAGGTTCTCCCGGCTTGCGTTTGCACTGGGCTAAAATTCGCAGCTGCAAAGCTCAAAGGATTGGCATTGACTGCAGACGTGTAGTTAGTCGCACCTTGAGGGTTCCCTCCAAAAGCAGATCCACCCTGGGATAGAAAGCGAAGCTGGTTGTACGCTTCGCTCATGTTGGTGCCATATTGATTTGCCAGCTGAGCCTCAGCTGCTTGCGTCAAATCAGAGGGTGCCGCGAAACGCTGACGAGTATATGAGCTGAATGGAGTGGGGTTGACGTTGTTTGGATCAATGAAATTCTCAGAGAGAAAATTCTGGAGCTGATCAGCAGTTAAGTAGTTACCTGGGAGAGTTCCCTGGTTTTGCTGCTGTTGCTGGTTGGATCCGCTATCACTACCACTATCATTATTGTTGTTGTTATTGTTGGTATTGTTATTCCCTTGACCAGGGACTACCCCCTCCGGGAGAGTCCCTGCATCCTCATCATCATTCAGAAGCTGGTTATTTTGGCTTTCATCATAAGATTGCCCATCTCCACCAGTGTTGGTTAAGCCACTGCCCTGCTCTGTATCTGTTTCATCATCATCACCACTGAACCAGTCGGTGAAGGAATCCCAGGCATCTGTAAAAAAGTTCCCGTCATCATCATCTTCATCATCTTCTGTTAGAGAATCCCCACTGCCAGTTGTTAAGCCACTGCCTGAGTCGCTATCATCATCATCATCGTCATCACTACCCCACCAGGCAGCAGACCTCCCCTCTCCTCGAGAGCTGGTAGGCGAATCTGCTAGCAGGCCATAATCGACCCCTATGGGGGATCTCCCCGAGTTTGCGTTTTGCCTCGATGTGGTGTCGGTGTCGGTGGTCGTAAATCTTTCGGTGGTCCCGGGAACTGGTCGAGCTGGTTGGTTGTAAGGGTTGTATTGGTTCTGGTTGGGGAACCCAAATGGGCTCATCTGAGGCTGGTACATCCCTCCATATTGGAAGCCACTCAGTGGCCCAGGATAGGTAGGGTAGCCGAATGGTTGACCTGGTGTGAATTGCTGATAACCAGTGCCACTCTGCAACGCATTCTGAACGCCTGAGTATCCCCCTCGGATGTTGCCAAAGTTTTGAGTCAGCGTTGAAGGCGAATAGTAGGATCCATCTGGGCGCTGCATTGTGTAGTAGTTCGCAAAGCCCGAGATCGCCTGCACCTGGGGTTTTGCCCAGGCAGGCACATTATTGACGTTGACCGTTTCAGTTGCCATCTAGATTGCCGTAGTTGAAAGAGTGCCAGAATTATCCACCTCGACTTTATACCTGGTCCCGTTTGGGCTGGTGATGATCAACCCATTGGAGCCTAGCTCGAGGTCTGCAGCCTTGCTGTAGCGATTGCGTAGATCATTGCTTAATCGGTCAAAAGCTCTGCTGAACCAGTTTCTATCGTATCGATCTGGGGGAGTGCCTAGAATCATCGAGTCCCTCCAGGCTGGATCTCGAGCCTCTGCTGACCCAGGCTCCATTCGTTGCTGATTGGAGCTGAGAGCTTGACTCTCATTTGCCTGCCCTGGAAACGCACATCGATCTTGCCAGTAGCCCTCGGGCTGAATGGCCCCTTGGTGGTCTCGTCAGAATCTGCAGAGGGGGAGAGGAAGAAGGTGAATTGAGGGAAGCCAATGGCAGTGCCCTCTCGCTCGAGGTCATGCCAAACCCTGGTAATCTTTGTGAGTCGATCACCATTGCCAATCTGGAATGCTCCGGTTTCGGCATAACACTCGACTGTGCCATCGAGTGCATCGGAGCGATCCACCTCATGGGCATAGACTCGAGTATCTCCGTTTGAATCTGGCCCTACCGCAACCGGAAAGGTGAAGGCTTCCTCGGCTAGGTAAGCATCCCGAGCCAGGGAGCCCATGCTCCAGGTGTTATTTCGGGTGCCCCAAAGAATGTATTTATCGCAACGATTTTCCGGATTATCCTTACTTTTATAGAACCAGACTACCTCTCCAAATTCGCGGATCTCCCCACCGCTCACCAGGGTGCTTTGCTGGATGTCGATGTCTGAGAGGAAGGATTCGAGAATTGAGCAAGGCAAGCTGGACACGTTACCATCAAATCGCCAGAAGCCATCAGCCGAAAGCCACACCGTGGTCTCGGCAACCTGCTGAATTGATGCGGAGCTGACCGGGCCGCAAGCGGTAGCTAGTGTCTCGATCCCATAAAAAAATGGGCTTCCAACGTAGGAGAGGAGCGACACGTCAACGGAGCTGAAGATAAGGATGCCTGCACGAACTTTTTTCCCACACATCAAAAATCCCTTGGTTTGCACCTGGAGGGATCCACTTTCGGACGTTAGCGCACTGACATCAAAATCCTGGTAATCTTCCTGCCCACTCCAGAGCAGCTCCCTGGAATTGCCATTGGCTCCGATCAGCAAAAGATATCGCTCAGCAGTAACCACAATTGATCGAGCCCGAATCGGATCCGCATTGGTGGTGATCACCTCCATTGCCTTGACCGGGCTGATCGTTAACGTGGTATTTGTTAAGGTCTGAGCTGCTGGCTGATCCAGTGTCACTTCTCCAGCATTGGCATCGATCGAGCTGACAATTGTACCAGCAGGGATCCCGGTGCCTGTGACCTGAGCATTGACTACATACTTGGTTGTATCATCGGTGGTGATGATGTAGGAGCCTGCTGTCAGATCTGCTGTGGTGTCTGTTTGCGCTGCAGCGGTGTCATAAGGAGTCAGTGCATTGTAGGACCAGATCTGGTTATCTCCCTCTTTGCAAAGCAGTAGGAGGTCACCCCAGTTGTCAATAGACCATCGAGCATGATCCGTAAAGATGAACTGACTTTGGCTAGTTCCAGGCGATTGCCCATAGGCATACGAACCATCGTAATACCCCGAGCCATATCCGCTGCCCAGGTTAAAGGTGTTGCTGGTGTTTAGTCCACTGGCTGGAGTGATGTCATAGACTTTATTGTTGCGGATCTGGATGACGATGATCTGGCTCGGAGTCGCAATTGCTAGATAACGTTCCCCGTTGTTGGTTTGCCAGAAGTGCATCCCTCGGCATTGCCCAGATAAGGTCTCGGTGATCAAATACCTCCAAGGCTTCCAAGGTTTTAACCTGCGCTCATGCCAGCGGACTAGGTTCCCTCGAACCCACCTCGGACCCACCTCATAGTCTGTGCCATCGGCAAAGCCGGGATCAATCCTGAGAGGAACTAGTTGCTTCGGCATCGATTGCTTTTTTTCGTTTTTTGTATGCTCTTACTGCTACCGCACCAGCTGGGAGTCCTGCCATGATGAAAGCAATTTCCAGCATCCCGGAGTCAACTGCGCTATTGAATAGATCAACAAATTCAGCCATTCATTTCCCCTGTTTTAAGAATCTCTGCCACCCACTTGGCCCGGCTCGGGGTTTGCCGAGCCCACTTGGAATCCATTGCCTGATCAGCTGCCTCGAGCCAGTTGCCCTGCTCGAGGGCTGCTAGCATCTTTTTAAATTTCTTGACTGCTGGCATCCCGAGCTGAAAAACCATTGCAGTCAGAGCAGCTCGTCGATTTGGCCCTATGTCTTTTGGCGCAAAGGTGTCGACCTCCTTCGCTGCAATCACCAGGTCCATTTGCAAGATGACGCTGGCTTGCTCCTCGGTGAGCCCTGGGAGATCCTCGATGTTTTTCCCATAGCCTACCGTCAGCTTCCCGGCTGGGCATTCATAAGCCAGTGACCGGAAGCCCTCCGCTTGTTTGATATAATCGATCAGCTGGTCTGAAACTCGTTGATTCGTTGCTAAGATCATCGCGAATCCCTAAGCATTGTTTGGCAAAATATTCTGCGAATAGCCCTCGATCCTCGAGTGTCATGCTCTCGACATCTGCTCGGCTATAGTTTCTACGGAAGCCATCGATCACGCAGGAACACTGCAGCCCTGCTTCCCTTTGTGAAAGCATCGGATGCATCCCTTGCTGCAAAAGAATCTGATGGAGCCTGGTTGCACAATCCGCAACCCATTGCATGAGGTAAACTGTCGGGTAGTCTAATTGCTTTTCAGCAGCTGGTGAGGGAGGAGGGAGACAAGAAAAGGCAACGAGAGCAACCACTAGGAACGTGGTCTTCATCATTTTAGGCTATGGTGTAGTTTGATTTCCGATCTCAGCTCGGCAATCGTGATATTGATCGCACCCAGGGTCTCGTTGAGCCTGGTCTGCGATGCCATGTACTCGGTGTGGGTTTTCTCAAATAGTGATCTGAGGGCATTGTCATTTTCCCGGTCATGCTCGAGGAGCTGCTGACGCTCGTCGCGATGCTGCTGGCTGAGCCACTTGATATAGTAGCCAGCTCCCAGCAAACCAATGAAAAGACCTCCGAGGTTGCTTAGTTCCTTGATCAACTCGATATCCATTTGCAACCTTTCATTTTATTGCTGCCCAGACGATTAACAGAAAAATTACTATTACGAGGGTGTTCACTGGGGCGTTTTAAGCTAAAGCAGTGATGCCAATAATAGGCATTGAAAATTGGTCTGTTGCTCCACCATCCCAAACGTCTGTTGTGTGTAATTTCATCTCATGAGAATCAAGGTAAGCTCTAGTTTTAAGTTTTATTTCTTTCCCGTTAGTCCATGAAGAAAATCTTCCAGTAGTAGCATCTGATGTGCCTCCAATATGGAAAGGCCACTGGACTAAGTATTTATTTGTCAGATAAGTATCAGCCGCTACCCCCATTCTGGCCTTCGTCACCTCAACGTCATCAACAAATAAGGCGAACTGAAGGTTGTTATTTGAATCTACTGGTGCGACCATCATTACAAACGTGTAAATCACAGTTTTGGCGTATGATGGGGGAGTGTATGTTATTGTTGCCCCACTAACATCGACAACAGTAGTGCTGATTGTTTGAGATGCTGTAACAGTTGGCATTGTATATGTGCCGCTTTTTACAATAATACTACTGCCATCACATGGAGACATGAATTGCTCAATAACTGAGCCTGGGGGCATAACAACACTACTACTAAGGCTCACAACATTATTCGCCTCACTAAGTACGTTGTTGCCTTGGCTATCTTTAATCGGCAACGCAACTAAGGCATTGTCTGCCTGACGCATCACTACCGCTAGTACATCTCCAGCGGCAGCTCCCGTGGTTAGCGTTACGTCAGCTCCATCGAAGCTGAAGTCGCTATTAGCCAGTTTGACTCCATTCAAGAAACAATCGCAGTAGCCTACGGTTCCCCCGGTGGTGCTGAAAACTGTTTGGTTTGCAGTTGCTGTGAATTCCTGGCGAGACTCCGTTGCTGCCGGGGTGGGTATGGCTCCAATGTACATGCTAAATCTCGCAATTTATGGCTTTGAGTTCTTCTACTGTGGTGCAGCTATCCACTGCATTGGTGATGTCTCTGAGTTGCTGCTTCTTGAGCACAATGGAGCTGGTATCATTCCCAGCTTCCTGGGCACGCAGATAGTCAACATCCAGCTGCTCCAGCAGGGGCTTGCGCTCTTGGCGCAGCTGCTCCTTGCGTATCTCTTTGGCCTTGGGGATATCAATGGTGATAATCGGCATTAGGCTCCATAGCCAGTGGGGTTAGAAAAGTCTGCGCTCCAAGCATCACGGAAGCTTCTATCTTCTGGCAAATCGCTGGAGTCAATGACTAGATAGGGTACTCCGGTTGGTACATCTTTGGCGCATATTTCTTCAAAACTAAGTGAGCAGTTGGGCGCAGGAACTAGCACACTAATGGTTGTTTCATTGGGGAAAATTGCTAGTTTCATTTAGTTCCTTTGAGGTTAGCGGAAGATGGCGATACTAACGTGTTCGCAACTTTGCACTTGATTATAGTCATAAGTAGTGTTTAAACGCACAGATGATGATGTATGGTCAGATAAACCACTACTTGTTGGAGTAGATAAATATCGACCACTACCACCAGAGCCATAGCCAGCACTACCACATACTGAATAATAAGCATCTGGCATCGCAGTCGCAAAATTTACGGTATAGTCTCCATTTCCGTTAAAACGAACTGAACTTACATTTCCAGCATCCCTTATGTAAACATTCTCACCAGTTGTAAGAGACAACTGATTTTCATCTAAAGTCCCATCAAAATTAACCCAAGCCCTACAAGCATAAACTGGGGCATCATCTCCATTAGTGATATCCGCTATATTCCGTGCATTACTCATTGTGGCTCCATAGGCCAAGTAACATTAATTAATTCACCAGCTTCATTTAATGCCACCTCTGGATTATTCGCTGGCATGTCTCTAAGGCTTTGTCGATACGCTATTTGCTCTGGGCTCATGGTTCTATCGCTCACTGCCATCCAATCGGATTGAGCGAGTAGTTGGTTGCGTTGTTCTCTGAGTTGGCGTAGTGGTTCTGCTGCTTCTAGTTCTGCGATCTTTGCTTGGATTTGTGCTTCTGTTGGTTGTGTTTTATCAACTGATAACCAAGTAATACTATTGTCTTCTTCCAAAATAAAACTAGGATTTTCCACCAACGCAACGATTGCATCGAATTTTGTAAACATATTACGCTGCCAGTTCGAAAATTGTGATAGTTGATATCGAAGCATTGGTTGTGTCATTACCTCGCCTATTCATATAAACAGAGCCTGTGTTGGTATAGACTTTTAGCGAATACATAATCGCAGAACTTTTTGTTGTAGATACTCCTGGGTCAATCAGTGTATAGGAGCAAGTGCTGCCATGAGTACTACCGATATTGGTATAACTAAACATAACATTACGAGTTCCGCCAGAACCAGTATAGAACTCTGTAAACGTTGATCCCGCATCGGTAGACCTAAGTGGGGCCAATCCAATATCAGAAGAAGTGCTAGCACCAACGTGACCCAAACAATAAGTAATCATTAAACGTGAGCCAGTTGCTAACGGGGTAATTGATTTTCGTATACTGGAAAATTCATCTCCATTATTAAGTGATGGCTGGGCAGTAGTCGAGAAAGTTACAACTTGAATCACATGCCCAGCAGGAAACACCACATCACTGCTAATCGTCCCAGTTGCGCCAGTGAGGCTAACTAAGTTGTTTTGCCTACGAGTGCCGATATACCCAGCCATTATGGAAGCTCCAGCAATGAAATATGGATATTGACACTGCTAGCAGCACTAGCAGTAGCTTCAATAATGTCGTTAGCGTTCAGCACGATCTTACCATCCAGTGCGGATAAGGCTGAGCCCACTGGAATCACAACATCCTTGACTAGCTCCCGAGTCGTGCCGCTCGGGCCGATTTTGACCGTTGCAGTGACCTGGGCTGCTGATTTATTGGTGAGCATCAAACCCACTAGCACTGCATCATTTGAGAGTGCTGAATAGGATCCGTTGCCTACTTCAAATGATTGACGCTGGAAATCAGACATAAGTTATCCTAGAGCGATTGCATAGGTGATAGCCGAGGTGTCCGGGTATCCTTTGACCATTTGGTCCCACCCGGTGCTGATTGATGGATTTTGTGTTTCAGAGGCTAAGATGGTTCGAGTCGCTACCCAGCTGCTCTGATTGTATTCGACCACAGAGCCAACGTCATAAGCTCCCTGGGACCAGGTACCTGCCCATTCAAACCCTCCGACGATTTTCTCCCATCCGGTTTGACTAGTGTTTGTTGGTCTTTGAGCATCGGAGCTGGTGTGGTCCAGGATACACAGATAACCCCCACCGTTATGCTCAACAACATCCCCAACAAAATATTCAACTGCGCTACCACTCCAGGAACCTCTGCCCCCAATCCCCGAAGAGAGCTTCTCCCAAAAATTGCTGGCAGTGCGAGGATCCGCCTGGCTGACCGCATAAGCGGTGCAACGCCATTCAGCATTCCCATACCGGACGATATCTCTGGGGTAGTAAGTTGTGTTTGCGGCCCAAACCCCAACACTGTTATCCCCCTCGACTAGCGTTGTATAGTCATTGCTATTGGTCTGAGGGTTGTTGTTGGTGCTGTTGATGTTATCAAGCACAATGTAAATCGAGTTGCGGAAGCGGACGATATCCCCCTTCTCGTAATTCGCGTTTGCCCCTGGAACCAGCTCGGTGACCGTTGGGCCATTGAATCCAAAGGAAATATAGTCCCACTTGGCAGTGGTGGAAGTTGGGCTCTCTCCTACAGATACTGCTTGATTGGCGCGATACGTCGACCCCCGGTAAAGAACAATATCTCCAACAATGTAAGGAGAGGTTACCTGGTAGTCTCCCTGGTATACGCCTACCCCTCCGGTGAATAGGGACCAATACGTTGTATTTGTTGGGATAATGCCAGCAGTGGTGTTTTGTATAGCCCGATAGGAGGTGCCCGAGTAGACAACTACATTGTCTCGGTCATAGTCGATATTCGCGTCATAGGTGCCCCTATGCAAAAAGCCACTTGCTGTTTTCCGCCAATAGGTGGATTGCCCTGATGCGGTGGTTGGGCGATCTGCTACGCTGGACACATATGAGGTCGCGTTGATCGAGACATAGGTCGACCCCTGGTATTGGACCTCGTCCAAAAACTCATACGTTGTAGATGCAGCCCATTCCCCTCGATTGAAAGGGACAACTCTGCCGAGATCTAATTGAGGCATATCAGATACTAAAAATTAGATGGTTGTCTGAATTGATAAACGTATTCGTAGACGTAAAATTCCCGGTATGATTGAGGACCAGGTGGTTGTCTGTTGTGCGAAGCGTGATGTTGACAATCGCTCCAATCAAATTCGTTCCTCCACCACTCCCCCCATCCAGGGCATCCACACTGGTGATGAACCCTTGCTGAGCGGTGTAGTCTGCAATTCGCTGATCTACCTGGGTCTGGGTCAAAAAGTTAGCATCGTTAGTAAAGATCGAAACGTTGGCACCTGGTTGCACTGCTGTGTCTGCAAGATCTCCCTGCTCAGCAGTTGCGAAGATTGACCCCTGAGCCAGGTTGAGCGCAGAAGAAAAATCCACTGCTGTGATTTTCTTCTGCTGACCCAAAGACTTATCGTAGAAGAGTAGATAGTCTTCCGTATTCAGCGAACCAACGGAGAGATTATTCAAATTGAAGATTGGCAAATCGATGTCGTAGGTCGTGCCATCTTCCAGGGTGAATGTAGCAGTGTCTCCAGCCTGGTTTGTGGACACATCAGTTACCCCATTGGACCCGGTAAAGAGAGTCAACAGGTGAGATGGATTTGCTGGAGTCTGGGTCAACGCCAGGAAGACACTATTGGCATCCAGCTCAGCTGGTGTTGCAAATCCACCAATGGCTGTTGCGTAGTCATTCGTCCCAATCCCACCAGCAATGCCCCCATTATTGACTACAACGATATCCCCTTTCTCGATCCCTGTTGCTGAGAAGATCGCTGCATAATTGGCAAGCTGAGTAACTCCATTTTGCCTGCGCCAGACAATTGTCTGCTGATCACCATCGTAGAATAGATTCTTCCCGGCATCGGCAACCCCGGGGTTGGGGATGATCGTGTAGCTACTGCTAATGTGCGTGGTGTCAATGGCTCCATCTGCAATCTTCCCCCCGGTGATCGCAGCATCCTTGATCTTTGGACCAGTGATCGCCTCATCTTTGATTTTGACAGTAGTGACTGCATTCTGAGCCAGCTTGCTCTCGTTGATGGCAGCTCCTGCGATCTTTGCCGTAGTCACCGCTTCTGAAGCAATCTTGGCTGTTGTGATTGTGCCATCAGCCACCCCGGAAGCTACTCCGGAGGTGTCGATCCCATCCACTGTATTCGAGAGATTGGTGATCTGGCTCGAGAGGCTTGTTAGCTCATCACTGATCCCAGCGATCGTGAGTGAAGTGTTGCCCCCTTTGAGATTGGTGATGTTCGTGTTGAGCGCAGAAATATTGTTGGTGTTGGCCTGCAACCCTTCTTGCACATTTGCGATCGAAGCAGTTAGCGAAGTCGTAGAAACGCTTGCCACTGCTGTGGCTAAATTGTTTAGAGCCGAGTCCACCAAATCGAGCGATTGGTTTAGGTAAGTGCCCCACTGGTTCTCCTCTGCGACACTATTGACAATCGGCTTTTTGAGCTGGTAGTGAGTCGTTAAGTTTGGCATCAGGTACCATTCACTAGATGGACAAATCTGAGGGAATTGTCATTGACACTGGTATACTCTGCTATTCGCAAATGAGGATCCCCTGAGTCATTATCTGCTTCACAGGTAATTGCGATAAATTTATTGGTTTGGTGGCTAACAGTGTTGCCTGTGTAGTTGGGCCATGACCCAAGATAAGGTCTCACATAAAGCAACTCAGGCAAATTTGATTGAGATGATGGGACATTCGGATTTACCCCATTGATCATCGCGTAGAGTTTGCCCCAGGTGATGTCACTGGTAGCCACATATCCCGAGAGATCTGCCGTTTGAATCAGCGAAACGTTGCTGGCGTTGGTGGCTAGATTCTTCCAGTAAGGGTCTCCGTTGTTTTCAAGGTCAATCCGCCCATACCCCGTAGAGCTGCCAAAGAGATAGAGGGCTTGAACATCATTGCCATCGACAAAGGTATTACTGCTTCCACCGAATAAATAGCGGAGCTTGCCAGCATCGCTTTTAAATATTGCCGTTTTTGCGATGTTGTTTGTCCGGAAGTAAATGTTGCCATCGTTGAAAAGGATTTGGTTTGTACCATCGCTGCCGACCAATACCCCGTTGGGGACTACCCCACCGGATTGCCCAAGCATCCCCTTCAGCCGCACATAGCTATAGTCATCGGTTCTGACGTAGTTTGTCAGGGAGCTGCTCGTCAAAAACCCATAGCCAGTAAGGCTGCTCGTAGTCACATAGCCACTCAAATTCGCACTAGTGATGTATCCTTGACCTGTGACATAGGATTTTGTCGCATAGGTCGTTAGCGTTGAACCTGTGACAAAGTTGGAATCCTCTAGAGCAGTCACTCTACCTCCCAGGGTGCTGATCTGACCACTGAGCCCATTGGCAGTAGTCTGGGCACTGGTAGCAGTAAGGGACACTGAGGTCAGGGTGCCCTCAGCGGCAGACATCCTGGTGACTAGGCCAGTGACCGATTGGCTACCATTGACCGTTGCCTGCAGAGCAGTAAAGTCAGTGCTGCTGACCTGGTTATTCTGCAACGTGGTCACTGCTGCTTCCACCGTTTGCAGCCGGGTATCAATGCCATCAATCAAGGCTTTGAGAGCTTGGAGAGTCCCGGTGTAGGATCCAGTGATTGCCGCAATCGAGTTGTCAATCAACGTTTGCGCTGCAGTGCCCGTGATCCCGGTCGAGGTACTTCCCAGAACATCCGCAACGATCGCCCGGACACTCATGTTGGTGTCCGTGCTAATCAGGGTATTTACTTTGGTTTGATTTGCCTCTGCCAAGGACTTGACAGACGTGGTCAACGTTGTTCCGGAGTGGCCCAGGTTTGCTTGCAGCTCACTGATTGCGCTATTGATCGAGGTCACATCGGTGGTGCCACTGGATGTGATTAAAGATTCGATCTGAGATAGGGTATTTGTGCTTCCCCCCTTCAAGGTAGTTAGTGCATCATTGACAACTTTCAGCACACTGCCCACCGTGTTGACATCGGCATTCAGCGTAGCGATTGCGGCAGTGGCAGTAGCTACATTGTTCTCATTGGTCTTGGTCTGAGCTGATAAATCCTGCACACTCTGATTGAGTACTTGCCCCCAGACGTTCTGATCCCCATCAATGGTGGGGAGTTCAATGTTTGGATATTCGGTGAGGGTAGGCCTAGTCATACTGTTGTCCAGTATTCAGATGATTCATCAGTGCTGGTGCTGTAGGTCTCATTGCTTTCATCAATGCTCTGGTTGTAGGCAATCGAGGTTGCATCGATCGTGATCCACCCCACAGACTCAGCCTGGGGGGATGTATCAGGCTGGTATATCCCTGAGCCATATACGCCTTGTCCAAATCGCATCAGCCACCTTTAAGATAGGCTGGTCTCGAGCGACCACCCATGTTGCGAAATGCCAGGCTTTTGCGAATCCCTTGCTCGAGCTTCCTCCGATCCGCTCCATTGAGCTGAGCGATTTGAGAAGCGTATTGAGAGGCCCAAAGTCCTTGCCGCTCATCTTCTCCAATGTAGCCAGCACTCTTGCTGAGTGCCCCATAGAGATAAATGTCTGGATGACCTAAGAGCAGCCAATTGTTTACATTGGTGCTGCTCAGAGCTGGGATGGTTTGATAATACAAAACTTCATATCGATAGCTTTGGGTAGGCACTGGAGCCACCTCGAATTTGCCATTGAGTAGCACCGCATGAGTGGGCTCTCCACCTTGGGGAACATTCTTGCGAATCGAGTCCAGCTCGGCTGGAGAGCAAAGCTTCAGATATTTGTTTTGCTCCTGGAGCATCAGGTGCCTGAGTTCCAGGAAGTCCGTGGGGAGGGTGATGATGCTATCGGAACTATCTGCATAGGCGTTCCTCAGCATCTCAGAGACTCGAAGAGTGCGATTCAATTCACTCTCCGCTAGTTGGATAAACTGGTTAACTGCGGTATCCGTCAGATCATCACGATTGAGCCAATCGCTAATTGCTGCTGTTAGGGCTGCGTAGGAGTTCATATGTGCCCAGGCCAGATTCTAAAGCATCGATTATCCGGATCATTTAACCACTTCTTCAAATGGGCCTCATCATTCCAGCTGCCTTCGTTGATCATCTGCTGAACAACTGCAGCTGGGATGGTTGCCACTGGGCGCATGTCCGTTGGGCGATCATGCAGATGGCTTCTCAGGTAATCGATCTCATCAAAAACAGGTTGAAGATCTTGACTGAGAATGTGGTGTATTCTACCGGGATCCGTTGAGTCTGATTGTATGCGAGAGACAACAGATCCCCGGTGATCGAGGATCGTGTTGATTTTCATCAGGCGATTGTTGGATCCAGGTCTGTGATCAATCCATGCGCCTTCGGTGCTGACACCTCAACGCCTGCCTCGACTAGCAGCACGTCAGTGTCTGCATCTCCGGTCTTTGCAGCTCGAAATGTGGTAAAATTGCGAAGATAGGCGATCTTCAATTTATCGGGCTGGATCAGGAAAACGTCCATCTCGCGACCCGTCGAACCAGTAGATAGGGTACTTGTTCTAATGTGTCTCGTTGGCACGATCCGCAAATTACCAAAGTCACTGGCGAAGACCTGGACATCAGCTCCTGCCTGGTTTGCATCGATAATTTCTCGAGCGATTGATCGGCCTCCAAATGTGGAGAATTTCTGCTTTGTCAGTGGTCCGCACAAAATTGTATTTGGCTCAGCTCCGTTGGAATAACACTGCTGCATAACGTCATTGACCATTGCCTGGGTGAACGCTCGAGCAGTGCCATTTCCTCGGGTGTCGGAACCATCCCCGGTGGGGTTGGTTCCGCCAGCATCCTTGTTGACGTTGTCCTTGATCCAGCTCAGTGGCGTTGCAGTCACTCGAGCAGTGGTGTCGTTACCAATGTTTCGAGCAGTGTTCAGCATGAAGGCAGCGTCGAGATCTCTCTTCAGCTCTCGTCCAATTTTTGCCATCTGATGGGCTCGTTGGCTCCGTTTCCCGTAGAGGGTGACCTTCTCCTCAGTTCCGGTGGTCGTGCTGTTTCTGGTCATCAGTTGAACCACATTATTCAGACGTGTGGTTAAGGTTGAGGCTTGATTAATCACCTCAAAGCCTTCAACTGCTGCTGCTGTAGCAATCGGACTTAGCTCCTCCGTCATCCACTCGAATAGTGTATTGTTACAAGAACGTGTCCCAGCGAGTGAAATAAGTGGCGAGCTAGCTGGATCTATATTGTGGATGATCGCTGAAACGTCTTCTGGCTGCTCTTTGGCACCCTGGGAAATATTACTCTGGTAGGTTGCGACCGCATTCGTGATTTTAGTCGTTGACATCGTTTATCTCATCTTAGTATCGCTTCAAAAGCGGCAGCGGCATCTTCGACCCTTCCAGTTCTCCGTAATCGGTCAACTGCAGTTCTCTTCTGCTTGATTCGGGGATCCGCTTGCCTGTGTGTTCGACCCTGGACTTTCGGAGGTTGATCCACTTCTCCAGCTGAGACCTTTTGCACCTTCTGTTTCCCCTGGTGGTAAAGGTAGGCATCGCGGAGCATCTTGACCATCGTCGCTGAGTAGGCCTGAGACACATCCTGCTCACTCATTCCGTATTCGCTCATCGCGAATTGTCTGAGGGCTGGCTTCTCCTTCTTGGCTACCTCTGCGTTCCTCCATTCGGGCACGATCTCTAAGAGTCTGGCTTGTTGCTCTTGAATGTGCGCTTGCATTTGCTGCGCTTGCAGCTGCTCTTGTTGTTGGTAAAGGCGTTGGAGTTGCTGCGACCGTTGTGATCGCAATTCCTGCCTCTCCCTGGCTAATTCCTTTTGTCTGACCCATTCGACCGAATCAGTCGAATACAGATGATCCCAATCAATCTGAGGCTCTGGGATATCTGGCACCGCTTGCAGTTCCTCTGCAAACTGGCGGACTCGCTGCAGCTCGGCTTGCATGGCATTGGTCAAATCTGCCATTTGCCTGCGCTCGGCTGCAATCTTTTGGGTCTTCTGGGTGTAGTCCCTGAGACGTTGGTGCCCATTAATAAGTTCTTGTAATGGCACCTTTTCCTCAACCCCATCGACAACCACAGTGTAGAGGTTTTCTTCCAGAGGTTCATCCTCATTACCGTCATCATCCAGATCCTCGTCTGCAGGCTGATCTTCCTCTAGATCCTCGTCCTGCATTGCATGATGATCCTCGGGTTCTGGCTTGGCTTCTGCTGCTTGGGGTTCCCCGGGTTCGAGGATTGCCGCAAGTGCGTCCGCTGCTTCATCAGGAGTTTGATAGACTTGACTCATTTTCTGGCTGCTCTCGTTTTGGTTTCGGTTTTGCTATTTTTTTCGATTTCCAACTGGGCTCGATCTCGTCGATTGACTAGGACATTGAATTCGTTTTGCAGCTCCTGGATTGCCCTCAGTAAAAAAAAAGCACTCTCTCGCTTGCTGCTTTCCTCCACCTGTGATGATTTAATGATTTGCATTTGCCGATCGACCATCTGTGTGATCGCTTGCTGAAATGATGGGTTGCTTGCGATCTTCTTGATCTCATCACCCAACTGCACTGCCTTTTGGTGTTCGTCCATGATAAATGATCAGTTTGTTAGAGATTATATTAAGGCCACCGGGATGGAAGCCTGGGTTGCCAAGGAACGTGTCCGAGAGTTGCGATTCTCCCGAGGCATGAGGGCTCACAAGTATCGCAGACTTCCAGTAGATCAACGTCCTACGTTTGATAACTCAGAAATCGATCGAGAGATCGAATTCCTGGAGCGAGTTACACACCAGCTCGAAAACGATCGAGCGCACTCATAGAGGCTAGGGGGATCCCTAGCTCTAGAGCTTTCTCGATCCCCTGGAAGCCACCAGCTCCTTCCATCTCCGGGTAGTCCTCACCCAGGGAGCCTGAGAATGCCCTTCGTAAATTTTGTACGTCCTGACGTAGTGGCCCGATCTTCCTGCGGCTTTTGAATTCCTCATCTCGATCCACCTTGTCTTGCACCATCTGGCGCAACATCGCATCAGAGCCCATCCTCGTTTTGAGCCCAGACAAGCTAGGGCTTTTGAATCTCTCCAATAAGCTCCGAGCGACTCGGCCTTCGTTGGGATTTGCCAGCTCCTCAGAGTAATCAATGTAATCCCCTTGCTGGTTTGTTTTCCGGGCTCGGGTGCCCTTGCCAAAAGTCCGATTCAAAAACGCCTGGTCATCAATCAACATGTCAATTTCGGCTTCCACCTGGGCCAGGAACTCTGGATCCTTTTGCAGCCGATCAAAGTCGTAATTGCTGACGCTGACTCCGTTGCCCGTATCTGCAAATTCCAAGGTTGGATACCGGGCTTCCAAAGCCTTGTATTCCCGAGGACCAATCGGCCCATCGAGATAGATTCTTGCTGAAGTGGCAGATGCTCCAGGGGTCCGCATGGGCGTAGGGAAACTGACCGGGCTCCCCTCCTGGATATCCATTGCACCTCGGAAAGCTTGTAGGGCTCCCATCTTTTCCATCATTGCCGCTTCGTCTTTTTTCTTCTTGCCTTCGCCAAACTCGACTCGAGCAATCCTGACCGGATTGTTCTCGAGTACGCCAGCTGAGTTGGTGTACGCTCCAAAAGCATCCCTGGTGGGTCTGGCTGCTTTGTCTGCTGCTAGGGTAGCTAGCCGATCAACTCCACTTGGATCGTCGTAGTCACTGCGAGGATCCGCTGAATATTCTCGAGCCAGGCGTTTCATTGCTGGGGTGGTCTCGAGTAATCCGCTGAACATTCCAGAGGCTGCACCTGGCACAGACTCATAGGGCAAATAGATGGATCCGGTGTCCTCCTTGGCCCGGGTCACATCGAGCAGCATGTTGGCGATCTTGGGCACTCGCTCTGGATACAACACTGGTACGTTTGCAGCTCCAAACACACCGGGTTGAAGGTTTGATAAGTTGTTGAGAACTACATCGTCCTGGATCCCCTCGAGCTTATTGCCATACACTGGGTCCAATAGGAGCGTTGCAAAGTCAGGAGTTGAGCCGATCATCTCTCCGGTGATCACGCCCTCATTGATCACATCCTCAACATTCATGTCTCCGGATTCTTTGCTTTTGGCGTAGTCGACTGCTGTTTTCACATAGGACCAAACACTCTCCTGGACATGAGCTGGAGTCCACTCAATCCCGGTATGCTTGGTCAGGATCTGAGCAGCTTCTCGCGTTGCATCGTTTAGAGCCAGATAGCTGGTGTTCTTGACCCCTAGCTCCTCTGGTCCTCGGAAAGTAAACCGAGTCCCGAGGAGGTCTTGCTGACGCTCTGTGGTGACCTTGGTTTTCTTACCGGAGAATGCCCCCTGGAGGACGTTCATTGCCCTTCCCATCCAGGTGTCATTGGTGACTTCGTTGAGGTTGCCCATCAGGTTTTCATAGAAGCTCTGGACCTTCGGACCAGATAACCTGATCTTGGTGGGATCCTTCTGAGTCAGGGCTCGGACACTATTGTTTTCCCAAGCTTCCAACACACTATCCCGGCCTTTATTCCCCTCTACACTCATCCCCATAATGTTGAGGATTTTCTCTCGATCCTTTGGCCTGCCTGCATTGACCCAGTTTCTCCAGATCGTCAGAGTGTTTCGCAGATTCGCTTCGACCGAGGTTTGCGGACTAGTTGCCGATAACAACGCAATAAATCGGGAGCCATCATTCTTCCCAAAGACCTGCATGATTGCTTTGTTTGATGCCTCATACCAACCTTTCTTTGCTGCTCCCAGGGAAGCCATTGCCGCTAGATTTTTTGGGTCGACCATCGTGTCATGGCGAGGGCTGACAAAGTCTAGATTTGCATTGTTGTAGTCACGCACTGCATCAAGAGCAGCTGCAGGTTTGCGCTCACTCGACAACCCATAGACCTCTGCGGCTGTTAGATTCCTCGTGGTGCGTCTGCGATCTTTTGTGCTTTTGTATTCCTGCCCAACCTTCTTATCCAGCAAAGCTCCCCCATCGTAGGTCTGGACCTTCGACATCTGGTTACGTCCTCGAGTTGGAGCTTCTACAATCGGAGGGTCTGCAATCTCCTGGAAGATGGTAGATCGTTTTGTTGGTGCGCCTGATAGGCGCAAATCCAACAAACCTGGTAATGGGACTAGTGCATCATCCATTCATCATCCCCGGTGGTCTTGGTTGTGGTGGTTGTGGACCTGGTGGCCCCGGTGGGGGCATCACTGGTGGACCCGGTGGGGGCATCATCGGTTGCGGAGTGGGATTCGGTGGCGTTTGCGGAGGGAGGCCACTCATCTGCGCCAAGGCAATCTTGTAAGCCTGCGCTGCTACATCATTCTGGGAACGCTCCAGCTCTCGATTGCGTTGCAGCTCAGACATCAATCCATCTACATTGAGCTGAGTGCCATACTTGAGCTGCAGTTCCTGGATCTTCGTGTACATCGCAACCGTGTCTCGATCGCGTTCACGATCATCTTTTAGGCTCAGCTCATAAGCATCTTGTAACAATTGGAGCCTGGTCTTCTCCAGCTCCGCATTCGCCAGAATCTGCTCTGGTGAGGGTGGAGGAGGTTGCGGAGGTTGCTGCGCCTGCTGTTGCATCGCAATGGTTGGATCGTTGAAATAGGCCTGGGCCTCTGTGATCCCATTGAGTTCGAGCATCCGGATCATGGCAGCTCGAATATTCTGCAGGCTGACCAATGGGTTCTCTGGCCCGAGAAGCTGCAATAATTCCTGCTGTTTTTGAATCGTCTGTTGCAAAATGGCAGTGCGTTGCGTGGTGTCCGCGCCACCTAGTGGCATCGTTACTCGGACATCCATTTCCGGATAGCTCCCCGGGAATACTGGAACGTATTGACCCCGGAGTAACATCAGATCCTGCTGATTCTGATGATGCACCGTTAGCTTCAACATCCGCTTGAACATCGGGACCAGCCCGGTATTGATCAGGTTCCTAGTTATCAACTCGAGCCGGGATTGGCTGGCTTTGATGTTGGCCTGGACCCCGATTGCGGTCATCGACTGCAAGCTCTCCTGATCCATCCCTTGCGATGCATCGGTCACCCCAGTGCGCTGCTCCCGGATCCGATCCAAGACCTGGATCAAGGGCAAGGCCTGCTGGCCCAGGAAGGGCACCGTGATGGGCTGAATTGCGCCAGGTTGTTGCACCGGAATGAGTGCCCCAATCTCTTCGTTGGCGAGGGCTTCAAACGATACTTGGCCTTCTGTGTAGCTCATGCGCGGAGTGGTGGCTAACGCCAGGGAATCGAGGATCTGTCGCCAGATGCTCGATTGCAGCTGCTGTAGATCTCCACAAGCATCAAAGATCGAGAGGCCTGACCAGCTATGGGGTAAGGGCTCCATTCTAAAGATTGACCAGGGATGCTCATCTACCGGGGTGTTGCGGAGGATTTCAAAGTTGCCACCAGCACAACAGATCTTGCGGAGCTGGCGAATCCCGGTGCCCTGCATGTCGACACGCATATAGGCTTCAATGTAGCTGACTTCGGTGTTGAGGCCTCTGCCTTCGTCGTATTCGGCTCGATGGTCTGGATGCCTGAGCAGCCACTCGTCATTGGTCTCATGGTCCTGGTCTGTGCCCAGATCAATCACGTCCTCGTAGCGATAGCCCATCTCCTCGATCAGATCGCCTACTCTGAGACGTTGCCTCCGAGCGATCACTAGCGCATTGTCGAGGTTGGTCGCAGTGCGATTGACAATCAGCTCCTCTGGGGGCACTGCCTCGATCTTGACTCCCCCCTGCACCTCCTGGCGCACACAAGTGGCTTCAATCATCCCGTTTGGGAGTGGATTGGCCTTGGTGATCTGCCAACCTTGTTGGCTCATTGCCCCCAAGGTTTGCTGATCCAACGTCACATCCCTTTGAATCAACCTGGTCTGGTTTTCATAGTAGGTCTGGACTACGCCAATGCCCTTGATGAGAGCATCCTTCAGCACACTATCCATCACCTCATAGCCATTGTTCTTATCCTTGAAAAGATAAGAGATGTACTCGGTGGCTTGCTCGGCTAAGGGGATGTCCTCGATCGTGCGTGGCTCAAAGCGGACCACATGGTCCGGGCCAAAGATGCAGCGTTGCACCGCTGGGAGGATCCCTGCTACGGTGTCGTGGATGGTCCGGGCTACATACCCGGAGCGACCATCGACTTCCTCGGGCACCGAATCGGATTCAGAGAAGGGCTGACCCAGGTAGTACTTCATGGCAGTGCTACGGTGTGGCGATTCCACCTCATCGATGTAATCAATCGCCTCAGTCAACACGTCCTTGACGTAATTCTGCAGCTCCTCTTCGTCCATCGGTTGATAGTCTTCTGCCATTAGACTTTTGCTTTCTTGGCTTTCTTGCGAAGCATGTCTGCGGTCATTCGAGCTGGTTGAGGCATCTTCGCTGCAGCCTTGGCAGCTGCCTTCTTCCCGGCTGGGGTGTATGGGTATTTCTTCCCGGCTACATTCGGCATAGGGCTCCTTTTAACATTTCCAACGTTTTCGACTCCAATAGTTTGCGGTGAGCTTCGATCCCTTGTCTCCAGGGAGTCCAGCTGACCTCGAGCAATAACTCTTCTTGCGTTTGGGTTGATCTGATTTGACCGATAGCTTTGGGTCTCCAAAGCGCACTAGCTTGGTCTTTCCGGATTCTCGGGCCAGCACCGCATACTCCTTGGATGCCCCTGGAGTTCTGCGAGGTTTGTTGTACCCGGAAAATTTAAGGCCTGATCTGGTAAGAGGATCTGCTTTCTTGGTGGGCATAACTCTTTGATGTTGGAGGTTCTAGCACTCTCCCCCTCTGCGTGTATCACCAGCTGAGTCCTTCACTGGCTCCCTCACAAGAAAGTGCTAGATGCTCGATCTTATCAAAGATTTAGGCAGGCTTATACGATGTTACCGACGTTTCGACGTTTCGGGCTCTGGGTCCGGAACCTCCCCTGGGAGTCGACCGCATTGCTGGCAAACGTCATCAACAGGGCATCTGCCGAGTCCGGAGATGCTCCAATTCTTTGCTGGGTGAGTTCCTTGCGTTCACAGGCAATCTTGCCATTGGGTCGATAGACAAAGCGCACACTGGTGAGGTCTCGGATCAAATCCTTGTCTGCAGGAATCTGCACATCCTGCTCATGGAACCAATCACGCATTCGAAACCAGAGTTCTGCGCGAAGGTTCGCGTAGACATCTTTTCGAGCTGGTCCCTCTGACACTGCTACCCCACGCGCTGGATACCCCTCACTTTTAAGAATATCTAAGCAGCCTGCTCCGACACCTATACTGTCGATCTCAATAGAGTGAGGCTTCTGGTCTGCCGCATCATAAAGCTCGGCAATGCGTCCTGCCAGCTCCACCAGGCTCAGCTTGCGCCAACGGTAGATGGTGGGCAATACCCATCTTGCTTTGCGCTGGACCAGACACGATGAATCGTCTCCATACCGGGCTACATCCACCCCCCAGATGATGGGGTAGTTGTCCATGATCTTGACCTCTCGCTTCGTGGCATCCATCACCTTGCTATGGCTGATGATGGCATCACTATCGTGCAGAGGCCACTCCCCCTGGACTCGGATTCTAAATTGATTGCTCTCCTCTCCATACTTGGAGCGCACCTCCTCGATGTAGTCCTGACTGACCAAAGGATTGTCCAGGCAGCTGACGTGCATCGTTTTCCAAGATTTGGCATGAACTGTATGAGAGTCAAAAAAGAAGCCCTGAGAAGAGGTAGGATTGCCGAGTAGAATGACGTGCGCCTTGCCCCCGGTGATTTCTCCACCACCAGCCATTGAGCCATAGGCTGCTTCCCAAACAGCCTGAGGAACGCCTGCAGCCTCATCGATGCAAAGCATCGTGTTGAGGGCATGGAGTCCCTGCAAGGCGGATGGGTTGTCGAGCCGGGCAGTGCGGTAGCTGATGAAGTTGCTTTCCGGAGCGGAGCGCAGCTCGATCCGATCCGACTTGACCTCGAGCAAATCTCGAATGGGATCCGGTAGGCGATTGATCCACTTCTTGGTCTCGGCAGCCAGAGCATCAAAGATCTGAGCTGCACTCGGGGCAGTTACCGCAATCTTGGTGTCATAGTGGGTGAGCAAAAACCAAAGATTGGCAAAGGCGCAGGCTGATGATTTCCCACAGTTGTGCCCACTTCGGACACTGATTCTTCGCTCCCCAGCTGCTAACGCTTCGAGCAGCTCCGCTTGCCACTTGAGTGGCGTGACCCCTAAAACGTTCTCACAAAAACTTACCGGGTTCGGTCGATAGACCTCCATAAACTCAATGAATGGATTTGTCTTAGACATCTTCCCAAATATCTATAATTGCCTTACCTGGTCGCATCACTGCACCTCGGTCAATGATTAGGTGGTCTATTTGCGAATCGTTTGGAAAAACTTTTTTATGCTCTAAAAGATCGATCAGGGCTTTCAAATAGTTGTCAATATCCCTGGAAGCTTTGGTGGGAGGATGCAACATGATCTTGATCCAGATCCTTGCATCCTGATCAAAAGGTTGGAGTCCATCGGGAGGCCAGTGGCAAATCAATCCGGATTTGCGGAATTCCCGGCCTTTCTTGCTGAGGATCGTCCTTCCTCGGAATTGCCGATACAAGGCATTGACCGAGGGAGGCCAGACACTCTCTAGTTTCGTTCTATTCAAATCTTGAAAACTCTGGTCTCGCTTTTTCTCATAAATTCATCACAGATCTCCGGGTGTGCTGCCTTCAGAGCCTTGGTGTCCAGAGTATTGCGCTCCTGCGTCTTCCAGGTGACCAAAGGCTTGTCCTGGCAGAGCAACACTGCTGTTTCGCCCATCTTCGACTTCAACTCCAAGATCAGATCTCGACTCTCCTGGTACAAACCCCCGAGCTGCTTGTAGCGATCGATGATCTGCAGCTCCTCGGCTGTTGCTTCGCGTTTCAGCTGGTTGTCTTTCGGATACTTGTAGTCCAGATCTGCTGCACACAAAAAAGGAGGTTCCTCCCTTTTTTGTACCAGCTCCCAGAAGCTTGAGGCAGCTTCCATCAGCTCCCTTTGGCGAGTCTGCTGGGCTAAGCATAGCATGACCCTAACCTCGGCATCATCACGCAAACCGACCGCATAGTAACAACGATCCTTGCCTGTCAAGAGCATGTAGGTTTGCATCTGCCAAAAATGAGATGGAGGGCACATCTGCACATTGCCAAACTCCCAGTGAGAAAACTCAGCTCCATCAGGGCCATAGTCCTTGCGATTCATGCTCTTGGTACACTTGACCTCCAGCACACTCTCCTTGTTCAACCCATCGACATGCCCCACCAGGAAAGCAAGCATGGGATGCCTAAAACGCTTCCGGACCTTGCGCCACTTCAAGCCAGTGCGCTCCTCTGCCTCTCGCTTGATATGATCCTCCATTGCTTCCCCAAACCGGGTGAATCGATTGCTCTCCATTGGCTCGATCTCTCCAGTTTTCTCCAACCATAGCTCATAGGGAGACTTGTAAGGATTGGCTCCCATGATCACCCCAATATCACTGCCACCCAGGAAAGATTTCCGCTCCTCTGCAGTAAATGGCTTAGCTTGCATCGCGTAACTCCACCTTCTCGAATTTGTCAAAAGGAATCATCAACACTAGCTCTCGCTGAGATTCCACAAAACTCGCGTTGTAAAAGTTTTTCTCCGGGAAGGCATGGAAGAAATAATACTCCCCCGGAGGATCCGGCCTCCACCGAAACACAAAGGTTGTAGGAATGTTGGTTGCGTAAAAAATATCCCGAGCATGGACAAACTTGTGCAGCGTGAGCGGTAGCCGCAAATCGGCCTGCCGCTCCGGTGTCCTCCGCAAAGATGGATCCTTTAACGATTTGAACTCCACCAGCTGGTCAATGTGCCCATCTGGACCAGCACAACAATAGTCCAAAATCCGAGCATCCTGGAGCTTGAGCAGCTTGCGCCCATAGGTGTAGTAGTACCTCGAGGAAAACTCCTCTTCCTCCTGGATCGAGCTTGCATTGGTGCCCCATAGTTGTCGATTGCCTTTAAATTCAGCCATGCTTGCTTCCTATTCTTTTTGCTAGAGAATTCTAGTAAGTGGGAGTGGGGGAGCTTCGATCTGGCGGAACCCAGTAGGAGAGTGGAGTACCCTACCAGGTTGATCGTTATCGCTTACTCTCGAGGATCCAATCAGGAGAAAAAACTACAAAACAACTGATCAGTGAGACTTGCCCCCAGTTTGCTACGCAAATCAAAAAGCTAGGTCTTGAATTGACCCACTCGCTTGATCAGCTCCTTTGCCATCTCATCTTCCAACACCAATATCGGGGGAGCATTCCTCGCGGCATGAATTGCCACCGTGTCCTGCTGCCAACATCCGCATGACCGCACTGGCTTGTTCTGCACACCCTTCCGCAACACGGGACCACGTTCATAGACCTCGTTCCCACAATCACACTCGCAACGCCACACCGCTGCCTTGTTGCTATTCTTCCTTACTCGCTCATAGTCCGGGCCACTGTAAATGCGCTCCTTGACCACCAAACGTCCGTAACGATTGCCTAACTCATTGATCTCTCTCATCTCCCTCTCTGCTTGCAAAATCGACAAATGGATGAACCTTTCCGGTAATACAAGGGCTCATTCGGATAGGCATTGTTGCATCGTCCGCAATAACGTAGTGCCTTGTCATCTGGCATGGCCCGGATCCGCTCCGCTAGCCTCTGGCTCAGTGGAAGGCGATCTGTTTGGAAGAACATCATTGGCTTCTCCTATTTTTGAGTATCCTCGACCAGGTGTGCGAATGCTTTGCTCCCAGTATCTTTTGCCATCTTCGTCTTCAGAGTAGAAGATCGTTACATTCCAATTGTCGAAAGGAATGACTAGCTTTTTGTGATCTGTGACAAAGTGAGCTAGGACGTTTTGTACATCCGGGTTTTCGTTGGTGGTGCGGATGTCATCGATTAAATCGGGCATTTTGCTGTTTTTGAAAATTTTAAAAATTGCAGATAGTCAGTTCTATCGTGCAGTTTGAAAAAGAATTTTGGCTATCTGTGGGCAAATCGAGTTGCCTAAAGCCTTTACTCGCTCCACCCTGTTGGGTAGCCCATCAACCACTCGCAAAACATCGGGCTCAGTTTGCCAGTTAGGGAACTCCCCTCTTTTACCTGTGCGCAAAGATAATATTTCTTCATCATGTTGATTTGTGACTTGCTCCCAACTGGGCCGCAATCCTTGTACTCTGATGCCCTCGGGGTTCCCCACATCCTTGGCAATAATCCAGACTCTAGATCTTCGTTGGTGAGACATCTGGGCTGCAGCTGGTATAACAATCGGCCTGCAGGCGTATGAGATACTTTCCAAGTCAGCCAGCACTGCATCGAGACCCAGTGTGATGTGCCCAACAACATTCTCAGCCAAAACGAAAGCGGGTCTTGCGGATGCAATGACTCTAAAGCCTTCTTTCCAGAGATCACGGTCATCTTTCTTGCCTCTGCGCTTCCCGGCATAGCTGAATGGTTGGCAGGGATATCCGAGAGTGATCCAAGTAACTCCATTGTATGATTCTCCATCCAGGTTTCTGATGTCTTCATGAACTAATACTCCAGGGAAATTTTTTCTTAAAATTTTTTGCGCATATGGATCAATCTCGCAAAATGCAATTGTTTTTATGCCTGCCATCTCAGCTGCCAGTGCAAATCCTCCAATGCCTGAAAAAAGATCTAGATGTGTCTGCATTTTGAAAATTTTAAAAATTGGCTGGTGGGGGTACTAGAATAATAAAGGCCCGGGGCCGGGTGCCCCCCGGGGGGGGTCTCGCCTGATC
>Ga0208161_1000207_pt1 | contig 33413 bp, 39 predicted proteins | sample CB_VirMetaG_3_FD_184538 | JGI IMG/M metagenome (GOLD analysis project Ga0208161, IMG submission 184538) | Freshwater to marine saline gradient viral communities from Chesapeake Bay - CB_1508_1S Viral MetaG (SPAdes) (version 4) | ecosystem: Environmental > Aquatic > Marine > Coastal | place: USA... | reverse complement strand
CACAGTTTTGTCTATGTAATTCTTTGTTGCCATATTAGTATAATTCTACTTGTCTCCCTTTCAATAGAGCCGTGTTAATATCTATTTCGTTTCTACCATTTTCCATAAGCCATTTATTAAGATAAATAAACGCCACTTCATTAGCTTCTTTTTGTTGTTCTTCAGTTAAATCAAACCAAGCACTACTATAAGCTGATGGGACTCCGCTATGATAACAAACAGCAGCTTGTCCGAGCCATGCAATTCTATTCATGCTGTTATTTGTAAGATAGTGTTCGCAAGAGTGTTTCCATTCGTTTATAACTTTTTCTAAAATAGATGCAAATAAATCTACATTTGATAATATTCTAACATATTCTGATTTACACTCTTCATTTGTTAGTCCTTGCTTTTTACTGTTGTAAAACCCGTATTTATGGCACTCCCATTTGTCGTATGTGTGAAAAATACGCGAACTATCACCTTCATTTGGTATTTTATATTTATCCATGTATTCATCAACATTATCACTAATTTTTTCGTATTCGTGAATAGTATCCGATGATTCCCACGCTTTGCTAAAATCGCTATCTGAAAATAAATGCTCTAGTCCAGATATTTGGCAAAGTCTTAATACTTCTTCTTCATCCATGCCTAGCTGTTTGGCAATTCTATGATTAGTCCAATTCCTATTTTTTAGCTCTATAACAATTTCGCTCATTGCGTCAACTTGATGCTTGCCTCTAGCTCTATTATGTCTAATAGTTGAAGCTATACGGTCATTTTTTCCAGCCTGCTCGCTTCTTATGTTAACGATAGGTAGATAGCCCATAATTCGCTTTGAAACTATTTTAGATTCTTTACCAACTCTATTTCTATGGAATCCATCAATAACCTCAATTTTTTCTTTATCGTCGTTTTCCCATGTAACAATTGGCTGTGTATAACCATCATTTATAATTGAAATTTCAAGCAATTCCATTTCGGGTGGTGCAACTTTATTTGGGTTGTAGTCATTTGATACTACATTCTCATTTAATACCCATTTAACGAAATCTACTGGCTCATTTTTAAATGGAGAATTAACATGAATAAACTCTCTAATTTCATTTATTGCATCAATTCTTTTTTTGATGCTGCCATTTTCAATCTGTAATAAAATTTGTTTTTTTAAATTTTCCATAATAATATTTGTTTTAATTTAATCGTACTTGCGATAACAACAGCTATGAGCAACTCCACTCCGTTCCGCTGCGCATAGCTGCGGGCGTTGTATCGCTTAAAATCCGTCACGCATTTTACGTCATCGGAATATATCGCTTCTGGAGTCATGTCGAATAACCTCTACCTTAGTAACAGCTAAATCCCAGCAGTCTAAAAATGACTCTCTCACGCTTTCAAATAGCGTCCCTGCTTGCTCCATTTCATAAACAGCTTGGTGTGCTTCGAGTTCAGTCGTTACGTCATAAGGCGACAAAACCTCAACGATTTCTTTTTTGCTAAAAATATCAATACCTGTGACCTTTACTTTATCTATCCATTGCCAGTCTTTAACCCCATATTCGTAACTTGGGTCTAAATCTTCGTCTGTGAATGCTGCTTGCCAATCGCTCATTGTGTTTAGTTTTAATGATTAATAAGGCAAATATATAAATATTTACACAGAACGAAAGAAAAATGAAATATTTTTTATCTAAGTAGCAAAAGCCCTCCAATCGCAGCAGCTCCAACTGCGCTTCCTACTTGCCATGCCTTTCGCTTTCGCACTTCCTGGCGATAGGCTTTGTCGGCATAGGCGGCCTGACTTGTAAGCAAGGCTATTTTTCTTTCGTTCAAATGAGCTTTGTCTTGGTAGGTCTGCATGATTGTTGCTTGATTTTCTATTTGATCGCGCAGTCGTTTAAGTTGATAATTTTTGAGCTGAAGGATTGAATCCTGAAATTGCACGGTTTCGAGCGCTATCCATACCTTCTTTATTTCCTCGTTAGTTAGGCAATTCGATTGCGCGAAGGAGGGAGCGGACTGCATTAAGAGCAGTATCAGGATTGCTTTGAGCAATGTCTTGTATCTTCTGTTCATGGCGAAGGTATTTAATTTGAATGATTGTATCTGTCTTGTTCACTTCAGCCGCCAAGCTGTCGTTGATAACCTGGAGGCTTTTAATCTTCGCTTCTTTGGTTTTTATCAAAGCATCAAGCATCATTACTTGCCCCTTAATCATGGCTCGCTCTGCTTCGTATTTATTCGCCTTTGGCATTGCAAGATAGACGTTGAGGGCAATAGATAGCACAAGGAAGTGCCAGGCCTTAATCTTTTTTACTGCTTCTAACATCGAGGCTTTTATCGGAAAACTTGAGTGTAATAGCTACGCCTGTTAGACCTGACACAAGCGCTAAACAAGCAATACTCCCCTCGTTTAAGAGCGTGTACCACCCTGCGGCCATCGCGTAAGCCACAACAACAACAAACACAAGCCTAGTGCTTGAGAAGTTGCCTTTGTCGTCTTGTAGGAATCCTGCCATTGTGCAAAGTTACACAATTTCCCCGTTAATTATTCGAATGTTCTTCATCCGGTAGTTTCCGTTTTCTTCAAACTTGATATGAGCAAAGCCGTGATTCCACTTATTAAACGGGTAGTAATCGGGTTGCAAACCACACAGACTTCCAACCGACCACGTGGTCACTACTTCTCCTGAAAGCGACTTCTCGGAATGCTCGGAGCTTTGGTGATGGTGTCCAATTACTGAAGATTCTTTAGCCCTCATGTACAGTCCTCTCGCAGCGTTTACAGGGCTGAATACTGAATGGCCAAATTCGTGACCGTGAAGCAGCGCTAGCTTCCCTGCGTAAGCTATTTGCTTGCTCTCAATAAGTTGAACGCCTTTCTCTCCGAAACGAAGCAGATTTTCAAGCCTAACATCAGGTAGCATCGCTAGTTCAGGAGCGTTTGTTCTGAGGTATATTTCTAGCCTGTCCTCATGATTGCCTATTTTATAGTAAATCGGGCAATTCAATTCTTGCTTCAGGTAATCAAGAAAATCGCGACACATCTCAAACTCTCCATGAAGGTCGCGCATCCGCCTGTCTTTGACAAATCGCGACGCTTGGTACATATCTAAGGTGTCGCCATTAAGATAAACAGCGTTCACTTTCCTCTCTTTGCCGTAGTCAATAGCCACTTGCAGCGCTTGAATATCATGGTAAGGCAAGTGAATGTCAGTCAAGAACAGAATGTTGTTGTTACCAATCGGAATGTGAAATGGCTCGACTGGCTCGTAATCTGATTGTGGAAGTTTGTTACTCATAGCTAGTTTTTTTTCTTCTTCGGTTCTTTTGTACTTTTTTAAATCCTTAAAATCGTAACTATTCCTGCATGATTCATTTCTGACTTTGCGCACAGCGCTTCTGATAGCGCTTTCGGTAAGAAAAGGAAAGGAATCATTGTGAATGTGTCTTGATACTGTTCGTGTGGGCATTTGGGGATATTTATCAAGCCACTTGCAAACTTCGTCGATGAGGTCTTGATTTCTTGGTCTTGGCATCGTTGCAAAAATAGAAATTAAATAAATACGCTGAGATTAAAAATATTTTTATAGGTTTGCCTTGTAATAAATATCTCCGATATTTCTGACAAATTCTTGATTTTTTTTGGATTGATAACAAACCAACTAAAGCGCATTCAATGCGATTTAACCATCAAGCCTTCTGAATTTCCATTTTAAACTCGAAGGGAAGCAGCTCATTAAGTTCAGTCATGGTGCTTTTACTCATTGTAACATCGCGAAGGCCGTCACCGTCTATGTCCAAATGCGACTGGCCGACAAGGATGCAGCCGAGAATATCACGATTATAATTTCCGTGATGGATAAGTATATGGTCGCGACCAGTTACGTGATTGCCGTCTTTCTCCAAGACAATAAAATGGTCGCCATACTTCTTGCTCCACCTTTTGCGCACTAAATAACTGCCTTCGGGAATGCAACTCACCCTGCGCTCGTTATTCTTCCAAGCTAACTCAAGCGTCTTGCAGCTATACTCAACGCCATTTCGCTCGTTGAAAACGTGCATATCGCCCAAAACCTGAGCCTCTTGGTAGTCAAATCGCTTTAGCAGTAGTTTCATTTTCTTTTCTAATTAATTGAATAATCGCAGCGCGTTGAATAACGATTTCTCCTTGCTCTTTTAATTGCTTTAGTCGCTTCAAGTTTTTGTCTATTCTCTCAGCTCTTGTCATTTCTTTGCGTCGTTAATTAACGTGATGAGCAAGTCGTCCAGCTGCCTTTCAAGCCTTTCAATTTTCTTGGTAACTCCTTCAATTTCGCTTACCCTGCTTTTTAAAGCCTCAAGCTCCTTTTGGATGTTTTCGATAAGTTCTTTTGTTCCTTTGATTTGCTCGTCGTGGCTGTCAATCCGAAGGTTCTGAGCGGCTTCATGCTCTCGGTCTTGGTATTTTTCTTCAATTTCTTTGCTTCCTGAGTTTCGAATGCGAGATACAAACGTCCAAAGAACGCCTGCGGCAGCGCATAAAGAAGCTAAGAAAGTAATCCAATCGGGTACTTGAGGAATGGCTGAGAGAAGTGTCATGAGTAAAGTTTTCGTCGGTTATCAAATGCATCTTTTAAGTTTACGGTAACGTCTGGGTATGGCCTCGCGTTCGCGTAATTCGGTTCGTAACCACCTTGCACTTCTACCACTTGATCCACAAAGCGCCCTGCGTTTCGGCTATTGTAGTCAGTTATCTTAATCTCATCGGCCATGAGAATGTCATTAACAACCACATCGTGAAGCTCAACTGGAAGCTCTTTAATAATCATTTGATATTCTTCAGCGTAACGCTTCTGAACAGTCCTGTTGCGTCCGTTCTGATAGCGCATTTCTTCGGTTTCGAAGCCGCCTGATTTGTAGCCAAAAATAGAGCGCTTTAACCTGATTTGATTCCACAAGTTAAGTCCTGCGAAGTCGCGAGTTTTGGATTGTGCGCTGTCGCCAATAACGCTATTCCAAAGGTATTTAATCCTAACTGTTTCGTCGATTGCTATTGCTGAATAAAAGTCAAGGCAATAATCCTCTGAATAGATTGCATCGCTGCCGCTTTCGAATGCTACTCTGTATTTTCCTGTTCCGAAAGAAGCTAAAACAAGCCTCCAGGAAACATCATATCCAATATATGAGTTATTCCCCTTCTCAGCAAATCCTTGCGCATAATGCGTTCCGTAAGTGTTCGCAGCAGTCAGGGTTGCTTGGTCTGTCCACGTTCCAGAAACTAACTTCTGCAGCTTCATTGTGATTGTGTATTGCTTTGGAATTATTTTCCAAATCGGACTACGGTCGTTCTTCAACTCGTCGGTGTCTGTTAAGTCCGCAAATACTTTCAAGTCATAGCAGCACTTTTTAAAAGGGTTTGCATTAATCGGTGCGCTTGGTGCTGTAAATACCAACTCCTCCTGCACGGTCACATCTTGCTTAACAATCTCTCCCCAATCGGCAGGAGGTACGCTTGATTTGATGCAGATAGAAGCTGAAATGGTAAACTCGGTGACACCCTGCGGAATTTTAGTGTAGTCGATTTGGCATTCTGCTGTGTAGTTAAGCCCCGACTTCTGAATGGTAGCTAATCCCGTAGCAGACGTGAACATAGAAACACTATCTCTATTCCACACAGACGAGAAACTGTCATTGGCGATGTACGTTCCGTTGCCTTTTGGAATTATCCTAAACACAACATAGACATCATTCGCAGCAGGTGCTGAACCTGCGCTTCCTGCCCACGTAAATTGAGCGCGAACAGTTGTGTTCTTCTGTGCTGAAGGGTCTAGGATGTATGGCGTTCCAGAAATAGCTAAGTTGGTAGCTCCATCAAGGCAGGAAATCGCTTCATTGCTCCAGTTGCTGTTGCTCACGTAGTCCTGAAGGCTTAAAGTAGTGTCGTCTGTAATTGTCTTCTGCACGTTCTGAGCGCTTACTACGCCTTGAATACGGTAGGCAATACTCCACCCCGAAAGCCCGTCCAATCGCAACCATTCATGATTGTAACCGTTAAAGTTTTCCAATGGGTCAAGGAAATCACTAGGCAAAGAAGCTAGGAATAACTGCTCCCAATCTTCCCAACGAATAAGGAAAGGGTATTGCACTCGATATGCCTTTTGCGTTCCTGTGTCGTCGGCAGTCGAGCGATATACTTTGAGTTCTTTTCTAATTTCAGTCGCGTTGACATTAAAAGGAGTTTGCTGCGTTTGCGATATAAACCTCACTCCACCAATCTCAGGAAGCTGAGAGAAGTCCACGTCGAATTCTTGCAGGATAGCTTCTTCGCCTGTCTTTTTTGCCACAAGCTGAATCGAAAGGCTGTCAATCTGCGCGTCCGTAAACGAGCCTTGGTCAAGAAGAATGAGGCTTTCTGCCACCACCTCCGCCTCCACTTGAAAGGTAGGCGAAGTAACCGCGCTTGTAAATAAGTTTTGGTCGTGAAAAAATAGCTCGGTAGTCACATCAAATGTGGCATCTGGTATGTTCACTTCGATTTCTCCGAAGTCTGCGAGCATAGTCACATAGTTAGCGTCCTCTGCCGTTTGCAAATCTGCAACCGCATAGGCTGCGAGTAGGTATCTCTTATTCGAAAGACCGTCAATGAACGCTTGAACATCTGCCCCAAAGTTTACATCGAAAGAAACTTCCACTTTGCTTGCTCCATTGGTAACCGTTAAGTCTTGAATAACTTGGTAGCCTGTCAAGTTGTTCAGTCCATTGATTGCAGCAGCTCCTTCCTCTTGGTTTGCCCGATCAAAGCAGAAGTTTTGATATTGAAAGTTCATATTGTCCTGAATGGTCAACGGGTCTTCAGGAAGCATAATAAACGAAACACAAACATATTTTGCATTTCCTTCTGTGTTAAACGTGGTGTTTACTACGTCAAAAGTAACTGTAACCGTGTCGTCACGAGTCAAACCGACGCTGTTAGAAAACGCTAAATTCTGAATTTCATATTGAGCGTTGCCACCGTTGTATTCTTCATCAAACCAACCAGTGTTTCCTATCTTGTCATCAAAGGCCAATTCCTGAAACACATTCGGGTCTTGCAGTTCCCTGTACGCTCGTACCCTAAACGTATGTTTTAAAGCCTCTTGCAGTCTGTAATAGAACGGGCTTCTCGGTGGCGTTAATTGGAGTAGTCGTATTTGGTCGGGTAGGTAGAAGGGATGAATATAAAACACTTGACGAATCTCTAGCACGTAGGTAAATGCAGTCAAGTCCTCTGCGCTACTTACGTCCTTAACTTCCGCGCCTTCGCCCCCTAAACCAATTTGCCATGAGCGTTTACCTACGGCAGTCATAGGAGTATAGATGCTAGGTATTGTCGTCGCTGTTCCAAATTCATACCTCATCAGGCTACCTCTAGGCACTCCGTCAACAAGCGAATTAAAGCTAATCGCTGCGCTGTTTGGAATCAGTCCGTAATCGTATGTAACTCCCTTTGGTCTTTGGTTTAGCTTAATTGTGCAAGAGTTGTCAAGCGATTGAGTCATTCCTGCGTTTAAACGAATAACGCTATCAGATAGTTTTTCTAGGATTGTGTAAGTTCCGTTATTACCTACGCTTGCCGCTCCTGTTATTACAATCGTATCACCGACATTGAAGTTGGCGAATCTTCCGCCAACTGTGTTATCAGTTACCCAATCAGTCGTTGTATAGAAAGGGTCAGCGAATTGAATTTCCTCATCAACAAGCGCGTTTATCCACGTCTGCACACGCACACGAGCCTCAAGGGTTACCTGTTGAAAGATATTTCCCTTTAAGTAATCTACATCTCCTGTGACATTCTCAGGAGTTAGGGTCAGCGTTTCGAGAAAAATCGGCATAGCGTTGTTTTACTTTTTCTAGTCTTTCCTTAATCGACTCCATTTCGGGGACGATTTTCTCTTCCATTTCTTTCACTCCGTTGCCTTGCTTGACTTCCTCCTGCACGATTTTCATCAGTTCAGGAATCGCTTTTAAGCCCTCAAGCATTGACTTTTCTAGGTGCTTCGATAATTCCTGAATCTTATTAACGTCCACTTGGTATCAATTTAACTTCGCTCAAGCTGTTCGCAAATAGCTTTCTTTGGCGAATTACAAAGATAGCTAATCTGCTCGAAGGATTGTACTCGAAAGTCATCACTTCGCAAACCTCGCCTGTTGATAGCTTGACAAAGCCTTCTCGCATCACGTTCTGCACATCCGTCAGGTTCATTTCGACATTTTCGTATTGGTATTCGTAACGCTGTGCGCTTTCAGCAGAGGGAGCAAAAGAAGCCGACTTGTGGAATCGGTCGTAAATTGCCTCTGCTGTCATATCAGTTCTATTCTCGGAAGCTATCTTTGTCTTTGCTGCTACGATGTTTACGTCAAGCATCACTAGCTTCGGTACAGTTATCATGTCCTGCTCAAGCACGAGTAATCCTATTCGCCCGTCGATTAAGTTGGCAAGTCCAGGGTCTGCCAAAGGCTTGACTTCAGGAATGTCTGCTTTGATTTTGATGCCTATTACTGCAAGGGCTTTTTTGATAGCGTTTATCGTTTTGACGACTGCGTTTATACCTTTTATCAAAGTGTTTGCGACCTTTACAAGCACACCAATCGCTACGCCTAGCACATTGAGCAAAACGTCCGCTACTTGTTCAGGTACTGTTAGCTTGGTCTTTTCGGTAGCGCGAGCGAATTTAGTTTGGACTGTTTTAGCTCCTTTAGTGAGCTGAAGCTGCTTGTCTGTGATGTTATTCGGCTGCAAGATAACCTGAACATTGTTACCTTCCCAGTTGTCAATCGTGTGCTTTTCGACAACATCGTATGAAAACGACACTAGGTAGTTTGAAATCATTTCGCTCGCGTTGGTTCTAAAACGAGGGTTATCGTATGGTGGCAATGTGAATGAAGCAGAGGAAGGAATCTTGTTTGCAGGCAGAATATTTAGCGTGTTTGCTTCAACGCGGATGCGAGCGTTAAACAATGTCTTTACTTCTCGAAGAAGCTCTCCAAATGTTCCAATAAAGTACCCATTCTGCTCGCGCCTGTCAGGAAGGATAAAACCTTTGATTCGACTATCCGAAGGGTCAAAAGGGTTGGAAAAACTTTCTGGAATAACTACAAGTTTATTAAACGGTTTCGATTGAAGAAGCAAACTTTGGTATTGCATTCCTAAAAATTGACATCCTTTCTCAATCAGCTTGTTCAAGCGCATTGCAGGCTTGTATTTAATAGGCTGAATAATCAGGTTAATCAAGTCAAGGATAAGCTCGACGATTACAATGAGCAAAGTCACTAAATACAGAATCTTAAAAATCAAGCCAAGCACGCCTGCCGCTGAATCTATACCAGTCACAGACACAGCACCGTCTTTTGTAAGTTCAGATACAATAGCCGTCAACTCCTGAGTGACGTATGTTATGGTCAACGTAACGACGAAAGTGTCGATGTAATTTGGAATCGAGCTAATCACATACGGCACGTAGATATAATCGCTGTCCGTGATAACCCGAATCGAGCGCAAATACTCAAAGGTAAACGAATCGGCTACGTCGTTAAGCCAATCTATTCGAGCGCGTGGTACGCTCTCAGTCGTTACTCTATCCCTATCCCATTCAGCAGTAGTCAAGTCAATGTAGCCGTCAAACAATTCGAGCGACGTTCCGTTTTCTTCTATTTCTATTCTGTGTGGAATCCCCTCGAATACCCCGTTGCCCCCTGTTGTTCCTGCATTAAATGCAGCTCGAAGAATGTCGTAGTTTTCCTCCACCCACTCAAAGCTAGTCACGTTGACGTTTCGCTCGATATTGTCATTGTCGTAATTGACCTCAAGCGATAGTTCTTCGTAATTATACGGTGGACGCACAAGGCGACCGTTGATGTAGTGTCGCTGTGTCATATCCTTCGCGACGGCTTGAATTTAACAATCTTTCTAATACCTGCTTCAAACTCCTTGCGAGTTACGAAGCCTTCTGTGTCAATCGAAATATCAATCGACTTGGCTATTGACTTAGATAGTTTTTGCAGTTGGTTATCTGAGAAAGTAGCAGAGCTAAACGACGGTGCAACTCCCTGCGTTCTGTGGTAGTATGCAATGTTAGCTAGGTCTTCATTTGACAAATCCCCCACCATTCTATTCTGCTCGGCAGTCATGATGCGCTCGCCTTTGTGAACGGCAACAAGGTAATCGTCTTTGCCTGTGTTTCTCCACTTTGTGCCACCGTCTTTCCCGACTTCTTCAGTTCCCTCATGGAAGAACCCTGAAACAGTTTCGGCAATAGCTACTTGCGCGAGGGCTTTCCCTGCTGCTGAGTTAGGGTCTTGTTTTAAATACTCCGTAAACGCAGTCAGGTAGGCTAATGTTTTCTGCCTTTTCTCGGCTCTTTTTGCCAATCTTTCGCGCTCTGCTTCGAGTTTGGCTGCCTTCTGCTGCTCGAATGCTAGGGTATTAGCTAGGCCGCGCTCGGCTAGGCGCTGCTGTTGGTCGATGTTTTCTTCAGCTCGGTTAAGTCGGTTATCCAATAGCTGTTGTTCTTTCCTGTCTTGCTCATCTAACACTCTACCTATCTGAGGTAAAAACTCAAGCGTTTTGTCAATCAATTCAGCTTGCAGCTCTTTTAATCTTCGGTACTTTGCTATGAGAACATCAGCTTCTTCAGCTACTTCTTCTTCAGCATCGAATAACCTCCCAAACGGGTCTTCTATTTCGGGGATGTCTAACTCAGCCCTACCTTCATCAAATGCTTTAAATATATTTGAAGATTCTTGAGCAAGCTTGCGATAATTACGTAGCGTGTCATCAATTATGTCGTTATTTTCTTGCCATGCTTTTGTATTTGACTCGACGGCTTCTGTGCTTGTTTCAATCGCCTCTGTGTTTTCCTCCGATTCATTAGTCGCTTCTCCTGTATTTGCTGTTATATCTGCAATGGCTTTTTTAAGCAACTCAATTCTTAATAACTGCTTTTCCTGCAAAACCTCAAGTGTTTTACCATCCCTTCTGGCTTTAGCAGGGTTGAGAAAAAAATCAAAAACTGTCGGTTTTGCTTCCTCTAATTTTTGCAAAGATTCTTGCGTTTTAGAAATTTCTTCCCGCAGTATTCTAATTTTCTTAAATCGCAATTCTTCTTTTGCAGTTAAAGCATCGACCTCTTTTTGTATTTGCCCTGCGCTATCTTCTGCAACATCAGCAGCAGTCTGACTTAAATCTTTTAGGTTGGTCAATAAACTTGTGGTCAACTCAATCGCACCCCTAATTGTCTTGGCAAGTACTCCGTCACCACTTTCAATTGACAAAATAAAACCTTCCCAAGCGGAAGAAAGAAGCGTGAGCTGCCCGTTAAGCGTGTCAAGTTGGACATCTGCGACTCTTTGAGCTGCTCCTCCTGCATTGTTTAGAGCTTCTTCTAGCTCCTTAGTTTTTGAAATATTGTTTGCAATTATCGAAGCTGACACAGCAGCACGTTTTCCAAACTCATCATTTGAAGCTGTCAGCTTGTCTGTGCTGTTTGATATTTTGTCAAGTATATCCTCGTAACTTAACCCCTGCGCAGCCGATTCAATAAATATGTTTCTGAGTGCCGTAGCAGACGAGCTTGCGTCAATACCTGCGTCGGATAATTTACCCAATAACGCGACAAGCGTGTTAAATCGAATGCCTGCCGCGTTTGCCGCTCCTGCAACAATCGGAAGCGCAGTTTGTAGCTTCTCAAAATTTAAAGCTGATTTTTGAGTTGAAACAGTCAGCACATCTAGTATCTTTCCTGAATCCTGAGTTTCTAAATCGTCAAACGTCCGTACAACTGCACCAACTAACTCCGCAGTTTCATCGAGTTCTGCGTTTAGAGCTATAGAACCTGCAATCGTGCCTTCGGTTAAGTTCAATATTTCTTCCTGAGAAAAACCTAACCTAGCGTAGGCAATCTGAAGCTTTGTGACTTCACTTGCGCTTTTTGCTGTAATCGCGCCTAGTCTTTCAGCATCTTTGGTCAACGCCTGGACTCCTTCTCTGTTCGTATTAAGAACCCCTGCTAACTGAGCGTTTGACTGTTGAAAGTTGGCAATAGTGCTTGCCGCATTTCTTATTGCAGTCGCAAATGCAAAAATACCAGTCGTAACTCCAAATGCGCCTAATGTAGTCCTAACTGCCCCTCCTAATCGCTTAAACGCGCTACTATAATTCCCTACATTTCTCTGAAACTGTCCAACCGAAGCATCGACGCGCTTTAGCCTTTCGTCTAATTCTACTACGCGCTTTCTTAAATTCTGTGCGGCCTTCGAGCTTTCGCCTTGAGATAAAGCTACGTCTTTGTACCTTTTTCTAAGCTCAACTAATTTCTTCGCTTGCTTCTCATAAGCCCCAACAAGTCCAAGATTTTCTCTCGCTAATTGCTTGTTGATTTTTGTTTGCTCCTGAGTTAGGATTTTAACCTCTGCTAGTTTATCAGCTTCGGTTGTGCGTAGTTGCTTTAGCTTTTCTTCCTCTTTTATTCGAGCCTGCTTAACTTTAGAAAGTGCTTCTTCTGTGCTTTTGACGCTCGCTGTCGCCTTGTTAAACGCCTGCACGTCTGCACCAGTCTTGAACGGGTTGGCCTTGAGGATTTCTTGGTTTGTTTTGAGAATCTGCTTGAGTACTTCCTCAAGCTTCGTCATGTCCTGAATGATGCCCTCAATCGCGCCCTGTTCGATTAACTGGTCTTTGGAAATTCTCTTTACAGCCATACTGCAAAATTACACAAAAAAAAGGGAGCGTTATTACTCCCTTGAATTTTCGTTTTTACTCGACCCGATCCGCTCCCTCAAGCGGCTTAAACTTTTCGTACATATACCGCTCGTTGACTTCAATGTGCTTGAATCGTTTGATTTGATTGCATTCCCGGCACAGCTCTTTATGCCAATCCAGAAGCTGTTCGTAGAGCGTGTCATAACTTGCGTTGGTGCTTGAGAACAATAGCTCGATAAATAGCGCTTCGTTCTTTGTCATTTCAGCAAGGTAGAAGTGAATTTCCTTGTTTGCTGCTCTGCGCTCTGTTCGGTTCTTGTAGCGATTCTTGATTTTAAAGGCTGTTTCCATTGCTGTTGTTTTAGTTGTTTCCATTTTGGAAATAGGTGCTACCATAACCGCCCCTGTGAATTATACTGTTTCATCCGCCTGTTCGCGCTGTCAAGTTCGCGCCTCAAGTCTTCATTCTCCTTTCGCAAGTCAAGCACTTCTGCGAGCAACTGCCACCGCTTTACCGTGTCATGGTTTAGTACTCGATGCTCCTTCGTTTCCTCACAGTAAATGTCGTGCGTGTGGGCAGGATAACTGCGAGTTCCTGTTACTCTGTACGTCTTGTCGTTTACCTTAAACGGCTGCACGTGGACTTCTAACCATTGCTGTTCTGCTGTCATACCGCGTGTATTTTGCGTTCCCAAATAAAAATATGTCCCTTATGCACTGTCCTAGGGTTGCATACCCCTACTGGACGCTCTATAAGCTTCTCCACCGTTGCATCCCTTTCTGATAGCTTCTGGGCTAACTTCGCAGCCTCATACTTTGCTTCTTGGTCATTGCGAGCGTATATGTCTAGCTCAAGCGTGACCGTGTATCTTTTGTGTTTAGTCATTGTTTTGTGTTTAGAAAACAAATATATAAATATATTATTACTTACTTCTTTTCTCGCAAATGTTTTTTTGCTTCCAACTTTAGAAGCCTCAAATGCGTGTAATACCTTCTCACGCTCATTTTCTTGTCGTCAATCGCAAATTTCAAACTGCGCTCCAATATGGCAATACTTTCATCGTATTTGAATTCTCCCTTCGGGCGCAAGCTTCTTTCGTTTTCCTCTGCGCGTAGGTAGATTCTATTCAGCGCATTTGGTTCAACGGCCACCTCTGCCTTCAGCGCGTAGTATTCCGCCTCCTTGCGTAGCTCCAAAACGTAGTCTTCATCTTCGACTAGCATATCGCAAAATTCAAGCTCTATCTGCTCCCACGCCTTTTGCAATTCTTTAGGCGGCACATCGCCTTCGATTATCAAATGCTTCAAGTCGCCTGTTTCTGTTATTCTCCAATAGTGATGAATAGGCAGATTGTCGATGCTATCGTAGTGCTTCATGCTAACAAAATCTCCAAAATATACTTTCTCACAGTCGGCAGCACTTCGTCAATCAAGCGCTGAAGGTTCTCGTCGTTTAGCCCTAAAATAGCTCCGTAGTCGGCAAGGTCTTTGTCTTCCTTCTCTGAGTCTGCTGTTATCGTCAGACCTTCGGGCGTGATGTTTACGACTTGGAAAGACTCGTAAAATTCTCCTGTGTCCTTTAACGTCCACCTAGTGTTCGGTTTTCCGTACACTTTTTGAGAAACCTCTGAGTAAAAAGGCAGCACAGTGTCATTAGCCAATTCTCCTAGCTCAAGTTGAAACTCTTGGTTTAGCTGAATAATTAAACCCTTGTTTCTGTCCTCCGAGAAGGTAAGCACAAACACTCTGCCTGCTGAGAGCTTCTTTGCGTTGCGAATAAGTCGGTCAATCCCTTCCATTATAGCTGCACAACTATTGGTTCATTCGTGTCCATGTGAACGCAAATAAGACTCTCCTGCGCTCCTTCTTTCATAAGAGCTATAATTCTATGCTTTGGAGTAGCGCAAAAGCCTGTGCATAATTCTCCGTCCACTAGGTAAACTAAATCCTCTTTGAACAAAACGCGGCTTCGCTTATACTTCCCTGATCGGGTCAAGAATATAGGCCTTGCTAGTATGGCCATTGCTATTTCGGTTTGCGTGGGCAATTTGATATATTGAAACATTGTGTCAAGTTTAGAATAAAGCAAATATATAAATTATTAGTTTGTGTTTAAAATAGAAAAGCCCCCGAAAGAATCAGGGGCTTAACCATTGGATAGAAGTAACGGAAGATTACTTTTTTATGCGCTTTCGCGCAGTCTTTTTGGCTGTTGGTTTTGCCTTACAGTAGTTGTCCCAATGCAAATCAAAGTCCTTTCTAATACCATTCTCAGCGAGTAGCTTGCAAAAAGACCTCTTTTGGTTTAAGCTAAACTTTTGCAGGCAAACTCCTAAACTTCCTATGTAATAGTGACTACTCATTACGGAGTGTCAATATCAACATTAGCCAAGTTAGTGTCATCGTAGCCTGTTGTGGCAGCAGCAATACTTAAAGAGTGCTTGTCGCCCGATGCTACTGGAGTAGTGTACGTAAAATTGTACACGCCATCCGAAGCCTCAACTACGGTAAAAGCTTCTGTTCCAGGAGTCGGGCTTACCTCGTTTAACGCAAAGTTTGCAGCAACTAACCCTGTGACTTTTTCGCGATTTAAAACACTACCGTAATCAGTAGTGATAGTCATTGTGAAGCCTGTGGTAGCTTCGTTAGATACAGCCCCGAACAAATCAACCAATCCACGAATGGTCAATAAATTCACGCCTGTCCAATCAGAAGCAGTTAGCATTCTCAAGTTCGCATCATCAAAATCCAAATCCCATTGGAAGCTGATTTGAATTTGAGGCACAGTCGTGTCGGTTGTTTCAATGTAGCGAGCATCCCAAGTAGGGCTGTTCACAGGAATAGGCTTCAAGAATCCTGCCTCTGAACCGTCACCAATCAAGTTGCCTTGCTTGTCCACGATGTAAGCTGAAAAATCAGTACACGCCCATCCGTCTAGCTTGCGCTTGAAGTCGGGAGTTTGTTTTGCGATGATGCCAGTAAAGTTCTTAACACCGTCACGCACTTTAAGCGCTGAACCATCGTTAAATTCCTGACGAATAGGGTCTTCTCGCAGGTTCTCTACGTTGAGAAGTTCTCCAACAGGAAACCAACGCTCTTTAGGTTCGGCATTGTTCAAAGCAGCCGTTACGTAGGCAGCGTTGAGCGTGTCGGTCAAATCAATTTTGTTCTCTGTTCCGTCTGCTTTTAGCGCCGAAACTAGGATAAGTTGACGCGCAACCCCCATAACAGGGAAGCATCCTGGTCGCCCTGTGTTAGAAAGTGAAACGTCGCAAGTACATACAGCCATGATAGTCGTTTTTAAATTTATGCAAAGTTAAACATTTTCTTCGATAGTAATCGTTTTAAATTATTTCACTTCCTTTCGCCCATTCGAGCTTCATTATTTCTGTTTCGGCTCTGTCAGGCAGCCAAGCCTCGTTGCACTCAAACGTGAAAATTCTGGAATGCCAATAGTGTGTTTCTTTCGCCCACACTTCTACGTTGGCGATGTTGTTCTGCCAATCGTAACTTACTCCTTTAATGAACCAAGTGAAATCTTTTAGTTCAATGTCTGCAAAGGTTTTTATTCCTGTTTGTTTTCTCATGGATTTGGTGTTATTGGTTGTGGTAATATAGCGCAAACAACGGCAAAGTTTCTAAAATCGTTTCCAGATTTTTGGAAAAATGATACCTGCGCTCTATTTCTAAGAGCTACTCTATAAAACCAAAGTGTATAATTAACTCCAGTTGTAGATGAAATAAACCAATGATTCCCAGTAAAGCCGTTAGGTGTTAAAGCTGCTGTATATTCAATGGTCGAACCATTAAAGTCTATTATCGGTAAAGTCATAATAATTTCACGCGGAGGCACATAATAATCCGAATTGCCTAAAGGGTCTGTATATGCTACTGCATCGCTTAATAAGGTACTATAAAGTTTTAAGTCGTTTCTGAAGTTTATATCCTGTATATCGTGAACCCACCTAATACCACTTAAATTATCAATTGCGACATTATTACCATAAATTTGAAGTCCGTTTTCGTCAGTCCATCTGTCTTTATTTCCGAATGGATTATTGTACATAAGAGTATTACCTGTGGAGTCAGTTGCAAAATCTAATATTTGGGTTCTTACTTGTACGCCTGAAGCTGTAGTTTGATTGAAGTTATTATAAACTCCATTGGCTAATTGCCAACCCGCATCATAAGTATCATAAGATATAAGTTGGTGTGGTTTAGTAGGTCTTTTATACAACGTAATTAAAGGGAGAGTAGGCGTACCAGGAGTGCAAACTACATTCTTGACCGAAGGAAAACTACTCGTAGTGCCGTCACTATCAGTTACTGTAATGTCAGGCAGTATCAATGTACCTCCACTTGCAACCGTGTTTGTATAGCTTTGGTCGCTATTCTCTACTGTTGCGTTTGCTGCTGGACTACAAGTAACGTTTTTAACAGAAGGAAAACTCGAAGTCGAACCGTCGCTATCAGTTACTGTAATGTCGGGCAGTATCAACGTGCCTCCACTTGCAACCGTATTTAAGTAGCTGCCGTCGCTGTTCTCTACATTAGCATCAGGTGCTAAAACATTGTCAGTTTCTGTGGCTTTTACTAAGTTACTTGATAAAACTGTGCCAAGAGTATTAACCACATTGACAGTTGAATCAGCAACACTATAAACACCAGATCCCTCCGCTGTTACAGTAGCGCTTGCAATTAAAGTGCCATCACTTTTGTTTATATTTATCGTAGCATCGCCAATAATAATATCTTCACTAACATTACTAGGTATTAACTCGCTTCTTAGTACCGCATTTAAAGTGTTTTTAATCACAGCAGTAGCATCAGGAGCAGTAATAGTCGATGCATCAGTTGCTAAGACGTTTGTGGTAGATAATGTCGTGCCATCTGTGTTGTCTAAAGTGATTACGCTGTCAGGAATTCTAAAATATGCACCTTGTTTTGAACCTATTAATGTGCTTCCGCTCGATTGCCTTACTTCGATGTTTAAAGTTCCGCCTGAAGCTACATTGTCAAAAAATACACTATTTACATTCACCGTACCATCTGCCGCTAAACTACAAACTACATTTACAACAGAAGCCTGAGTAAACGTACTCCCATCGCTGTCTGTTACTGTAATGTCAGGAAGTATTAATGTGCCACCACTAGCAACGGTACTCGTATAACTACTATCGCTGTTCTCTACCGTCGCATCCGCAGCAGGAGAGCAGACCACATCTTGAACACTAGGCACATTCCTAGTTGAGCCATCTGAATCAGTTACTTGAATATCAGGCAACACCAATGTGCCACCACTAGCAACCGTATTCGTGTAACTACTATCGCTATTTCGCACCGCTCCACCACTTCCTGCATCAATCGTGTAGCTGCCGCCTGAAGGTATTTGCGTGATTAACTGCCCTGAAGGAGTTAATAAGTTTCCAGGAGCGCAAGCCGTGTCAGGAAGCGCTCCGCAATAGCTCAAGACAGGAATACCAATCAACACTTCGATAGCCGACAAATAAGCAGGCATGATTTGCCTTTCGTCGCCCCCTGAAATCGTTTGCCCCCCTGTTGCGAATTTCGCGTGATTCGTGCGAGCTACTCTGCCTATCTCTCCTAACAATGGAGAAGCCTTGCAAGCATTGACAAAGGCATCTATTAAATTAGTCAAAGGGTCGAATACCTCCGTGTAATGGTCGCTAGTTTCCCAGTCGTTCTGCATAGAATTGAAGAAGTACAACCGAACATCCCCTTCAGAGTCAATCGACGAAAGCTCATCTTCAGGTTGCGAGCGCTCCAACAACTCGAACATCCAAATCATCGGCATTGAGTCCTTGATGTTCATGGCCGCCACTTGCGCGTGAACGTCCTTGTATTTACCAAAAACAAACGTAGGCTTGGCAATTGGGTAAACCAACCCGGCCGTTGGTGCAGAAGCCCCTGACAAGGTAAGCGAAGAATTAAAAGTAAACGCCTCTACTCGATAGGTAACACCGTCAATAACTACTGTCTTGCCGACGTTCAGGTACTGCGTGTTCTCGCACTCGCAAACGTAATGGCCGTCTGGATTGGTAGTCACCGACTTGAATTTCAAGTTCAGCGATAACTCGTTTGTAATTACGGTCGAAAGAATGTCCTTTACTTGCCTCATAACATTGATTGATAGTCGAAGTTGCAGCCGTCAAAGTTAGGGTAGTCGGTCGGGTTGTCGTCCAAATAAAGCTGAAGATACCTAACGGCCTCGACCGCCCTGTTGTTTACTACTACCGACTTCTTCATTAAGCCTTCTGTGTTTGCAGCCTCCTGATTGATTGACTTGTTTCCGGTGCTTATGTTTACAATCGACTGCTGAGAAACAAAGTCGCAGTAAGTGAGATAAACAAGAATGTTTTTTAAGCCCAAACAATAGAACGGAATGTGATCAACAACAGCCTCAAAGTCGCCCCATATAGTTATCCATTTCGCAGTAGTAGGTACAGCAGGGTCGCCCGTCAAGTCGTCGATAAACGCCTGCCCTAACTCGTCGCCCATAATGCGCTTGATAATTGAGTAGAGCTTCTTGTCCACTAGGAATGTAGCCAAGTCTGTGTCCGTGTATTGGTCGGTCGCTATCTTTGTGTAACCGCTCGCAAAATCTGTTGTTTTTAAAATACTCATAATGCAAAGTTACAAAAAAGCCCCGACAAATAATCGTCGAGGCTACCAATCTAAACACACACAAAAATTATTCTGCTTTATTCTTTCTAGCGCGAGGTTTTTTGGTTGGTTTAGCTTCTTCTGCTTCAGGTGCTTCTTCTTTGGTTGTGATACCTGATTGAGTTGCCGCACCTTTGGCAATTAAGATTTTCCCTGTTTCCTCGCTTACTTCTTTTTCAACGCCTTTCTTAAGGCTGAATTTACCTGTTCCGATTATTTTCATGATTTCAAATTTTGACAAAGGTAGAAAATTATTCTTTTTCAGGCTTACACTTCTTTAACCCATCAATCGCTTGCTCTAATAGCTCAATGGTTTCATCAAAGGCTTTGAACATCCCTAGCGACTCTTGCTTCGGTTGCTCCTTTTTAATAGCGCGCATTTGTTCAAAACCGATATAAAAATTGTAATAATGTTTGTTTCGGACTACATACCTTTCTTCAAAACTGTTATTAAGGTCGCATATAAACTCGAAGGCTTCCCACTCATGATTATCATTATCCCTAACCTCAACCATCTCGCCTCGCTGTGGTGCTAGGAATTCTTCGAGGGTTATTTGTTTAGCACCGTGTTTTATGAATGTTTCTGAACGATTGCCAAAACTCAAAGCACCAAACTCATCTAAATAAAAAAACCTATCTGTTAAATGTGAGGGTGTCTTTTCACCATCCCTCCAGTTATACCCAAGCTCAAAGGCTCTTTCCTGAAACTGTTTAGCTTCTCCCCCGTTTCGCGCGTAAAACTTCAAGTCCTGCGCTTTATAGTTGTCTTTCATAATCTTCCTTTTTAATATTAGACCACAAATATATAAATAATTAGATACACAAAAAAAAGCCCCACGAAAATATCGCAGGGCTTCTTTCGATGAATAAAGAGTACTATCGCTTGAAATAGCCCCTCCCTTAATTTAATTCAATTAGGGAGTTTCGAGAAGGGTTTTATCAGTAGAAAAGTCGCCTTTCACAAACGCAGTTCTGTCATTATTCTTAACGAAACAAACACCTCTCCATTCTGCGCGAACAGTACGAAGGTTTTTGGTGAAGTCGTCTGAATCCAAACCAACTTCAATGTTGATGTCAGAACGGTCAAGAACAAATGCGCGGCTAAAATCGCCAATTAAGTACTGGTCTTGAGTTACCAAAGTAGTCGGGATAATTGGTATGCCTGCAAGTGATAATTGGCTACCTACCATGAACAAGTTTTCAACGTAACGCTTGTCAGTAGCAGAAACCTTTGCCATTTTCAAGCTTGTTACATCCGAAGGGTGCATCAAGATAGCTGTCGGAGCTCCTTGCTCTGCAATAGCGATTTGGTTGACGGCTACGTTCAGAACGTCAACGATGTTAGCGTTGTCAACTGTTCCTGCAAATGTTCCTCCTGCGAAAGCAGTAGCTACATCGTAGATACCGTGAAGGTTGTTTCCAGCTCCATCGCCTGAGTAAACACCAAGTTCAACGGCTTTTAACAGCTCACGAAGCAACTCATTGTTGATTTCGCTTGCCATAAAGTCGATGTCCTCAATCATCTCATCAGTAACTTTGATAAAGGCAGTAGTTTTAACTACATTTTCTAAACCTAAAAGGATGTCAAAGTCGATTTGATTTTTAGCTGCACCTTCGCCAGTCTGTCCTGCTGAACCGTCTTTGTTAGCTTGGTAAGCCCACTTAATCAAGTTCGACTGAGTTCTACCACGAGAAACCAAATCCAACAATCTCACTTGACGTGAAGCGATTGCATTTAGGCCTGGAATTAGCTCTGGTTGTGGAAGCTCTCCAGTCACGTTGCTTGTAATGCTCATAGTACCTGCTGCTTTAAAAGCAAAGCCTGCTCCTGCAACATCAGTAGATTTGAAAGAACCATCTCGGTTAGCGATAGTCTTCAATTTCTCTGCGTTCTCTTTTAAGCCCAACTCGATAGCTTCTTTCACGCTTGTCGCTCTGTGGACTTTTTCGCCTTCATGAAGCTTGCGAAGTGCTACTCCTTGCTCCTTCAATGCAGCGTTCAATGCTGTCATCTGCTTGGCGATGTTCTCATTGATTTCATTCTGAATTGCTTTCAAATCTTCTTTCGAAGCTTTGTTCTCAATCATAGAATCGCGAAGGTCATTCATACCCTCGTTAAAATCAATCATGTGTTCGGCTTGCTTCTCGGCATCTAGCTCTGAGAAGGTAGTTTCTGTTAAGCCTAAGTGCTTAACGTAGTCAGCGAATTTAACGCCTGACTTGTACTCAAATTTCTCCATTTCTTTGTTTTTTAGAGATTATACAATAGATTATTCAAGCGGCTTACTTAAAAGTGCTTTATGGAGAGTGTAGTATTAACGGCTCTTTATTACTTGGCAGTAAGTGCCTATGTCAAGCTGCAAAGGTATTAAAACCTTTTCAGGAATAAAGAAGGTTGTTTCTTAACATTTGTTGGCAACGCCTTGATGTTTTCAATTCCAAGTACAGGAGTCATTACGTTGCTACCGAACAGAACAGCGCTAACCTCAAAGATTTTAGCTTCCTTAACGGCAAAGAAATAACCGCGTTGTTCAGCTTTTTCTTTGTTAATTACTTGAGGGAAGTACTTGAGCCAGTTCTTGTATTCGTCGCTGTCGCCTTCCTCATTGATAGCCATGTCTATTTTTACATACTGCAACCCTATCGAATGCTGAGTTACCTCGCCATTCTTGTACATTAGGTACAGCTTCTCGTCATATTCACGCTTCGGTTCAAACTCGAATATCAATCCTTCGGCTTGTTTTACTTCACCTTCAGTATAGCCAATGTCAGAGAGAACAATATCTTCTGCATATACCGCAAGCGTTGTGCCTATCTTAGCTCCTATGCTATGCTCGTGATCGCGAAGCACCGGAATCGAAGTTCCTTTTTCATTGATTGACTTTAGCCAACTTCCAGGAAGCATCACGTCGTCGTGGCTGTCCATCCAGTTCGCAAGGTTGGCTATCAACTTCACGGAAAACCTATCGCTAACATCTGCTTTATTTGCTGTTGCTTTGGTCGCAGCTAAAAGCATAGACACATCAGAGAAAATAGGAAGCGCCCTTTTCTCTTTGATTATTTCGTCTTTCTTCTCTCGAAGGTGAGCGAATAACTCTTGCTTTGTTTCGAATGTTGGGATAGTTACTCTCATTGTTCTTGGTTATTAGTTGTTTCGCCTCGTGAAGTTATTGGTTTGGCTGTGTCGTATTGCTCGCCTGTTAAAGGCTCGTAGCCGATTTCTTGCCTAGCTTCGTTTGGTGTGATTATTCCTGCCTTCACATCTTCTCTTGCCTGAAGTCTAATTTCTTGTGGAGAAGGATTTAAGGCTTCAATCTCGGCTGTTTTAATTTTTATTAGATACTTCTTGCCGTCCATTTGTCCCCACCTCGAAAGGAATTTGCGCTTGTAGCCGTAAAGGAATCGCTTAGCATTAGGGATAAACACATCGTTGTAAAGGGTCTTCACCGCTTCTTCTCTGTTAGCGTGTGTCTTGTTTTCAGGGTCGTTGAACATTTCAGAAGGCATAAAGTAGGCCGTGCAAAGCTCCCTGAGTAGCTGGCTACCTTGCTCAATCATTTGCATGTCCGAAGCCGCCGCACCTAACTGCTGCACACGCGCAGGGCTACCGATTGTGATTACTGAATTTGCTCTGTGCGCTCCTCCTAAGTCTTGCCTAGTAGCTTCCTCAACTGCTTTTCTGTCTTTCTCAGTTAAGACTAACCCGGTGCTTCCACCTTCTCCGGAGATAAGATTTGACACCCCTCTGTTTTTAAAGTACCACGCTTGAGCAGTCGCTTGGTTGTTCGAAGCTTCTAGCTTGTTCCAAGCCGCTTGCAATGGAGAAAGTCCATTTCTGTATAGCATCGAATCAACTGAGGGATTGAACATTCTCAGGTGCATAACCTCGTGAGGCATGAATTTCTGAACGCTGCCTCTGTTTGTGAATTGATAAGAACGCACTTCGCTAAGTAAGTCGTTTTGATTCTCAAGCACTATTTTCATCAATTCAGGAGGTGTACCGATAAGTCTTTCAGGCATAAATCCAATCTCTGAGGGGGCGATGAAATAAGCCTCACCGTTCAGAAAATAAAAAGCCATTTGGGCTTCGAGGTATTCTGCGAGCGTTTGGTCTTGGTTTGGATAAAAGACAAGGTCGTAAACCTGTCCTTCGGTGATTTCGATTAATTCTCCATTGCGTTCTTCGTAAAGGCCAAAGGGAAGAAAAGCTACTCCTTCAGCGGCTTTCTTAACAATAGCGTAGATATTCAGATTACTCATGTAACCTAATTCTACTGCCTGTCTGTCCGAAATTGAGTTGTACGAAAATGATGTTCCAAGCGGAAGAAAGAAGTTTCTGAATGTCGGCTCTGAGCGTAGTGTTCTCCACCAGTCTTTAAAGCCCCCAAGACGTACCGCCATAATATAGTTTTTGCAAAATTACAAAAATAAAATGATAGGGTGCAAAATGATTATTCTACTACCTCCAAACATTCATTTTTAAAAATGTCACCACATAGCCGAGCGCGTCAATAGCGTGGTTGTGACTGTCTATTGGTACCTCACCTCTCTTGTCTGCCCATATGTAGTTATTTAGCTCATTCTCTAAGTTCGGGCTATCGTCTATAATTATCTGAAAGTCTTGAATCCACTTGATCCGCTCGACAACTATTCCAGGGCGCTTGAAGCACGGGTTCATGTTATACCCCTCATCACGCATCGAGTTGATAGTAATCATCTCGGCAATGTCGGCAATGATGAGGTCGTCTTTGGAGCAGTTATGCGCGATCATACGCTTTAGCCAAGACTCGCCTCTGTGGCCTGTTGGTTCATATACTAGCTCCTTAACGTATAGCAAGCGCTTGTCGTAGTCGGCAGCTACTTTGATTAGAACAAATGGATCTTTAATTCCCCAGTCAACACCGAACATGAAAGGCAATGTATCATTAAACGTGCCTTTCTTCCACCTTGTGAATATCGCCCCTTCAAGCGCTGCATATTCCCCAAGACCATAAACCTTCCACCGGTATTCGTTTGCCGTTCCGTTGGCTATGTTTTCGGGAGTAGGCTCGTAGGATAGTATCTTCTGAACGGTCTTTTCCTCCAAAAAAGGGTTGTGCTTAAACGTGCTTTTGATTGTTCTCGTTTCTTTCCACCCCTCCATATTTTTGTCAGTTAGCCAAAAAGGACTTGAAGGGTTAAAGTCTGCCCATGCGTGTTTAGTGGTTCTGACGTAAATAGCGTCGAAAATTTCAAAGGAAATACCATTGACCTCATTGAAAAAAGTAAATTCACGCTTGCCATTCTTCGCGTCTTGCTCATCATCGTAGGAGTTAAACTCGATTTCACTCCCATTATAAAAGGTAAATATACGGTCCGTCTTGTTGTAGTCTTTTACTATTGACTGAATAAAAGGGCTTGAGTTGTATATCCTGAAAGCATCCCTGATAGCCCCCTTTTTTAAGTTCGGAATATCTTGACCGATTACTGAAATGGTAACGCCTGGATTCTCCCAAGCTTTTATAAACAGAACCTGAAGGATTGAGTAAGTCTTTCCTGAAGAAGTACCTCCTCTATTTATCGTCAGCTCACAGCCCTCAGGTATAAGGTAGTTAGCATCAAATAACTTACTTGTTCTGAACGGTTGGCTCATCGCCTTCGCTGATTATGGTTACTTTGCCGCCCTGAATGTTTACGTTTTGCGTGTTTTCAGTCTTATCACCAAACACCTTTGGGTAGAATTTCGCCATTTTCCACTTCAAGGTCTGAACCAATGTATTGTAAGTAGAAGGGTCTATCTCTTTAGTAAGGAGCATATCCTTGTAGTCGTCCATCTCTTTTTCTAATGCTTCAGCTTTATCTTGATGGCTATTTATATACAATGTTTGTAATTCTTCATGCTCTCTTTTCCACCTTCTGAATGTACTCCAAGAAGGGAATCTATCGTTACTGTCCAGTATTTGCACAGTATTTCCTCCCTTAGCTATTTCCTCGCATATTTCGAGGCATATATCGTAGTTATATTCAGTCAGTCTAGCCACTTCACAGAGTTTGCTTACAGCTTGTCCACTTCTTTTGATAAACATCGTCGTAACCCTGTTGAATGTTACGGCAGTCGTTTTTTGTCGTGATAACTGTTTCGTTTGTAATTTGGTCAGTTGCTGCGTCGTAATCGTAGCAATAGCAATCCCTTTTAGGGCTGCATGAGGCTATAATAGCCGCTAAAATGATAATACTTCCTATTGTTTTCATAGTTGCAAAGTTAAGCATATTTCTTGTACCACTCCATAAAGTCGTCTATTGAGCGGATGATGAGGTAAACTTCTCCGTTAGCTTCAGCTCTAGCCTTCTCCTCGTGTTGATAGTCAGACATCCTATCTTTGCCTACCTTCACTTCAAAGTTTACCATTTTTCCAAAGATAAAGCACTTGACATCTGCTCTGCCTTTTTTAACCTTTGCGTTGAATACGTATTTCTTGTTTCCCCTTGCGTCAGTTATGAGTTGTCCGGAATCAACTGAATTAATCGGGTCGCCTCCAACTTTGCGTAGGGTCTTGACGATAACCGCTTCGATGTATTTTGAAAGATACTGCCGATGCGAAGTATTCTTGTAAAAAGACTGCTTTGGCGTAAGCGGATAAGGCTGATTAGGATGCCATTGAATGATAAGTTCTTGCAGCCATTCGTAGGCTTGTAGAGAGCAAATTTGCCCTAGTTTCGATCGGGATAGTTGCGCTTGTGTCATTTTTGATACGTTTTTGATGATTTTAACATTCTATAATTTTCCTTACTTCAATTTTCACTTTTTGTCAAAAATAGCCTTTTTTACCCCAAAATGTTACACTAATGTTACACTAATGTTACACCTAATTTTGACGTAACTTACTGATATGTGAACAAAAGTGTAACAATGTTACACTGTTACACCTGTTTTGGAATTTTTGAAATTTTCTCTTTGACATTTTTATTTTTTACTAAAACTACTGTAACACTGTAACAATGTTACACCTTTTCTTACATATCAATAAGTTAGCTCCATTTTTACTGTAACATTGGTGTAACATTTGGTGTAACATTCCGCGTTTTTTTGATTTGTTAATTTGAGCAATAATGCACACTTTTTTAAACTTCATCTTTTAGGTGGCGCATTACTGTCATTCTTGACACTCCTAGCAAGTTTGCTACCTCTGTTCTATTAAAGTCGCTGTTGGCTTTGTAAATTGCAAGTACCTGTTCTTTAATACTTTTCTTTGCGTTCTCATCAATTACTTTCTTGTAGTCGCCTATCTCAGTAGAATTAATTTTAATCTTCTGAGCGTTGGCCACGAAGTAATCTGATAGTCGAATCGCCTTTTTCATACTTTGCTCAGAAATAGGCCTAATTTCGCTCAAGTTGTTTTCAAAGAACAAATCGAAAATGTGAATCAAAAGAGCAAAGCGAGGGATGTAGCTTTTTTGTTTCGGGTACATCGACTTCAGGTATTCGTTTTGTTCGTCGTCGTTTTCTTGCGCTGTAATCGTATTAAAGGCATTAACCCATACTTCCTTCGCTTCTTCAGAAAACGTCAATCTCTGTGGCTGTATTTGCCCCTCATCGTCCCTAATTACGTTCTGCTTCATCTTTGAATGAAACGCAGTAATTCGCTCCTTGTACCAATGAATAATATCCTCGTCCATTTCTCGCTCGTTGTAGTTCTCTACTTTCGCATCCGGATAACATAGCAGTAAACGGTCTGTGAAACCGTTTTCCTTGTTCTCTTGTGTCGAGAATTGGGAGAATATAGAAGGCTGAATACCACCAAGAACAGGAATAAATGGCACGTCAACGAATCCGGACTTTGCAGTCTTACGATTCATAATAGCTGCCTCGCCCGACCAAGTGGATAGCCAAAACTCTAAATCAGATCCCTCGCGATACTTGTTCATGTCTTTAATCCAGCCTGCAAGCTCATCTTTAAATACTCCTACTGCGTTGTCGCTTTCCTGATGAAGTTCTACTAATGCCTCAAGGGTTATATCATTAGCAATAAATTGCTCTTTTACAGGCTTTCGAACCTCAACCACATCTTCGCGTTCTTTCTTTGATAGCGAATTGTATTCTTCCCATTTCTCAAGCTCCTTGTAGTAACGCTTCACCTGGCGGCCGTTTATCTTTGTCAATGGAAACGTCATGTTTTTCACAGAAGGAGTTTTCCCAATTCCTGCCTTACCTACTAAGCATAGCCATAAAGAACCGCGCTCAACCCATGCAGTCTTAACTTGAAGCTCCATTGAGTTACCTACGCAGACGCTTATTAGCCACAACATAGCGCACCCCATGTAGTCAATGTTGGAGTTTAGCGTATCATGGCATTCAAGTATGTAGTTTTGTATAGGCTCCGGAAATATCTCCAAAGGAAAATCTAAAGCAGACTGATTAATTTTATGTTCCTCAATTAAGTCTTTCTTTGTGCGTATGCGCTTCTCTTGATCATCAACTACCTTCTTTAGCCGATCACCGTAGCCCTCGTGATACAGCTTCGAGGCTGCTGCCGACATATCTCCATTGTGGTATTTATGAGCGTATGCCGCAAAAGGCGTGATGAGTTTTTCAGCAGGGTATATTGTTCCAGTCGAAAATAAAAACATACAGCCTGAATCCTTGTACACATAGCCTGAATGAGCCGAAGTTGCTCCGTGTCGCTTAATTAAGTACTGCCTTTGCAAGTTCCTGACAACCGTAAAATCGCCTCCTATAACATCCCAAATATCTGTCTTCTCGTTGTAATCCTCCCAAGAAGGCTTTTCGTTGCCTGTGTACTTCTTTCTTGACTTCTTAGGCTCAGGTATAATCTCCTGCTCGTAATTGTAAAAGCGAGAGCATTCGAATAGAATCTCTCGGTCTTTGTCGCTGATAAAGTCAATCTCAAAATAAGACTTCTCGCTTACTTGGTTGTCAGGATAAACGAAAACATAGCCACCAGTTCCACGAGTTTCAATGATTGCCCCCTTGTGATTTTTAAGGGTTGCTACTTTTTGGTTTCCTTCAACGCGCTTAGACTTGTACAGAATGTGATAACCTTCAGACTTCGTTTTGTAAATTGCAAACTTCTTCTCAAAGTCGTAGATATTGTCTTTCAATAAAGTGATAAACTCATCCCAAAAATCGCGCTGCTCTGCTGCTGTTGATAAGACTTTTAAATCAACATCAATAACTTCTAAAAAATCATAGCCTGTGATGATGCCTATTGCTGTTGTGGCAGGCATCTCGTCACCGTTCTTCTTGATGTAGCCACCGTTGTAGTTAAATCTTCTAGTAAATTCCTGTGGCGTTAGCTTCTCGGTTTCGTTTTTTTTCCAAGAAAAGTTAGGTACTTTGTTCTCTCCAACTGTTAAAAGCGAAAAATGCTCTAAATACTTAAGTGCTTGATTTAATTCCATTACTTCTTTTTTGTGGTTAAAAAAAGGGCTTTCGCCCTTTCAAATATAATGTTTATGCTTAAAATTTAGATGATTATTTCAAAATCGTTCACGCTGCAATAAGTTACTTGTCCGCTATTGGATTGAAAATTCAAAGACAAGCCCTGAATCTTCAATCCTTTAACAGACACACTAACCACATCGTCGAAGTCCTGGCGCTCAAGCCAAGAATCGATAATCTTTTTTGCGAACATTTTTAAAGCAGGCCAGTTCTTATGCTCGAATGCCAACTGCATCGCCATAGCGTCCTTAGAATGGAAGGTCATCGTCCTCGTCAATTCCTGACTCAGCATTTATTTGTACAGCCTCAGGGCTTGCAGTCGATTGAGCTACTCCGTCAGAGTTAAACAATACCTTTCCATTTCCGATGTACGCTTTATCCGCTTTCGCTTCGCGTTCATCCTTTGTCTGCGATAACCACGCAGCCACATCTTGATCAAATTGGTTCTTCTCGTCAAACACCCCGACCGTTGTGTCAAGATATACGCGACCGCCTTTCTCAGCAGAGCCTTGAATTATCCCCCTTTGATTTAATGGGATAAGCAAGCAGGGCGTTCCCTTTGACGTTTTGTGAATTGCACTTTGGAACTTTGTCAGCTCGATTGATAGTCCTATGATTTTCATTTGGTAAATTTTGAATAATTAATTTTAATAAATTCGCGAATGTTCCTTACTCGCTGCTGAAGGTCTGCAATAACTTCTTTGTCATACGCGACTTCAAACGTCTTTACTCGATACTTCTTGTCAAGCTGCTCATATCTTCTTTCAGGAAGATAAGGAGCAATGTCTTCAGGAGTGTCGAATAAACAATACACAAGCCTTGCTTTGGTCTTTCCAGTCAAGTGCATATACACTTGAAGTTGATAAAAGTAATCCTTTGTAGGAATTTTATTTTCAAACAAAGGAAAAGTAAAGCAATCCCATGAATTTTTAATGTCAATTACCTCATCGGCCAAAAGGATGTCAGGAGTTCCCGTGAAATAATCATCCTCAAAGGTATCTTCGTTTTTCACTACCATTGATAAATCTAGCCAATCAATTACTTGGTCAATAGCGTGCGACTCAAGCGCGTTGCCCTTGTCCAAGTACTTCGAATTTATTTCCTTTTGATAGCCGTAAATTTGCTCCTTTAGCCAGTCCTCAACGTATGTCTGAGTCGTTTTTGAAATCAAATCTGATTTATTTCTAGGGTTAGTCATAACCTTTCCTGAAGCCGAAGCTCTAATTTTAAACTCCTTCATCGCTCAGCATTTTAATTTGTTCGTCTGAAAGGTCATAATTCTGAGAAAGCTGCTCGACTGTAATAGAGCCTTCCTTTACTGCCTGCACAGCCTTCTTCCATTTATCGCTTCCTACTTCGATTGTCGGAGCGATTTTTACTTCGCGAAATTCGTCAGGGTGATATACGTCTTGAGCGATGCCTAGTTCGGCTGCACACTTTTTGAGCGCGTCGGTGGCCGCAGCCTTCATGTCGTTTCCAATCGACAAAGGCACATCACTTCCCTTGCGAAACATAATGTCTTTGTTGCCATACTGGGTCTTTACAATCGTGCGCCCGGCGCTTCTGCAAGTCAGCCTACCTTTAACGACAACTTCCTTGCATTCAATCATTACCTTTTCGTCAAGGATCTCAAAATCCCAATCCCAACCGAACATCAAGTTCAGGCATTTGCGGACATAACTTCCCGACACATAACTCCACTTTCCACCGCCTTTGGCTGGCCGTTGCTTAATATACTGAGAAGGCGTTTTCTTCAAAATAAATTGAAGCTGTTTGTCATTGAGGCTAACCTCCTGGCCTACTAAAGTCATGTCAGACTTCTTAATCAGCGCTACTTCGTTTTTATCCATTACTTCTGTTTTATTGTTTCCACAAATATATAATTATTTTCTTACGCATCAATACAAAGAATAGTTTTTGCGCTTTTTCGCAGCAAAGCCCCTGAATATTCCCAAGCATTGCACTTGATGCCGTTTACTTCGATTTGAGAAGTAGGTTCTTTTTGCGTGAAATGCGACACACGCGCACGAAAGTAGTTCTTCTTTTCGATTTTTTTGATTTGACAGTATTCGCTAACACTTACCCATTCGGTTACTTTAGTCATGATTTCAATTTTGATATTTGTTTTTGAATTTCGTTTCTTTCCTGAATTAAAGCTTCGATGCTAAGCTGCTTCAATTCTTCCTGCAATTCCTGCATTCGTTTTTGTATCTTAAGCTTTCGCCTCATCAGCTCATCGTTGAGGTTGTAATACTCATTTATATAATGAGCAGTTCCTTCGAGGATGTTATACTGCTGCATATTAAACGGCCTACCTTGCTTGTTCAGCAACTTCCATGTTGGTATCACCCGGTCGCGCGAGTTCATCACAGTAGCATGGTCGCGATTACTTACCCTTCCTATTGCATCAAGAGTAGCTTCTCCTTTAAAGTACTTCCAAGCAAAGTAGTGAAACAAATGCCTTGAGCGCACTACTTCTTGTTTTCTTGACTTGCTTTTTACCTCCTCTACTGTTACCGAGTTAAATTCGCAAATCAATTCCATTAATTCTTCCAGTTTCTTCATGTGGCAAATATAATATTTATTTCAAAAGTCATTCAAAAAATCCCAATATCCACCTGGACGCGGCTTTCTTCTTCCAAGCAACCAACTTAGCCAATGTGGTCGAGGCTTGTATTTTTTTTCGTTGATGCGCTTCATATGGCATTCTACGATGTTGCTAATTTGTTCTTCTGTCAGCTCTTCTGCGAGCGGCCTGAATAGTTCTAGCTTTTCTTTCATTCTTGTTGTTTTTAGGCGCGATGCGCTGTTATTGTCTACTTTTGGTTCACATATCCGACGTTGTAAGTAATACTACTGCTCGGCTATACTTTCAGCAATCGCTTTTAATAAGGATTCTGTATCTTCCATATCACATCTAAACACATCATTTTCGTGCGGATATACTTCCCAGTACGGTTGTCCATAGCACCCTAATCTATCGTAACAATCAAGATATATGCTTACACTTGCATTACCTTTTTTAATCTTAAATCTAACAACCGCACCTGCAAATGGTGGTATTACTTGCACTTGCCAGTCATTAGGGAATGTTATGTGTGGTATCTCACCGCACCACTTTTTATATTCCATTATTCTTTCTACTTCATAAACCTTATTAAAATCTTCGTATTCCATTTTATTATGTTTTTATTAATTAATTTTAGTTCTTTAATCCCGTACTACTTACAACAATGTATAAACCCCATTAAAACGAGGGTTTATACTCAACGTTATCGCAAATACTAGGAAAGCTCGTGTGCTATCCTTCTTTTTTCCTTGATAGCTTTATATTTTTCATAAGCTTCAGATTTAGGCTGCGTTTGTCCTAACCCTTTACAGTAGTAGTCATTTCGCAATATACATCTAGCCATTCTCTTCCAACTTGGAGCCCAGCACTTTACTTCTAGTTCATGAGGAGCCTCATCTGGAATAAATGCATACCCCCTTTTCTTCCATCCAACGATAAATTTTATAAAATTTTGCTTGTAATGTTGTTGCATGGTGACGGGAAGCGACTTTAAAAGATAATTAACATAGCTCTCCCATGTATGATTTTCGGGTTTAGTAACATCATTATAGCCATTTATATTACCTCTTTCGTTAATATACAAAGAACCTGAATTTACTCCACTAACTCTATTTAAAAGCTTGTACCATGTATTAGGCTCAAGAATATGATAAAGCCACAAACCCCTCTTCTGGTCATCTCCAAATGGCTGACAAAGCCTTTGATTGCTTAACTTCACTCCAGCCCTTGTCATCATGTCGTAAATAGTATTGTGAGATAAGTATTTATGTTTAGAGTGAAATACCCAAATATCCTCCGTTCTCCAATCGTATATAGGATAAACATTGTAAAGGTTTTTAGACACTAATGTAGTCCACTTGTGATTATCAAACATAAGCCCGCTTTTGTCAGAAACAATAGCTCTGTATCTATGAAGGCTTTCATCTGCTCTAATTCCAATAAAGCCAGCAGTCAAAGCACCTGCTGAATACCATTTCCCAAAAAGCACCATAAATTCTTCAAATTCCATTTTTGGAATGTAAAAATCATATTGGCTTAAATCAGATGCTTCATTTGGTTTATCTCTTACCCATATATCTTTATTCTCTTCATCCCAACAAACCCATTTAGGTTGAAAATCACTAACAGCATTACGAAGCAATAATTCTCCACAAAACCAGTGTAAATCAATATTATCTTTGTATTCTTCAACAATTTCTCTCACATGGTCTATTGTATTTTTATATTGAGCCTCTAAGTCTATTATTAATAGCCCAACCTTAACTCCCCTTTTTTTAGCTTCCGCCATTACTAGGTGTGTCATAACTGTTGAATCTTTGCCTCCACTAAAGCTAATATAGTATTTATCAAACTTGTCAAATACCTTACTAATTCTTTCTTTTGATGCTTCTAACACAGTTTTGTCTATGTAATTCTTTGTTGCCATATTAGTATAATTCTACTTGTCTCCCTTTCAATAGAGCCGTGTTAATATCTATTTCGTTTCTACCATTTTCCATAAGCCATTTATTAAGATAAAT
>Ga0208161_1000206_pt1 | contig 33427 bp, 42 predicted proteins | sample CB_VirMetaG_3_FD_184538 | JGI IMG/M metagenome (GOLD analysis project Ga0208161, IMG submission 184538) | Freshwater to marine saline gradient viral communities from Chesapeake Bay - CB_1508_1S Viral MetaG (SPAdes) (version 4) | ecosystem: Environmental > Aquatic > Marine > Coastal | place: USA... | reverse complement strand
TGGCACACTTACTCCAGAGTTAGCGATGCAATTCAAACAGGCTGTGGCAGTCGAGGGCGCATTGTTGCGTGGCTTAAAACGCAGACAGGTTGATGTTGCCCGTTCGCTCGGTATCTTCAAGATGGCTAGGGAGGGCAGCGCAGAGCGTGGCGCGATGATGGAGCAGATACTCAACGAGGCCGGTGGCATTGAGTCTGTACACGATATGGCCAAGCATTACGTTGCGCTGGATAGCCGAGCTGCACGCCGTGAGATGGCGGCCAAGACCTTGGGCGGTTCATTGAAAGACATATGGCTTTCTACTTGGATCAATGGCATTTTGTCAGGAGCGCAAACGCATATTGTCAACATTGCCAGTAACTTTGCGTTTAGCGCTTGGCAAATCCCAGAGACCTACATGGCAGTGGGTGTTGGCAAGCTGCGCAACATGATGTTCGGCGGCGAGCAGGCCATGGTTCTAAGCGAGGCAAATGTCAGGGCGTTTGGCTTTTTGCAGGGGCTGGCTGATGGCTGGGAGATTGCAGCCAAGGCGTTTGTCAAGAACGAGCCAACCGATGCGTTTACCAAGATTGAGTCTGTGCGCGGCGGCCGTGATGCGTTTGATATTGACTTTGGCGACACTGCAACCGGCCAAGCTGTAAACAAGGGCTTGCGGGCTTGGGGTTCTTTTGTCACCCTGCCTGGCCGCGCATTGATGGCAGAGGATGAGTTCTTCAAGGCTGTCGGGTACCGCATGGAGCTGAACGGCTTGGCCGTGCGCGCTGGGCATGAGCGCTACGCGGCATTGCTCAAAGAGGGCTTATCCATGCAGGAAGCAAAGGATCAGTCTGCTGCGCTGATTGCCTCTATTATTCGGAACCCACCCAAAGACATTGACGACGCAGCCAAGGCGGCGGCCCGCACGGTGACATTCACCCGCGAGTTAGAACCGGCGCTGCAAAGCATTGAGAAGTTGCGCAACCTACCAGGTGGCGTTGGGTTACTGTTGCGGCTACAAATCCCGTTTGTCAAAACACCGACCAACGTTGCGCTAGAGAGCTTGGCCCGTACACCATTGGCCATGGTTAGCCCGCGGTTCTGGTCTGCGTTTAATAAGGGCGGCATTGAGCGCGACAAGGCAATTGCTCGGGTTACTCTGGGGACAATGGCTGGTACAACAGCATCTTACTTTACGTTCCAAGGAAAGATGACCGGGGCCGGTCCATTCCGGGACGACGACAAAAAGGCAATGGAGGGCACGGGTTGGCAGCCATTTAGTTTTGCGTTTGACAAGGAAGATGTTTCGCCAGAGCTGCTTGCCAAGTACCAAAAGATGACCAAGGTCAGCGTCGGGCCTGACAAGGTATACGTCAGCTATGCCAGGATGGAACCGTTGTCCCTGCTGCTGTCTATGGGCGCGACCACTGGCGAGTACGCGATGGGCGCAAATGAGAATGACTATTCCGCAATCGTAGAGCGCGCCATGATGGGCCTAGGTGTATCTATGTATGAGTACATGGGCGATCAGCCTATGCTCAAGGGATTGTCAGAGTTAAGTAAGATTTTCCAAAGCCAGAAGCAAGATGGCCCTGGTTTGCTGTATGACTTGATGACCAAGCTGGGTGGGTCTGCTGCTGAGTTTGTTGTGCAGGGCAGCCCGGCTGGCGCATATAGCTCGATAACTGCTGCCACTACCAGAGTGCTAAATCCGGAAAAGCCAGGTCTTGGCCCGCCAGAAATGTTTGCCCGCGATGATATCGGGGCTGGCCTTTGGAATACCTGGTTAACAGAAGTCAACCGCCTAGCAAGTCGCAACCCATTATTTAACGGCAAATTAGAAGCGCAGCTTGATTCTCTCACCGGGGAGAAGATGACAATCGGCAACGGCAGTATGTACGAGCTATGGTCGCCCTGGAAGACTAAGGACGGCAAGATGCCCAATGGGTATGAGGTGCTGGTCAAATACCAGGTCCCGTTATACGAGCCGCCCAAGATGATTGATGGAGTTATCTTGAGCCAGGCCCAGCGCAACCGCTGGATTAAGTTGGCCACAGGTTCTGATCTTGGTGCGACTGATCCAAAGACTAACAGGCAGGAAACGCTGGCTCAAACGTTACAGCGAATCGCGGCGCAAAAGAGCCAGCCAGGCAGTAAGTTGTCAGACCTCGACAAAATGTGGGAGTTCCCCCGACGCGGCGCTGGGCGGTCTGTTGTGCAGAACACCTTGCAGGGGATTATTTCACAGCGCTATAGCGATGCAAAAAAGGTCTTGATCTATGGCGACCCATCGCGCGGCATCAAAGGTGATATCGACTTACAAGACGCCATTGAGGCAGTTGCGCAAGAGCGTGACATTGAGGGAAAATATAAACGTTAAGGATTGACAAATGGCTTATCCAATTTCAGACGTTACGCGGCGCATTGTTTACTCTGGCTCTGCCGGGGTAGGCCCGTATTCGTTTAGCTTTGAGGTATTGTCCTCAAGCGATATTGCTGTCTATAAAGATCAGACACTGCTGACGCTAACGACAGATTACACGGTCACCATCGGCGTTGATGGCACAGGCTCTGTTACGTTGGTAGTGGCGGCGACCGCGGCCAACAACATTACTTTGGTGGGCAGCCGCGCGATTGAGCGTACTACAGACTTTGTAACGGGTGGCGATCTGTTTGCCAACAGCTTGAACGACGAGCTGGATAGCCTGGTCATCTTTGCGCAGCAAGTTAAAGAGACAGCCGACCGTGGGCTCAAGGCCCCGATCACTGATCCCACCGACGTCAACATGGTGTTACCCACCAAGGCCAGCCGAATTGGCAAGACGCTGGCTTTTGATGCCAATGGCAACCCGACGGTAGGCGAGGATATCGGTAACTGGCGTGGCAACTGGGCGACCGGCACCGGCTACACGGTGCGCGACCTGGTTAAAGACCCGGTTAATTACAACATCTACCGAGTCAACACAGCGCACACATCGAGCGGTTCTGCCCCGATATCTAGTAATGCCGACAGCGCCAAGTTTGATTTGGTGATTGACGCTACTGCGGTCGCGGATGCCCAGGCAGCCCAAGCAGCAGCAGAAGCCGCTCAGGCTGCGGCAGAAAATGCTCAGTCTTATGCAGAGGAGTGGGCCAACAAGGCGGAAGATACTTTAATTAGCACAGCCGCCGGTGGGGATGGCTCAACTGAGTATTCTGCAAAGCATTGGTCTGCAAAAGCAGAGGACGAAAAAATCGCTGCTGTCAATGCCAAAGATGCGGCAGTAAGCGCCCAGGGTGCAGCAGAGTCTGCGCGCGACGCAACATTGGCCGCCTACGATTCATTTGATGACCGCTACTTGGGCGCAAAAGCAAGTGACCCAACATTAGACAACGATGGCAATGCCTTGGTTGCTGGATCGTTGTACTACAACACGACAGTCCCTGAGATGCGCCTTTACACAGGCTCTGCTTGGGTTGCGGCTTATGTATCTGGCGCTGCTTATCTGGCATCAGCAAACAATCTGTCCGACTTGGCAGATGCGGCAACCGCCAGGACAAACCTTGGGGTTGCCATTGGGACTGATGTACAAGCCTATGACGCCACGATTGTGGTTGATGCTGACATCGGTGTATCGGTGCAGGCTTACGACGCTGACACGGCTAAGACGGATGTTGCTCAAACATTTACAGCATCGCAGCGCGGCACAGTAACGACCGATAATGATTTGTCGCTTGACCTGTCGGCAACCAACAACTTTGTTTGTACGCCAACTGGTACTGGCACGCTAACGTTTACAAACCACACGGCTGGGCAGTCAGGGTTTATTTTGTTGGACAACTCAAGCGGCTATCCAATCACTGCTGCCGCAACAACCAAGATAAATGCAGATGACTTGACAGCCATTTCAACTGCTGGCGTGTATGTCATTGCTTACTTTGACAATGGCACAAATACTTACATCATGGTTTCACGGAGCTTTGCATGAGCTTATTACCCGTAGGATTTGGGTCGCAGGGCGGTGGCTACACGATTGAGCGTTCACTGCGCTTTAGGTCAAGTGCGTCTGCTTATTTAAGCCGTACATTTGCATCCACTGGAAACCTCACGACTTGGACTTGGAGCGGGTGGGTTAAGCGCGGGCAATTGTCGATTGGAACAGCTAAATATCAAGTTATTTTTGGATGCACAATAAGCGAAGGGAACAATTACACAATTGTGCAATTGGGCAATAACGATAACATAGTTATTAACCACCAATATGGTGGAGCTACTGTTTGGTGGAAACAAACTTCTAGACTATTTCGAGACCCATCGGCGTGGTTTCATCTTGTTATTTCTGTCGATACCAATAATGCTACGGCTGAAGACCGTGTGAAATTTTATGTCAATGGTACACGAGAAACTCAATTTTCTGGCGGAACCAATCCATCACTTGGGGCATCTTCATACATAAATGGCACTGATGCACCCCATGTAATAGGCAGATACGGTTCATCCAACTATTTTGACGGCTACATAACCGAAGTCAACTTCATTGACGGTCAAGCCCTAGACGCATCATCCTTTGGTGAGTACAACGAAGACACAGGCGTATGGCAACCAAAGAGATACGCTGGCTCCTATGGTACTAATGGTTTCTATCTAGACTTCTCAGATAACACTAGCACAACAACGCTTGGCTATGACTACAGCGGCAACGGGAACAACTGGACACCGAACAGCATTTCGTTGACCTCTGGTGTCACTTACGACAGCATGACAGATACACCCACGCCTTATGCAAACGGTGGGAATTATGCTGTGTTGAATCCGCTTGGTGTGGATACCCCATCGGGCGCAACGCTTAACGGTAATTTGACGTTATCAAACTCAGCGTCTAATCAAAAACGGGCAACCATTCCTGTCGTATCCACAGACACAAACAAATACTATTGGGAAGTAACCGTCAATGGTACGGCAACTAGTAACTTTCCTATTCCGGGGATGTATGTTGTAGGCGCTGGAACGTACTGGCCCGGATACGACGGAAACTCGATTGGTCTGTATCAGGGTGGAAGCCTTGTTTACAACGGTTCTACGGTTGCAACGCTTACATCATTTGCTAATGGTGATGTTATTAGCATTGCATTTGACCCATCTACAGGCAAGATTTGGTTTGCAAAGAACGGCACATGGATGGCAAGTGGTGACCCAGCCACAGGCACTTCACCAAACTATACTTTACCCACAGGTGTTGACCGTGTTGCGGGTGGTTATACAGGTAGCGGCTACGGTACGCTTGAGTTTAACTTTGGTCAACGCCCATTCGCCTACACACCACCCTCTGGCTTCAAGCCTTTGCACACGGGTAACTTGCCTGATAGCGTCATCCCTAGTGGTGATGATTATTTCAAAACTTACACATACACGGGCAACGGTGGCGGCTTACAAGTTGGTGAGGTTCAGAAACCATTTTCAACATATAACATTAGCAAAAGTTTGAGGTTTAGAAGCAGTGCGTCTGCTTATTTGAATCGGACTTTCACTACACCCACAGACGGAAAAAGATGGACGTGGAGTGGTTGGGTTAAGCGTGGAAGTCTAGGTATAACAGCACAATTATTTTCTGCTGGTTCTGCTCTTGCCTTTTTTCGTTTTAGTGCAACTGATACATTGCTTTCTGGGTGGACTGGTGCGTCTAATTTAGAAACAACACAAAGGTTTCGTGACCCATCGGCTTGGTATCATGTAATGTTGGTTGTAGATACTACACAAGCAACAGCATCGAACCGAGTAAAATATTATGTAAACGGCGTTCAAATCACAGCGTTTGCGACCACAGACTACCCAAGTCAAAGTAGCACAACAGTAATCAATTCTGCTGTTGTTCACAACATCGGTGCGTACACAAGTTCAACGCAATTCTTTGACGGCTACATGGCAGAAGTCAACTTCATTGATGGTCAAGCTCTAACCCCATCATCCTTTGGTGATTGGGATGGTAATGACTACTGGGTTCCAAAGGCTTATGCTGGAACATATGGCACTAATGGCTTCTATCTGCCATTTACCGACACAACTTCAACAACAACCTTGGTGGCTGACTCTAGTGGAAATGGTAATGATTGGACACCGAACAACATATCGTTGACCTCTGGTGTCACTTACGACAGCATGACCGATGTACCAACACTAACAAGTGCGACAGCGGCTAATTATCCAGTATTAAGCCCAATAGATAATACTGGTGTAACTATTTCCAATGCCAATTTAACCGCAACAACGCCAGGGTCTAACACTGCTTGTAAAGCAACAATGGCTTTCCCAACAACAGGGAAATTTTATTTTGAAGTAACTGATGTTGTAACTGGTGGAGGGAATATCGCTGGAATTGCTAATGTTACTTTACCTACAAATACAAGTTTATATGCTGGTACTGGGTCAATATATGTAGGAATGTCTAGTAATGCTGTGTTTGGTTTGGCATTTAACTTTGACGCATTGACATACACAATTTATAAAAATAATTCTGTTGATTCTACAGGTTCAATAACATCTGGAATTACATATATTACTTTTATGCAAACATCAGCAAGTGGTGGTGCATCTACTGCGTTTAACTTTGGTCAACGCCCATTCGCCTACACACCACCCACAGGCTTCTTGCCTTTGCATACGGGTAACGTGCCAGAAGACACAACCGACCTTGAAACCCCTGATTTAGTTTGGATCAAGTCAAGAAATGCGTCACAAAGCCATACTCTGTTTGATAGTGTGCGTGGTACTGGAATTTATCTGAGTTCCAACACAACCACTAAAGAAACAGATGATGTCAACTCTTTGCTTCAGTTCAACAAGAACGGATTCCTTTTAGGTTCCAGCTCTGCCGTCAACACCTCTGGCAACACTTATGCTGCATGGGGTTGGAAAGAATCAGTTTCTGCTGGCTTTGACATTGTAACGTTCACATCAACAGTAGCACCACAAACTGTTTCACATAATCTTGGCGTTGCGCCATCAATGATTATTCTTAAAAATACTGCGGTTGCTGACGCTTGGTTTGTATATCACAAGTCATTGGGAGAGACAAAGGGAATATATTTACACCTCCCAAATGGCTCATCAACCGTAACGTGGTGGAATAACACCGCTCCTACCTCCAGTGTATTTAGCGTCAACATGGGTAACGCATATTCTCAGGTAGCCTACTGTTTCGCCGATGTAGAAGGTTACAGCAAGTTCGGAAGCTACACGGGCAATGGACTTCCTAACGGAACTTTTGTGTACACGGGGTTTAGACCAGCGTTTGTGCTAGTGAAGAACGCTGACGTAGCTAATAGCTGGCGTTTATGGGATAACGCAAGACCGGGGTATAACTTAACAAATCTGTATTTGTCACCTGACACGCCCGGGGGAGAAGGGGCAATCAATATTGATGTTGATTTAATTTCTAATGGTTTCAAAATTAGAAACACAAATAGCAGTATTAACGGCTCAGGAAACAACATAATCTACGCGGCATTTGCCGAAAACCCATTTAAAAATTCCCTTGCGAGGTAACAACAATGTTCATGCTTAACAACAACCCATTGCCTGTTGGACGCGCCTTTGTCCATGATGGCATCCAATACCCAGCCAACTGGCTACGCCTTGCGTCTGCCGCAGAAAAAGCCGCCATTGGCATCACCGAGGTGGCAGACCCTGTTCGCGCCGATGACCGCTTCTATTGGAACGGCGATGTCAACCTGCCAAAGGAACTGAACGACCGCGAGGAAGTGGACGCCGATGGCAACCCGATGTGGGTGCAGGTGCTGGGTGTCGTTGATGGCGTACCAGCGATGGTGGACTCTGACGAACGGCTGGTGACCAAAGGGCTGAAGAGTCAATGGATTGCACAGGTCAAAGACACGGCTGGCAAGCAGTTAGCAGCTACCGATTGGATGGTGATTCGTAAGGCTGAACGTGACGTAGCGATTCCCGCTGATGTGGTGGCTAAACGTGCTGCAATCCTTGCCGAAGCTAACCGACTAGAAAACGCAATTGCTGCCTGCACAACTGTTGAAGAATTGATTGCTGTTGTAACTGCACAAAACTGGGAGTGATAAATGGAACGGACAGCAGCATCTGCCCACACCCGCATTGACGCCCTGGAAAAAGAAGTGATCGCGATTAAAACCGAGGTCAAGATTCAATTCAAGGATTTATTCGGCCGCGTCAAACGCCTGGAAACAATACTGATCGGAGCCACCGGCGCAATCGTTCTGCTGCTGCTGTCTATCCTGGCGAAGATTGGGTAACGGTATGGACCCCGTCAGCCTCTTCATGGCCGCCACCGCGGCCTTTAACACGGTCAAGAAGCTGGTGGAGAGTGGCCAAGAGATCGAAAGTGTGCTTGGGCAGATTGGGGCCTGGCTTGGGAAGGTCAGCGAGCTACAGGCTGCTGACAATAAAAAGCCAAGCATCTTCAAGCGTATCGGTGGCGGCAAGTCGGTAGAACAAGAGGCCATGGAACAGTTGCAACGCCGCGAAAGTGTCAGAAAACAACACCTGGAGCTAATGAGTATGGTGAAGCTCCGATATGGCCCACAAGCGTTCGAAGACCTCATGGTTCTCCAGCGGAATATAAAACTCAAGCGTGAGCGCGAAATCATCTTCCAAGCCCAGCGCCGTAAGGACGTCGCCATGTACGCGCTGCTTGCGGTTGTCCTGGCGCTCGGCATCTGGGCCATGTGGGGGATGATCGCAACTGCTATTGAATGGAAACGAAACGGGGTGGGCTGATGAATGATCTTATCGGTATGGTTAAAAGTTTCGCGCCTGGCTTGGCGACAGCGCTTGGCGGTCCCCTTGCTGGGGTTGCGGTGAGCGCTTTGTCAAAACAACTTGGCGTTCAAGATGAGGTGGGCGCGGTGATGCAGGCCATCAAGTCAGACCCAGAGGCAGAGGCAAAGATTAAGCAGCTAGAGCATGACAAATTTAAAGCGATTCTTGCGGATAAAGCGGACGCTCGCCAGCGCGAGATGGCTATTGCGGCGAGTGAGTATGCGCCTCTGGTTAATAAGATTGTCACGCCTGTGCTGGCAATCGGCGTCACTGGTTTATCGTTCGTGTTGTTCGCTGTGCTTATGTTTGTCGAAGTCAAGCCGGAAGCTAAAGACATTCTTATCTACATTCTCGGCGTCCTCTCTGCGGCGGTAACGCAAATCTTGTCCTACTACTTTGGCTCCAGCATCGGCAGCAAAGATAAAGATGAGCAGCTCAAGTCTGTGGTGCGCTGATGCTGTGGATACCCGTTGCGTTTATCTGCTTAACGAACGGGGAGTGCAGCTTTCACCAGACGTATGTCGAGCGGTACTTGCAGGAGTGCGAGGCCGTCAACCGCAGGGCCGTGGCTAAAATGCAGGCAGACCCAGACGTCCGAGCATACGACGTTACATGTATCCAAGTCTTACTGAAGGAAGAGCGAAGTGCATCTAACTAAACACTTTACATTGGAAGAGCTGACCAAGAGCGAGGTCGGGCTGCGGTTCGGCTTAGATAACACCCCGAATGATGAGCAGCTTTCAAACCTGGTGGCGCTGTGCGAGTGCGTGTTGCAGCCAGTGCGCGATCACTTTGGCAAGGCTGTCAAAGTTAACAGTGGGTTCCGCGACCTGGAGGTTAACGCCAAGGTGGGTGGCAGCAAAACCTCGGACCATTGCAAGGGCATGGCCGCGGACATAGAGATACCTGGCGTGGACAATAAAGAGCTGGCTCAGTTTATTCTTGACAGCGGGATGGAATTTCGCCAACTGATCTTAGAGTTCTATACCCCAGGCATCCCTGACTCTGGCTGGGTTCATGTGTCATATGACCCGGCAGACAACAAAAAGCAGGTACTTACGGCCACCAAACAAAAGGGTAAGACCGTGTACCTGCCTGGGCTAGTCCCTTGATTTTTTCTTATAGCCGGGGATGACCACTTCTGTGGTGCTAAATCTGTGCAGGTTCCCACAGATGTAGCGCCTATACTTGGAGCCATCTTGGCGGCGCCTGGTCTCTTTGACCTCGGCCCACTTCTGACACACTGGACACAGCATCAGACGCCCCCTGCCTGCGCAGCACCCAACGCCTTGATGCGCTTGCTGTAGGCCGCTGTGTGGCGCACACGCTTGACCGTGTCCACCTTGGCCAGGGTTTCCTCATTGGCCTGCTTAAACTCTTTGAGGACTGTCATGCGCTCGCGCACGGTACGCTTGCTAGACTTGGTGATCTTGTCGGCCATGTCTTCATATGCATCCTGCCAGTCTTCTATGGTATCGTGACCACTAAGCGGCTCACCATCGCCAGGCGGCAGCAACTTGTACTCCCCATGGTTGGCCTCTTGTGTAGGCTGTGGTGCGTCCGCAACGGGCGCTGTCTCAATGGTGACAACTTCAGGGTTATCCCTAGTATCTGGCTCCACTGTGTCGGCCATGGCCTGCTCGATCTGTGCGGGCTGCGTGATCACTTGCTGTGGGGCGATGGCGTCGAGCGGGTTGGCTGGTTTGGTTTGTATCGTATTGACAGGCGAATTTCGATACACCTCACTCGGGTAATCTTGCGCCTCCTCCGCAGTGATCAGGCCCTTAAGTACATCAGGGAACGCATCGCGCAGCGCAAAGCCGCGGGCACGCATCTGCATCATGCGCTTGGGGTACGCTGACCAGGGACCCTGCTTGCCCCACAGGCCGGCGCGCTTGGCGTCCTCCACTGAGAACCTAACGGTCACTGGCTTGCGGCCTTTGCGCTTGGCCACACACACGGCCACGGGGTTGGGGGTGCCCTCATCCTCGAAATATTCCTCGACGTCCTCACACACGGGGCTGGCCTGGACCAGGGCCATGGCTGCATCGCCATACACGCTGGGCTTGCCGTTGATGACAGCGATGTTTTGCAGGGCCTGCATGGGTGCCAGGCCCATCTCATAGCCCCATTGCACGCAGACCAGGACGTCTTGCGGTTTGCCCTGGTAAGCGCGGGGGACCATCGAGCTGCTGGCCAGCATCTCGCTGAATTGCACGGCCTCGGTGAGGGTGGCGGGCGCAAAGCCCTGGCGGTTAGTGTTTGATACTTGCATTGAAATCTCCATTGAATTTAATCATCAAAAAAATTAGCTCGACAATCCGCTCGACAGCAGCAGACGCTTCAAGCTCATCGCAATTTGTGGTCTCCATGACGGCCTCGACGGCCAGCTCATAGGCGTGCTGCACTTGATCAATTCCATATTCATCAGTCATTGCTTGCCTTGATTGTGAGGTTGGACTGGCGAATACTGTACGCCTCTTTGGCCGGCACCAGCTTCTCTGCCTGCGCTTTGTAGTTGCGCATTGGCCAGCTAATTGTGTACCCATACCCGACCGCCTTGGCCGCGTCACCCATGACCGCTTTGATGCGCATCTCATCGGCCTCGATTAGGGCCTCGATCTCCTTAATGCGCAGCTTGTTCTGGACGATCTGTGCCGGCAGGCTGGCGCAGTCACCAGGCAATTCGATCTGATCGGTGGCTGTGCTGGGGAACATGCGGTCCATCTCTTTGCTGGTCTGCGGCGGGTACCAATCAATTGAGCCATGTTCCTGGTACGCCTTGAGCTTGGCGTCGAACTCGGTGACCGCTTTGGTGATGGCGTCCACGGTTTGCTGGTGCGGAGCGAACAGGAAGATGCGCAGGATCGATCCCTGATAGAACACGCACACAGCCCCCCACTTCATGCCGGTCACCATCATCTGGCCCTGAAGTTGGACCGGGCCGCGCGCCAGGTGGGGCGTGTCTTCTGGCTGCACCGCTGTGTTCTTGGCTTCCAGCACGCCATCGCCAATCAGGACAATCTCATCCATACCCACAACGTGGATGCCGTTGTCTGGGTCATGCTTGATGGTCTGCCCCTGGCCAAACCCGATGCCGTCCAAGCTGCATTGCAAGGGCAGCGTGGGATGCGTGAAAGGCACGGTAATCTTGAAGTCGCCCTTGATGCCCAAGCGCTCACACGCTTCTTCAAGAATGACAGGCTCCAGCTTGTTGCCCCAAGACATGCGTTCGTTGCTAATGTCTGGGCGCTCTTTGCCGTCGATAGCGTTGATCGAAAACTGCAACTCATCATTGGCGGTGCCGTATTTGCTCACGCCCATGAGGCCCGGTAAGCGCGAGGCGCTCATCACTTTGTCGTCTGTTAATTTCCCGGCCATTATTTTTTCCCCTTTTTGTTCAGTACATAAGACGCGATGTATTTGCCTGTGTCTGTGTGGACCGGCACCATCTCAATTCGGTGGCCCTGCGCGCGCAGATCAAAAATGCGTGCGGCCAATCGGAAGCAACCGGCTATCTTGAGCGCGTCCATCTGCGTGATGGCGTTGCCTGCTTTCATGTAGTCAAGAATCATCTGGCTTTGTGTCATGGTTGAGTGTCCCTCTCCAACTGTTTTGTTGAGTTCGTACATTTCGGCCTGCTGCTTGAGCCGGTCTGGCCGCTTCCACCCGGCGCGCAACCATGTGCTGGTCACGCCTTTATCGTTGGGCCTCATGGCACCAGGACGTCGAAGTAAGCCAGCATCAGGGCGAGCAGGCAGCAGAACATGGCCACCCAGGCCACGGCGCTGACGGCCACCTCAAGACGAGAGCGGCGGGTTGCGTACAGGGCGCAGCCGTAATCGGCCCCGTAGGGAAATGCTTGGTGCATGGTGCGATGGTATTTGCGCATGGTTATCTCCAAAGGTTAAGCTCTTGCGAGCAGGTTGCCGACCTGGCTGGCGTGCCACTGGCTGCCACCGCGGGCCGTTTGTACACCGCGAGCAGACAGCTCGGCGGCGATCTCGCGCAGGCTTGTCATGCCCTGCGACTTGATGCTGTTGATGATTGGCAGCACACGCTGGGCAAATGCCTGGGCGCGCTGCTGGATAACTTCATTGCCGGCTTGGCTGCCGACGCTGGGGGCTGGGCTACCCAGGCGCACACCGCGGGCCTTGGCTGCGGCCAGTGCAGCCACTGTGCGCTCGCTGATCTTGCGGGCTTCCCACTCGGCGAACACGGCGCTCATTTGCAACCAGGTGCGGTCGGCTTCTGGCATGTCGGCGCACACGAACTGCACGCCTGACTCAAGCAGGCCGCTAACGAAGTGGACGTTACGAGCGAGGCGGTCCAGCTTGGCGATGACCAGGGTGGCCTTGGCTTTCTTGGCTGCTGCCAGAGCCGCGGCCAACTGAGCGCGGTCATTCTTGCGGCCAGACTCGACCTCGGTGAACTCGGCGATGACCTCGCCCTTGGCAAACGCCTCAACGGCTGCGCGCTGGGCTTCCAGGCCAAGGCCTGACTGGCCCTGGCGCTCGGTAGAGACTCGGTAGTAAGCGATGTAGTTCATGTTCAGGCCTCCAAAATTGATTGAAGCCTTGCAACGCTGCCGCTGCGACCAAGCCAGACAGACTGGCTGCGCACACCGTTTGTGTATGTGTACTGAATAATGATCGAGCTATTACCATTGCGGCCATTAAAAACCTGATAACCAGGCTTGCGCTTGATGGCTTCGATCAATTGAGCTTCTTGGATAGTCATGTTTAACTCCTTATGCGCTTCATCTGCGCGTTGAACATGGACGTAGTATATCGCAAAACTGATATCGGTGCAAGGTTTTTTCTAGGTACTTTCCCTAGTTTTTCAATTATTTTTACAACCCAGTGGTTGTATTGATATCAAACCGATTACACTTTGTGCCTATGAAGAAACCTACCCGCATCCAAATACCGGCACGGCTTCACCCTGAGACCCGCGCTTTGCTAGAGCGTGCAGCCCAGGACCAACGACGCAGCCTGTCATCAATCATTGACCAGTGCGTGCACGATCAATTGCAGCCACGCTATGGCCACCTAGAGCCACGCCTGGCGCGGTTTTTATCGGGGGTAAAGCAATGACCATAGAAGAGGCGAACAAGCTGCTCAACATGGTCAAGGACGGGCTGGCGATTCCCCAGCAGATCATTGACGAGGCGCTGTTTATGACCGGCGAGCGCGACAGCAGCCACGACAACCCCGACCCAGACATTGAGGATTTCGTTGCGGCCATGCGCCAGTCTGGGTTGATATGAGCCTGGCCATTTACTTTGCTGTTGATGGCCCACCGGTTGGCAAGGGCAGGCCAAGGGCGTCAACCAAGGGCGGCTTTGTGCGCATGTACACCGATGCCAAGACGCTGTCTTACGAGGCGCAGATCGCGGATGCTGCAAGCAAGGCCATGGGCAACAACGAGCCGCTGGCCACGCCAATTGATTTGCGTGTGTGGGTTTGGTACCGCATCCCCAAGAGCTGGCCAAAGCGCACGCAGCAAGAGGCGCTCGACGGCGAGCGATTACCCAACGTGAAGCCGGACTTGGACAACGTCTTAAAGGCGGTGCTGGATGCGATGAATGACGTCGTTTATGTGGATGACAGCCAGGTTGTCAACATAGTGGCGCACAAGCGGTACAGTGCGCAGCCGAGAATCGAAGTGTATGTGAATGAGTATTTGAAATGAAGACATTTAATGGTGGCAAGCAACCCAAGAGCAGCAGCGCAATGCGCTTGTGCTTTAAGTGCAACCGTGAGAGGGTGCCAGAGGGCGGCGTGGACGTCGGGCCTGGCAAGTGGAAGTGTGTGGACTGCTGGCGCGGTGTGTCGCCGGCCAAGATCAAGTCGGGGATCAAATGAACTGCTGTAAAGATGGCATCTGTACCAAAAGCGAGTTCTGCCAGGCCAAGTATGTCTTGGATGACGATGTGGAGCCGGCAGGCGAGCCGTCGCCGTGGTGGCGCTTCATGCATGACTGCTTGGTGCTGGCGCTGATTGTCGGGGCAATTGCGTTCTTGGTAGGCGTGGTGGCCGGCGTGCATGAGCGGCTCGGTTGATCTGCGATGCCTGGCGTGCGGGGAAATCCATGACGGGGTTGGCATCAAGACGCTGCCAGACGGCAGCCAGGTGGGCAGCTACAGCGAGCGGTGGCGAGCGTACACCGAGGCAAGGTGGGTGTTTAAGAAGTACCCAGCCAAGCCGACCAGGACGCGCAGGAAGACTAGGGCGCAGTACATCAACGAGGTCGAGCAAGTCCGGGGCAAGGATGCTGCCGACCAGCTCAAGCGGGACTTGATCGCGATATGGAGAGCAAGCAAGTGAACAGCATGGTTGAGCCGGTCAAGTTCGTGTTGCCCAAGCGGCCGCGGGTAATGCGCAAGGACCCGCCGCCAGACCAACGCAAGGTGGCCGTGGTGCCAATCAGGGCGGTGTTTGATAAGAAGCTAACGCATGGTGGCTTGCAGGCACTGGCCGCGCTGTGCAGTTATTGCAACAGGGCCGGCGTCACCTGGGTGAGCCAGACCAGGCTCGCGCAGGAGCTGGGCATCAGTCAGCAGGCAGTGGCCAAGCAGTTCAAGCAGCTCAAAGAGCTAGGTTACCTTGAGGTCATGCGCAGGGGATTTAAAGGTGAACGTACAGATACCCTGCGGGTTATCTTTGACCCCAGCATCACAGGCGAGGACGCCATCGCAATGACCAGCGGCCCCAAGGAAGACACGCGGCCACCAGCCATCAGGGAAGAGCAAGAGCGGGCAGCAAGGGCTGCACAAGAGCAACCAGACTCAGAGGGACAACGCAGGATCGCCGAGCTGGTGCGTGCAGCGTTACAGAAGTCCATGATCAACAACCAGCAAAAGGAGTACACCATGCCAAAGACAGAGACACGCACCGTGCGAGAGATGAAGTCCAAGATGAGAAAGCCTGTTGATAAAACTGTTGATAAAAGTGTGGATAGCGTGGGGATAAGTAAGGAAACAACCTACAACCAGGAGGTTGTAAAACAGGCTACATTCACAACTTCTGGTACAAAATTCCACAACCTGGAGGTTGTACATAACACGGATAACACAATTAGTAAGGTTATTAGATTGTTAAACACAACCAATTTAAAAAAACTTGAAGAGGCTGGAATGAAACCAGAGGAGGTCGATCAGGCATACGACACGCTGACCGAGCTGTTCGCGGCAGAGGGAGTGCGGCCGAGTGAGGCCGTGATGACCGACGCCATCCTGCAATTGCACATGGACGCCAAGACATGAATGCCTCTAGAACGCATCAGAACGCCCAGCACGCCACGAACGCAGGCAAGGGTAGGCATAGGTATCAACCAGCTACTGCAAGCTCCTGTAGAGCCTGTAATGTCCTGGTGTACAAAACCCAAACGCTCGATTGGGATTTGGACAGGGTGGCCTATCGAGTTAGACGACCGCCTGACAGGGTCGATGGGGTGCCTGAACAAGACCGAAGTAAGTACTCACTACCATACGAATTTGATAGTGAGCGCTCACTAACTAGGGTTTACCCTCCCCCACCCCTGCCCGTATCGATATGGGGGTCCTACTCAATTTTTCCCCACTTTTTAGTGGATTTTGTAGACTAGCCAAAAGGAGAAAACGATGGCTTATGAGATGAGACCAGGCAGCGGCTCGCTGTTCAAGAACGACAAGAAGGTGGCTGATAACCACCCGACGTTAAAGGGTAAGGTGATGTTGCCTAATGGCGAGGTGCATTGGGTATCTGCGTGGAGTAAGTTAACCAGTGCTGGTGACAAGTGGTTGAGCCTGTCGATTGGTGATCTGGTGCAGCAGCCTGGGCAGACTAATGGGGTGAGTGCGCATAGCCAGGCCAAGGCCAATGGGTTTGCGAAGCAGCCTGATTTTGATGACGATATCCCATTCTGATGGCGAGCAATAGAAAACCCAGACAAATCCCGCCTGTGGCTGGGTGGGGCGGCACTCGCTCAATCCAGCGCAGGCTGGAGCGCTCGGCGACGTTGGTTGGCAACCGTGAGGCGATCAGCTATGAGATGATTAGCATGGTCCGGACCAACTTCACAGACATTGCGTCCTGGGATGGTGACGGCAAGGTGACGATCAAGGCCAGCGATCAGATACCTGACTACGCCTTGTCGTCCATCAAGAGCATCAAAGCCCGGACCGACCGGGATGGTAACTCGACGCTGGAGGTTGAGTTGTACGACAAAGTGGCGTTGCTGCGGTTGTTGGCCAAGGCGAGCGGGTTGTTGGATGCACCTGATGACTCTGACAAGCCGTCGGTGATTGGAATCAATGTGCAGCCGCCTGATGTGGTTGATGTAAAGGACGAGAATGTCGAAGACTAAAGAGCAATCAGGCAAAGAGGTGCCAATGGCGGGGTTGAATCTGGACTTCCGGTCCAGTCCCGTCATTTACGACTTCTTCAATTCCAACGCATTTGTCCAGGGAATCATGGGGCCGGTGGGGTCGGGCAAGTCTTATGGGTGCGCGGCCAAGATTATGAAGAAAGCGGTGGAGCAAAAGCCCAGCCCCATTGATGGCATCCGGTACACGCGCTTTGCGATTGTGCGAAACAGCTACCCCATGCTGAAAACCACGACGATTAAGACCTGGTTGGACCTGTTCCCAGAGGCTACGTTTGGACCCATTCTGTGGACGCCGCCAATTACCCACCATATCCGGCTGCCGAGCCGTGGGGATGCCGCCGGTATCGACTGCGAGGTCATCTTTTTGGCCCTTGATCAACCGAAAGATGTGCGAAAGCTGCTGTCTTTGGAGCTGACTGGGGCCTGGGTGAACGAGGCGCGCGAGCTGCCCAAGGCGGTTATCGATGGATTGACCCACCGGGTTGGTCGATATCCAACCAAGCGCGACGGTGGCGCTACCTGGCACGGCATTTGGATGGACTCCAACCCCATGGATGATGACCACTGGTGGCACCGGATGGCCGAAAAAGAGAAGATGACGGGCAAATATGCGTGGAAGTTCTGGAAGCAGCCCGGCGGCGTGGTGCCTGTGGACCAAGAGGACCTGCCTGACAACCCAGAAGCGAACGATCACATTTTTGCTGCGAGCAAGTGGTGGAAAGTAAACCCCAAAGCAGAAAACGTCAAAAACCTGCCGGCTGGTTACTACCCACAAATGCTGCTCGGCAAGACATTAGACTGGGTTCGCTGCTACGCTGGCGGCGAATACACCTATGTGCAAGAGGGCAGGCCTGTGTGGCCAGAGTATGACGACTCGATCATGTCTGGCGAAACAGAGGTCCAGCCCCACATCCCCATCCAGATCGGTCTTGACTTTGGTTTGACGCCCGCGGCCACCATTGGCCAGCGCTTACCCAATGGGCAGTGGCTGATCCACCATGAGATTGTGACGTTTGACATGGGGCTGGAGCGGTTCGGCACCCAGTTGCTGACCGAGCTGAATACCCGTTACCCGAATCACTCGATCATGGTTTGGGGAGACCCGGCTGGCCAGGCTAGGGACGCGATCTACGAGGTGACCGCATTTGAGTTCTTGCGCACCCTGGGCTTGCGCGCGCAGCCAACGGCAAGCAACGACTTCAAAGTGCGGCGAGAGGCGGCGGCCGCCCCCATGCAGCGGCTTGTGTCCGGCAAACCCGGATTGATAGTTAACCGCGAGTGCAAGATGCTGCGCAAAGCCCTGGGTGGCGGGTATCACTTCCGGCGCGTTGCCATCGGGGCAGGGCAAGAGCGCTTCCGCGATGCGCCAAACAAGAACGAACACTCGCACATTGGCGACTCATTCGGCTACCTGATGCTGGGCGGGGGTGAGTACAACCGCATGACGCGCGGCAACAACCAGCGGCCAACCACCACCATGATTGCACAGACCATCACCAATGCAGAATTTGACGTCTTTTCCTGAATACGCCCAAGTCCCGCCCCAGGTCAGCTTGACGCCGTACAGCTCGCTGCACTACAAGTACCTGGAGGTGAGCGACGACGGGTTCCTGTCGGCATCAAAGATTGTCTCGCCGCAGGACATGCTTGAATATCAGGCCACTATCGGGAACGCCTACACCGCCATGCTGTACGGTAAGCCCGTCGCAGCGTTTGGGGCGGTCCGGCTGTGGCCAGGCGTCGAGGAAGTCTGGTCTTTGCTTGGAGACAGCAGCCGCTCTTACGCCAAAACCCTTACCAGGATTGCCGTGCAGTTCGTTGATTTCAGAGTGATATCGGGTGATTTGCATCGCGTTCAAATGACTGTAAGATGCAGCGACATGAGGGCTGTGCGGTGGGCTAAAGACGCCTTGGGTTTCAAGATTGAGGGGCTGATGGAGCGTTACGGCACGGATGGTTCTGACTTTTACATGATGGCGAGGGTTTAACTATGGGATTCCTATTTGGTGGCGGTGGCGACGGTGGCGCAGCAGCGCGTCAACTTGAGCAGCAAGAGAAGCAAGTGGCCAAACAAGAAAAGGCTCAACTTCAAGAGAAGACTGAATTTGCCCAGCAAGAGCAAGGTCGGTTGAAGTCACGCCGGCGTGGCGCGATGCGTCCATTGTTGGCTTCTGTTCGCCAAGATTCTGAGCTGGGCGTGCAAGACTCGACCAAGCTCGGCGGCAGCTCTTACATGGGTTAAGCCATGGACGCCAAAGCAAAGATGCAGCGCAAGGTCGCCAAGGTCATGCGCGAGTACAAGGCCGGCAAGCTCAAGTCTAGTTCAGGCGACAAGGTCACCAGCCAGAAGCAGGCGGTGGCCATCGCTATGTCCGAGGCGCGACAAGTCGCGAAGAAGAAATGAAAGAAGTCTGGGACAAGAGCCGGCCCAAAGATTTGGGCAAACCAAAGCAGCTAACCAAGTTGCAAAAGGTCGCGGCCAAGCAAATGGCTAAGAAGTCTGGCCGGCCATATCCCAACCTGGTCGATAACATGAGAGCGGCACAGAAGTGACGGTGCTATATGTCAAGCGCGAGTCTGAGAATCAAAAAACCCAGCTAGTCGCGCTTACTCAGCAGACCAGTGATGACCAGCAGGTTCTCACTGGGTCTGACCGTCCGCTCATCAATGTTGAGGTAAACCATCAGCGCTTGCACGAAGGCCGCGCTTTCTTTGCCTACTATGTGCAAAACAGCGGCGTACCACTTGCTAATGGAGACAGCATAAACATTGTGTTGGCTGCCGGCCCCGGTGTAACACCTCACATGACTGTCGGCTCTTTTTGCGGCGGGGATAGTGAGTTCTTTTTGTACGAGGGCGCGACCAGCACGGGTGGCACATCATTCACGCCGGTGCGCCGCAATCGAACGATTGCAACACCGAGCGATGTAGCGATGGTAATTAACCCAACCATTACCAGCACAGGCACCGAGTTGTTTGAAGAGTTCTTGCCTGGCGGCACCAAGAAGAAAGCGGGCGGCGGCAGCGGTGACTCGCTGGAGTATGTGCTTGCACCACTAACAAACTACCTGATCCGATTAACCAATGTCTCCGGCTCGGCGCAAATTGCTGAGTTGATGCTGGAATGGTATGAGTAAGCAGCCGATCAAAGACCCAAAGGGCGGCTTGACTGAGGCGGGGCGGCGCTATTTCAAGAAGAAAGAGGGCGCTAACTTAAAGCCTGGCGTCAAGGGAGCAGCCGACACGCCAGAGAAGATGCGCCGCAAGGGTTCTTTCTTGACCAGGTTCTATACAAATCCAAGCGGGCCGCTAACAAAAGACAACGGCGACCCAACCCGATTGGCGCTGGCTGCGAGGGCGTGGGGTGAGCCTGCGCCAACCAATCGATCAGCCGCAGCCAAGTTAGCCGCGAAAGGCCGCAGCCTATTAAAGCGTTACGAAGCGAGAAAGAAAAATGCCTAATCGTTTATCAGTTGAGCAAATATTGCAGCGTCACAAGATCGCGCAAAACCGCAAAGAGGATTTCCGGTCTCTTTACGAAGATGCTTATGAGTTCGCGCTGCCGCAGCGCAACATGTATTCCGGCGACTACGAATCAAAGAACACCGGCCGCAAGAAGATGACGCGGGTGTTTGATAGTACGGCTATCGGATCAACCCAGCGCTTTGCAAATCGATTGCAGTCTGGCATCTTCCCTGCCCAGCGCAAGTGGTGCCGGCTAGAGCCTGGAAGCGAAATCCCATTTGAGCGTCGCGCAGAAGCGCAGCGTGCGCTTGATATGTATCTGGACAAGATGTTTGCCGTCTTGAAGCAATCCAATTTCGACATTGCTATTGGCGAGTTCTTGCTTGATCTGTCTGTCGGCACTGCCGTAATGATGGTGCAGTCGGGCGACTCTGTGTCTCCGATTAACTTTGTGCCGGTGCCGCAATATCTGGTCACGTTTGAAGAGGGCGTGAATGGCCAGGTGGACAACGTCTACCGCAAGATGCGCATCAAAGGCGAGTCAATCCAACTGCAATGGAAAGACGCCGTCATCCCGCCAGAGCTGCAAAAGCATATCGAGGACAAGCCAACCGAAGAGGTGGACCTGGTTGAGGCCACTGTGTATGACGTCGAGCGTGGCGATTATTGCTACCACGTTATCCACGAGAAGTCTAAGGAAGAGCTGGTGTATCGCCGCAAGAAGACCAGCCCCTGGGTTGTGTCGCGCTACATGAAAGTGGCGGGTGAAATCTATGGCCGCGGCCCTGTGCTGACGGCGCTGCCAGACGTTAAGACATTAAATAAAACCCTTGAGCTGCTGCTCAAGAACGCATCACTTGCGATCACCGGCGTCTATACGGCGGCAGACGACGGTGTGCTGAACCCTGCAACTGTACGGATTGTCCCAGGCGCGATTATCCCGGTCGCGCGCAATGGCGGCCCACAAGGCGACGCGCTCAAACCGCTACCGCGTGCCGGTGACTTTAACGTGTCTCAGATCATCATCAATGATCTGCGCCAGAACATCAAGCGCATCTTGCTCGATGAGTCCCTGCCACCAGACAACATGAGCGCACGCAGCGCGACTGAGATTGTTGAGCGCATGAAAGAGTTGTCTCAAAACCTGGGCAGCGCGTTTGGCCGCTTGATCAATGAGACCATGATCCCGCTGGTTTCTAAGATTCTGGAAGTCATGGACGACGCCGGCATCATCGATTTGCCATTGCGCGTCAACGGCTTGGAGGTCAAGGTCAGCGCAACATCTCCGCTGGCCATGGCCCAGAACATGGACGAGATTAACGGCATCATGCAGTATTTCCAGATCGCGCAGGGCTTGGGGCCAGAAGGTCAGCTCGCGCTCAAAGTTGGCGAGGTGCTGGACTATGTGGGCGACAAGCTGGGCATCCCGGCGTCGTTGCGCAACTCAGTGCAAGAGCGCGCAGATATCATGCAGCAGATGGCCCAGCAAGCAGCCATGGCCGCGCAAGCCCAGCAGCAACAAGGTATGCAGCCAGGCATGGGGCAAGAAGCTGGCGCGCCGCCTGAAGCTGCAATGGCCGGGGGCATGGCATGAGCTGGGAAGAGCTAGAGGCTCAAGCCAAGCCGCTTGAGTTAGACCAAAAGACCGTTGATATCAACATCCTTATTAGCAGGACGTTTGGTACAGACAACGGCAAGAAGGTGTTAGCGTGGTTGCGCGAGGTTTACCTTGAGCAGCCATGCTGGCAACCAGGTGCGGATGCGTCATTTGGGCAATGGCGCGAAGGCCAGAACACGGTTATCCGCGATATTGAAGCCCGCATAAGGAAATCACGCAATGACCGATGAGGCAAATGACAACTCCGGCCTGCTTGCATCTGTGGCAGAAGATGAAGAGCAGACAACCGAGAGCCAAGAGCAAAGCATCAACCCCTTTGAAAATGAACCAACCGCAGAAGATGATGAGCCGTTACAGCGGCCTGACTTCTGGCCGGAGAAGTTCTGGACAAAAGACAGCAACGAGCCAGATTTGGAGGGGATTGCTAAGTCCTATTCAGAATTGGAAAAGGCATTTCGCGCGGGGAAACACAAGCCCCCAGAGAATGGCGAATATAGTCTCGACGGCTTAGACGGCCTATCCAAGGACGACCCTGTTGTGCAGGCATACACGGGCTGGGCGGCCAAATACGGCTTGTCTCAGCAGGCGTTTACCGAGCTGGCTGGGCAGATTGTTGAAATGGGCGGCGCTCAACAAGCCCAAACCCAGCAAACTATCCAGCAAGAGATGGCAGCGCTTGGCCCCAATGGTAGGGCGATTTTGCAAAACATGCGCACCTGGGGCTTGGGTCTGAAGAGCAAGGGCGTTTTGTCCGAAGAAGAGTTTCAAGAATTTGAATATATGGGCGGGACTGCCAAAGGCATCCGGGTCTTAATGAAGATTCGAGAATCGCAAGAGGGCCGTATACCAATTGAGATGCCGCCAGCAGAGGGGTCTATGAGCGAAGAGGAGCGCGCCTCTATGGTGGCCGACCCGCGGTATCTGACTGACCCGGCGTTCCGAAACAAGGTATATAAGGCATATGGTATTGTGGAATAGACAATCGCAGTTGTCTCCAAAGGGTGGGTAACTACCCCTTGCCCCAGGTAGCCCCTGGGGCTTTTCTTTGTCTGCGCGACAGGGGTTGACAAAATTCCAAAGACATGGGATACAATGGCCGCATGGATAACTTGTAAGTGAACACTTACTTGCCCATAAAGACTGTAGCCAGTCCAGCGGCGCGCTGTAATGCGCAAGTCAAGGCCCGATGCAAGTCGGAGAACCAGCGGCGATAAGTAACCTTTATCAACCGTTTCCAGGAGAAACAAATGGCTATTAGTATTTCAAATGCCTTTGTGACGCTGTTCGATGCGGAGGTGAAGCAGGCATATCAGGCTGACGCCGTGCTACGCAACACTGTCCGACTTCGCTCTGGCGTACAAGGTGCGACTCACAAGTTCCCCAAAATTGGCGCTGGTGTTGCCACCGTGCGCGTTCCTCAAACTGACGTCACCCCGTTGAATGTCGATTACTCACAGGCAACTGTCACATTGGCTGACTACATTGCCGCTGAGTACAGCGACATTTTCAACCAGGCTAAAGTCAACTTTGACGAGAAGCGCGAGTTGGTTCAAGTTGTCGGTAAGGCCATTGGCCGCCGCGCTGACCAGATCGTTATCGATGCAATTGCTGGTTCAGGCACTAGCTTGGCCGTTAGCAACGACATTGGCGGTACCGATACCAACTTGAACGTGGCTAAATTGCGCGAAGCAAAGCGCTTGATGGACGCCAACAACGTGCCCATGGATGACCGCTACATGCTGATCCATGCAAGCAACCTGTCTAACTTGTTGTCTGAAACCTCTGTTACCAGCTCTGACTTCAACACCGTCAAGGCGTTGGTGCAAGGCGAGATCAACACGTTCTTGGGCTTCAACTTCATCACCATTGGTGATCGGACTGAGGGTGGCTTGACAGGCGGCGGTTCTGGTTCTGACCGTACCGTGTACGCATGGCACAAGTCTGCCGTTGGTATGGCTGAAGGCATGGGTATCCGCAGCGAGATTAACTACATCCCCGAGAAGACTTCTTGGTTGGTGGCGTCAATGTTGTCTGCCGGTGCTACTGCCATTGATGCCGGCGGTATTGTTTCAATCACTTGCCGCGAATAAGGAGGTCATCATGGCTTTTAGTACAACTGGTTTCACCACATACGGTGCCGCTAAGTCTGGCAATGCGCCCAGCCTGTATGGTTATTCCACTACAGATGCCATTGCTGATGTAAACACCAGCGGTTATTTCAACAGCCTGGCTAACACGCTGCGCGTCGGCGATGTTATCTTGGTGCGCTCTTCTACTGGCGGCACACAAGCCCTGTCATGGGTTTATGTTGCATCCAATGCAAGCGGCGTGGTTGACGTAACTGATGGTTTGACCATCACAGCTACCGACAGCGACTAAGCTGCCGTAGGAAGCGAGTCAGCCCTTGGGGTTATCCTGGGGGCTGGCTTGCTCGCATAGGGGATTTATATGGCCGCTGGCGATACCGCATTAACAGTTTGTTCGGACGCGCTACTATTACTTGGTGCCCGTCCTATTTCTTCATTTAACGAAGGCACAGACGAGGCCAACCTGTGTGACCGTCTATACCCACACGTTAAAAAATCTACACTCCAGGCTTACCCCTGGTCTTTTTCGTTTAAGAAGGCGCAATTAGCACGCACCATCAATACACCAGTAAACGAATACAAATACGAATACCAGCTTCCATCAGATCGACTGGGGACTATTCGGCGGGCGTTTACGTCCACCTCGGTTGGTGCTGGAACATTTAGTGAATGGACCGTGCAAGGCGACAAGCTGCTGACAAACGAAGAAACAATCGTTGTTGATTACCAGTTTTTGCCGGAAGAGTCGGCAATGCCCGCTTACTTTGTCCAGCTTTTAAATTACATGATGGCTTGGCACTTGGCCGATCCTGTTACTGATCAAATATCAAAAACACAATATTGGCAGCAGATTGCTGTCGGCTTACCTAGCGAAAACAACCGCGGCGGTTATTTCCGCACGGCTATGGTTATTGATGGCCAGGGCAACGTGACACAGGCGTTCGAGGATTATTCGCTGATCAACGTGAGGTTCTGATGCCGCGCCTGACACTAATACAGACAAATTTCAGCAGCGGCGAGATTGACCCCTTGTTGCGCGCGCGTGTCGATTTAGATCAATACAAGAACGCAGCAGAGCGCTTAGAGAATGTATTAGTCCAGCCCCAGGGTGGCGTGCGTCGCCGCGGTGGCTTAAAGCATTTACTGCAACTGCCGGGTGGCGCGAACCCGCAAGACGGCACGCGGATGATCCCGTTCGAGTTCAATGTGGATGACAGCTACATGCTGGTGTTTACAAATCAGCGGATGTATGTGTTCCGGGATAAGACGCTGATTACCAACATCAATGGCAGTGGCAACGATTACGCAACCGTGACCGCAGTGACAAGCAGCATCTTGTCCACTATGTGCTGGACCCAAAGCGCTGACACGTTGATCTTGACGCACAAGGATATCAACCCCATCCGCATCTTGCGCGGGGCAACCAACGCTGATTGGACCGTTAGCAACCTGGCGTTTGACTCAATCCCCAAGTACGCCTTTACGCTGTCTGTAAGTAACCCCGCCGGAACAATCACCCCATCAGGCACAGACGGCAGCGTTACTATCACGGCGTCGAGCGCTGTGTTTAGTGCTGGCAGCGTGGACCAATACATCAATGCGGAGCCACAGGGCCGCGCTCGCATTGTCGCTTACAAGTCAACAACATCAGTTGAGGCGGTGACCGAGATACCATTCTTTAGCACAAGTGCAATTGCCAACGGTGACTGGGAGCTTGAATCTGGTTACGAGGATGTATGGAGTGCGTCCAAAGGATGGCCGCGCACATGCACGTTCCATGAGGGGCGGCTGTATTTCGGCGGCAGCAGAACCCGGCCATCCACTATGTGGGGCAGTAAGGTTGGTTTGTACTTCGACTTCAAACCAGACCAGGTTTATGACGACGACGCAGTCGAAGCAACACTAGATACCAACACACTCAACGTGATCGTTGACATGATTAGCGGTCGCGACCTCCAGGTGTTTACGTCTGGCGGCGAGTTCTATGTACCGCAGTCTGGACTCGATCCGATTACGCCGACAAATTTCTTTGTGAAAGCTGTTAGCCGCAATGGCTCGCGCGAGGGTATGCGTGTGCAGCAATTGCAGTCCGGCACGATCTATGTGCAGCGCCAGGGCAAATCCCTGAACGAGTTTTTGTATAGCGACCAAACGCTTTCATATGTCAGCACCAGCATTAGTCTGTTGTCTAGTCACCTGATCAACACGCCTGTTGAGTTGTCATTGCGTAAGGCGACCAGCACCGATGAGTCTGATGCGCTGTTCATGTTAAACGGCGATGGTACGGTGACTGTGTATTCAATCCTACGCCAGCAAAACGTCGTGGCTCCCAGCAGATTCACAACCGATGGGTTGTTTAAAGATGTTGGCGTTGACATTGAGGATATCTATTTTGTTGTCAAGCGCACGTTTGATGGCACTGACTATTACTTTGTTGAGTCAATTGACACTAGCACGTTTACTGACTGCTCTTTTGTTGGCGGCGCTGCTGCCGGCGCATCTAGCTTGCCACATGAGGGCAAGTCTCTTAACGTCATCTGCGATGGCAACGTGTTGGCTAATGAGACCGTTGCGAGCGGCGCTGTCACGTTTGACCGCGCAAGCACAACCAGCTATGAAGTTGGCTTGCCTTACACGGTCCAGGTTAAAACCTTGCCGATTGAACCGCGCATTGCATCGGGCGTCCGCACTGGTTACCGAAAGCGCATCTTAGAGGTCAACGCATTGCTGTATGAAACTCAGCACCTAAAGATCAACAATGTGCTGGTGCCGATTCGCACGCTAGACACAAGCGGTGTATTGGATGAATCAACGCCGCTGTTTACCGGCACCAAGGTGATCAATGGATTGCTTGGATACAGTAAGGATGGCCAGATTACAGTGACCCAAGAGTTGCCGTTGCGCATGACGCTGCTTGGCCTTGAATTTAAATTATCTGTATACGGGGGCACATAATGACCTGGTTAGCCGCTTTACTACCATCCGCTACCGCTACTGCTGCGACAGCCACCACCGCTGCGGCGGCCGCATCAACATCAGCGTCACTGGCTTCCTGGGGGATGACGGTGGCCAATGCTGCGCCAACAATCATCGGAGCCTCAACTCCGGCGGCGGCAACGTCATTGTTTACTGCTGCGAATTTGCAGTTGCTAGGCACGGGCTTATCGGCCGTGTCGTCAATATATCAAAGCGGCCAGCAAGCAGAGGCCTACAGGCTGCAATCAACACAGGCTGCTCTTAAAGGGCGCAGGGAGGCGCTGCAATATGAAAGCCGCGCGTTAGATACCCTGCGTCAAAACGCAGCATTAAGCGCCAGCTTGCGCGCGCGTGCAGCCGCTGGCGGTATCAACCCGTTTAGTGGTAGCCCATTATCTCTTGCGCAGGCAAATGACATTGCTGCATACGAAGAGGCCCGTATTGATCGCGAGAACGCAGAGATGGCTTTGTATGGCGGTTTGGCTCAATCGCAAGCACTGCAAGCCGCTGCCGCGACCGCAGAGACATACGGCTACCTAAATGCGGCCATGAACGCTGCCACAGGTGGCGCGAAGTTCTTAGACGTTAGAAAGCCAGGGATCGCATAATGGCAACGTTACCACGCTACCAACAACGCGGCGTCATACCATCTGATTTGCCGCAAATATCTCTTGAGCCACAGCGGGCCGCCATGGCTGGTGCCAGCGCGCTTGAGCAAGCCCTTAACCGCATGACCTCCTATTTTGAGGGCCAGGCTGTGACAGAGGCAAAAGACGCGGCCATGAAGTACGCGGCAGAAAACCCGCTTACCGAAGATCAGGTCAAGAAGAAGTTATTGACGCCAGAGAAGTTGCAAGTCGATGGGGCTGGCCGAATCTTCCAACAAACCTACGAGGCCATGCAGGCCAAGATTGTTGGGTCTAGTATTTTGATTGAACAACAGGCAGAGCTGGGTGCTATTGCTGGCCGCATCGAGGCAGGAGCCGTGACTAACCTGTCTCTTGGTCAAATCCAAAAAGATTTAAAAGACAGGCGCGATGGCGTTGTGTCTTTGCTTAATCAGCTTGATCCTAGTGTTGCGCTCGATGTTAGCAAGGGCATTGCTCAGTCTGGCAATGCGTTGCTTAAACTGGCTGCCAAGAAGCAAGCAGAAACTCAGATCGCGCTTGATAAAACAAATCTGACCACTGTTGCCAGCGCTTTAATTCCAGCGCTTCAGTTGGAGCTTGACCAGCAAGTCGGCACTAATTACACCCCAACAGAAGCAGAAGCAGCGGCCGGAAGAAAACCTGGCGTATGGACGGCGACCGACTTCATTATGGATAAAGGGCGCGTCATCCAGGGTTTAGCTGCCGCCAAAGGTGTGCCAGAAGTTTACGACGAGTTTATGAAGAACGCGCGTAAATCTATGGTGGAGATTGCGGCCAGACGCATAACTACTGGCGGCTTGGCAAAGAATCAATTGGAAGCGCTGTCTGCGCTTGACAAGGGTGAACTCGGCAATCTTTCTGACATGTACAAGAAAGAGCTGACCGCTGACGAGCAAGAAGAGGTCCGCAAAAAAGTTTATCAATACTGGAGCGAGAAGCATACGGTATCGGAAAACATACGCGCAGCAGAGAAGCTAAAGAATGAGAGACTGGCTCTTAACGTGTGGGACGAATACTACAAGGGCAACATTAGCGAAGATTCGCTAGTGTCTCAATTGAAAGCGCTCAATCAAATATCAGAAACGCAACTTGGAACGATTCGCGAGGGCGGCGGTATTGGCGCTGTGCCAACATCATTTGCCACATACATGACCCAGGCGCAAAACGGCAGACTTGGTCAAAACCAGATCAACCAAATGCTTGAGGAGAAGAAGATTAACTTAAAGCAATGGGTTGACCTCAACAAAGAAATCAACGGCCAGAACACAGAGCTTGGCAATGCCAAGATCTATATCAACAAAGTTATGGGCGTGCCAGAGGGCCTGGACATTGCCGGCCAATTCTCTCGCCAGCGTGCGGCTGCTGCAAGAGTGGTTGCTCAATTGCTTAAAGCAGAGGCTGATGCCAAGGCTGCTGGCTTGCCATTTAATGCAATGGAGGCGGCGATCAAGCTGGCTGGTACTGCTTCCACAAATGACACAGACGCTGCGGGCGTCAACGCCGACATGAGCCGATTGAAAGAGCTGACAACCAAATATGGTTTGACAGGCGATCCTTTGAGTTATACGACCGTAGATATGGCGATGAGGGCCGGCGTCAAAAGTCAAAATGATGCGAAAGAAATAGTGAACCTAGTTAAGCTAATCACGGGTGGGGGCCAATAAAAATGGATGCTTTTGATAAACGCCTCGATGACCTGTTTATGATGGACTATGCGGCCGAGCCGGAGCCTGCCGGTCCAGAAGCCATCCCAAGCGCTGATGAACAACCAATGCAGTTTGGTGCGCCAGCCGCAGCCGCTCAACCAAAGCCACAAGCCGAAGCGTCAATGACTGAATACGACCCCACCACAAGGGAGAAGATTGCGTCATTCTTCCAAGGCGGCTTTGAGAGCATGGGCATGGATCGATACCAGGCGCGCAGAAACGCTCAGAGCATTATCGGCGGCGCAAGCAGTGGCGCGCCGTTGGGTATGGGTATCGCCGATATAGTCCCATTTTTAGGTAGTTGGCTGCAAACAGAGGAGGCATACCGGGCTGGTAAAGAATCATCCGCTGCTTTTGAGCGTGGCGATTATGGCACCGGTGCAATGAAAGCAGGCGAGGCCGTCCTTGGCATGGTGCCTGGGGTGGTTGGTACGGTTAAGTATGGCAAGCCTGTTCTGCGAGAAGCCGGGAAACAATTAGACCGTGCAATGATGGAGGGCACCGGTCCGCTGTCTGCTGTGGTGCCTGATGCTGTCCGGCCCATGAACGTTGTCGAACCTGGGGCAGGCATCCCACCCGCACCACCAGCACCGCCAACACGGCCGCCGTCAGTTACGGCAACTGAAAAACAATCGATAATTTCTGCGGCTGGTGACAGCAAGAAGAATCAAAGCGCCGCCATTGATGAAGCGCGTCGAGTCAAGGGCAACTTCCCCAAGGCTGATGGCTGGGTGCCAATTGAAATTAGCGGCGGCAAACTCGATGAAAAAACCAAGAAGTTTAAAGTCGAAGCCAAAAAGATTCCTTACAACTTCCATGTGCCGCCAGGCAAAATGTCAAAGGTCCAGTGGAAGTCAAACATGACCGCCAAGGTGGTCAACGAAGTTGATGCGGTTGTTCAGCGCGCGGCGGCAGGCGACCAAGCGGCCATTGAGATTTTGAACCAGGCCAATTGGTATCGCTCAATGCGCACCAGGTTGCGTGCAGAGTTTGGCGGCATTGGTGACGTCTTTGCCGATGTACTTGGCACAACGTCAGCTCAAACCGGTGTTGAGCAAAACTTTGATAACGCTGTTGAAATCTTGCGCCGATTTAGCCGCGGCGAATACAACAATGAGTTGGCTGCATTTGAGCGCCGGGTTGCGTCTGGCAAGCCAATCGATGGCAAGACACTAACCCAGATGCACAAGAGCGGCGAGTTCCCATTGATTACAAAAGCCGGCGGCCAGTTGTTTAACGCTAACAGCCCTGCATCGATGGGCGCACTGTTGGACATGTTCCGCGCCGTTAAGGCTGGTGACTCACCCAAGACGCCCAACTTTACCGGCAACTTGATTGGCTTGACTAATGAGGCGACCATTGACGTTTGGGCTGCGCGTATGTTGCGTCGAATTGCCGACTTGCCTCGCATCCCGCCGCTGGCAGAGAAAGGCGTGGCGGGTAAGCATTTAGTTGGGTCCACATTGTATGACCCCAAAGTTGGCAGTGAGTTTGGGTTTGGCCAAGACGTATTTAGAGAGGCCGCCAAGCAGATCAACAGCGCGGGCACGATAAAAGGGGTTGCTCCACAACTTGGCGATTTAGGCCCAGATGATTTGCAAGCCGTTGCTTGGTTTATTGAAAAAGAAAAGTGGACGCAAAACGGTTGGACGTCAAAGGCTGGCGAAGGCGGCTCATTGGATTACGAAATGTCTTTTGCCGGCGCGTCTGATCCGCAAGCGGTTAAAGAGTTGCGCCGCGAAATCAACGTTGGATTTAAAGAGCCGCCACAGCGTAAAACCGAAACTGATGCGGAGTATGCGCAGCGTGTGCAACAGGCGAGAAGCGAGTTTGACCAGGCGCAGGAAGCAAAGAAGCAAGAGCTTGCCGGGATGAAGTCGGATGTTGAGCGCTACACACTAGGCGTATCTGGCGAGCGCCCTGGTAAACCTATGACCGATTATGGCCAAGCCGAGCTGGCGGCTGAGTTTGATGACGTTGTGCGCGATGACGCCAATGTGTTGACATATAACTTAGCCAACACTTACGGCTCATTCATGGGGGATACTGAGCGCGCGATCAACGCTGAGTTTGTAGTCCGACCAGACTTTTCACCCAAAGCGCTAGAGCAGCGCCTGGTGGAGCAGGGTAAGGCATACGATCAAGACGCTGTATTTATGTCTAAGGTTGTCCCGGATGGCGCTGCCGCTAATTCCCGGCCAGGGGTGGAAATTTACTTCAAGCAAAAAGTCACTCCAGAACAGATGGCCAAGATCACTGAGCGGTTACGCCAGTATGGGGTCGATGGGTTTACCTATGTGACTGATATGCGCTTCTCTGACAAGGTAGAGGTCCAGGCGCGAGCCGGTAACTTGGCAGAGACTGCCGGCCTAAATGGCGTCAGGTTCCAGTACATCCCCGAATTTGATGATGCTTACAATGCTAACAACAGAGCGCAAATAATGGCCGAAAAACAAAGATTGTTTGATAAAGTAGTAGCAGATACAATTGCTGATGGAAATGTGTCTGATGCACGTTTAGTTTGGTACGATACCAAAGTCTACTTTAGGGGTGATTACGATGCTTACCTTGGAACAACTACTGGAAGAGCGAATCCAAAATCTGGGGCCAGACCACCCAGCAGTGCAGATGCTGCGCAACCAGATAGCAGCGGACAAGTCGGGAAAGACTTTTCAAGAGCTGTATCTAACAGGCTCAGTAAAAAAGCAGCCGGAAGCAAGCCAGCAAAAGTAACTGGTTCGCAAGGCGCTTCTGGTAGGGGGTCAATGTAATGGCTATTCAACCACTTGAAAAGCGCCTAGATCAAATGTCGATGGAGGACCAGACTCCACCATCAATCGTCCCAGATCAGCAGGAAATACAAGCCGAAGGTTTGCCGCCAGGTAATGAGCAAGGGCCCGTAGATTTTGAGCCGGTCCAGGTTGCTGGGCTTGGCGAAAAGATTGTTGGCGGGGTAGTGTCTGGGGCCAAGGCAATTGCCAAGAAGATCGCACCAAAAGAGCTGGGCGACACTGCGCTAGAAAACCAGACCTCTCGGCCTGTAATTGCGCCGGAAGACCAAGCCGACAAGGTTGGTCCTTACCAGGTCATCCGCGAGGCAGAAGAGATTGATGCCCAAGAAGTGATGGCTACCCAGCCGTACATGCCAGGCGGCATGACGCCGTCACCCACGGCCGCCCAGGTCAAAGAGGGTGTTATCAAAGGGCCGATCAACACCAACAACATTACAGGCGAAGTTGAGTTAAAACAATTTATTGAGGCAGTGGCGCTCAAGTACGGGGTCTATAAAGAGACCACTATGAGCTTCAACGAGCTTACCCAAAAGCTGTCAAACACTGAATATGTGCTGACATACAAGGGCCATGAAATTGGGCGCTTTGCGAATGAGCAAGAAGCCAAAGATGCATTGATCAAAGAGGGCTTAGACCGCCAAGCCAAAGACACGACTTTCAATGCCGATCAACTCAGTCTCAACAAAGACGTTCCATATACCGAGTCTGACTTGGCGGCCATGGTTGACCCAGCCACCAAGACAGTAGCTGACCCCAAAGAGCTGTACAAGTTGATGCTGGCCGTCAATGATGCGGGGGCTGCTGCGTTTAACCTTGGCAAGCAAGTCATGCAAGCCAGGGCTGCTGGCACACTTACTCCAGAGTTAGCGATGCAATTCAAACAGGCTGTGGCAGTCGAGGGCGCATTGTTGCGTGGCTTAAAACGCAGACAGGTTGATGTTGCCCGTTCGCTCGGTATCTTCAAGATGGCCAGAGAGGGTGGAGCAGAGCGCGGCGCAATGA
>Ga0208161_1000205_pt1 | contig 33522 bp, 41 predicted proteins | sample CB_VirMetaG_3_FD_184538 | JGI IMG/M metagenome (GOLD analysis project Ga0208161, IMG submission 184538) | Freshwater to marine saline gradient viral communities from Chesapeake Bay - CB_1508_1S Viral MetaG (SPAdes) (version 4) | ecosystem: Environmental > Aquatic > Marine > Coastal | place: USA... | reverse complement strand
CATCCTCCGCCAATAAGGCAACCATCTCAAGCTGAGCGATATGACCAGTTGCCTGACGCAAAAGCTTTTGATAATACGCGTTTTGTTTGACTAAAGACGAGCATAACCTAGTGACCTGCTCTGTATCAGCGCAACGATGCACAGCCCTAGCCTGATTTTCAATTTGTAGCTCTTCCTCTACGGAGAACTCTACAACCATCCACTGTCCCCAAGACATAGCAGGATCGCATATGTTTCAGGGTAGCAACTTAATAATCCCAGCGCACCTTAGGTCTGCCTCTGCGCATACCTAAATGAACAAAACCTTTAGGTGCTCCATAACCTAGGCTGTAAGGCCAGTTTTTATCACACCAAGCCTGAACTTTATATATGTCTTCGCCTTTAACGTAAAAGTCAACAGCGCCGACATCCTGATCATTGAACAGATGCTCGCTGCTGCTAGCGCCACCAACCATGCGATTCACAGCCGTAGGGCGATAGCCACTGGTAATAATGATCGGCTTGCCACCAAACTGTGCCCGCAACTTTTCTAAAAACTCAGCCAGTTCTGCTGCAGTTTTAATTTGATAATCAGCAGCAAACCGCCGCTCTTCTTTGAACAATGCAAACTCACCAATGGCGATATGCGGTGTCAACTTGGTATAAAACGGTGAGGTAGGGCGGAGTTTGATTGCAGACTGCTGCTTAGGTTGCCCGCCAGTAAAAAGCGCAACCTCATCCTTCCGCCTATTAACAAGCCCTTCGAGCACTTTGCTGCCAGCTTTATTCCAGCGCGGCAGCTCCTCAATCACAACCTTGTTAGCATCCTCGCCAGCCAGCAAACGCTTACGCAGCGTTGATTTCTCAAGCGCACCAAGCCCGACGTTATAGGCAAAGCTCATAATGGCAGCCTGCTGCTCAGGACGCCATTTTTTTGTCATTGGCAGCAGCGTAAAAACGCCAGGCGCGAACAGGTGCTCGACTTCGTTCTGCAGCATCTCGTCTGCCATCTGCTGCGTGATCTTGTCGCCCATCCGCACAGGACCATCAATCAGCCTGGTAGACCCATAACCGATAGTCGGCACACCAGCAGGACAGTGGTAAGCCTCTAACCTGCAGCCTTCCCACTTTTTGATGATCCTTAGACTCGGTGCCAACCAAGCTGGTGGCAGTGTTTGTTTAGGTAGCGGATCAGCACGATACAGCTCAGCGAACTGCGCCAGCACATCAACAGATAGCTGTTCCTGCAGCCAATCCCATGCTGCCAACTGATGCGGCAGCATCTTGAAATGCTTGGCAGCATCACGCAGTTGAATCGTGCTCATTGATCAAGCCAAGGTGCTTTAATTTGCATGGCGCCGCCTAGCTTCCGGCTTTCTCCTGTTTGCAGCGTATCGTCAACAGGATCATGCGTAATGATTGGTTTAGGCGCTACAGGCTGTGTTGCGTGCCAGTCAGCTTCAGCTTTATCCAGCTTTGCAGGCAACGTCAGCTCAAACCACCATTGTTTAATGGCACGCTCAAGCCGACGCTCCCATGCTGGTTTACCGAAGCGTATCAGCCCTTTTTTGCTTTGATCGCCTTCAGCGCGTGAAACAGAAGCTGGATGACGCTGTTGTCCTTTAGTGGAGACAGAGCAATCAGTTCAGAAGCTGCCGCGACACAAATCCAAAAAGCAGGATGCGAAAGAAAATCCATCGTTAGCAAGATGGTGGGCGTGCTTCCAGCTTAGAGACTCTTTGTTCAACCGTCGATAATCTGCCAAAAGTTTCTTTTCGATCTTCTTTCATATCTTGATGCAAGACTTCAAGCTGTGTGGCAATGTGTTCTACAGCACTGGTCAGTCTGATTACAGCATCACGAGCTTGATCGTTTCGCCTACTAAACCCTGCAGCGCCCATAGCAGCTACAGAAATAGAAGCGCCAGCTACTGCGGCAATGATTTCAACCATGGCAGCAATGGCTACCCATGTAGTTTATCGCCCTTGCCCGCGTAATTTTTTCTTGCCACGACGATGTGGGCGGCTATGTTGCCCCATCCCTTGACTTGTAGTTTTTGGACGCCCGGCTTGATGCTCAAGGCGTCCAGTACCAGTTTTAGCGCGTACTGCCATCAGTCTTTGTCTTTTTGAAGCTCCTGAACAAGGTACTGCCGTAACGCACGGTCAGCAGGCGTAGGAGAAGGTTTAAGGTCTAGCTCAAGAATGCGCAGCTTAATCTGTCGAGCGTAATACTCATCAAGTTGCTGCTTGACTTCTTGTGCCTTGGCATAACGCGTTTCAATCGCCACAGTGGCGCCAACAATCACAGACAAAGCCGCGACGATGGCGCCAGCAGTAGCGATCCAGCGGTGCATTACCAATAACGGTCCTGCCAGTCAGAAGTATGGCACCACTGCCAGACCATGCCCGCAAGGATGAGGCAGGCCAGCAGCAGTGCCAGGGCGGTGATCAGGATGCCCACGGAACACCAGCGGACTTGGTGGGTGCCAGCTTTTCGCTGATTTGGGCGTCGAGCGCAGCCTCGATCTCGGCAATCTTTTCATCGCCGAATTTTGTCTTGACCCAGCCGATCACGATTTCTTCGGTAAGTTCGGCATAGGGAATGCCAGTACCAGATTCTGGTGCCTCAAGACCGATGGAGCCATAGGCGCCAGCTTGTTCACCATCGCGGAAGTGCGTCACGGTGTAGTGAACCGTGAAGACCGTTCCGATGTCATCAAGATTTCTTTCCATATTGGCAACCTTCCACACAGTGAAGGGGAAGTCGATGCCAGGTGCGGGGTTGGTGTCAGGCATGATCAGGTGGCGGTGGTTTAAGGCTAAGAGGGGTGCAACCAGTTGAGTAGGCCGGTTGCCCGCCTAGTGAAGGTGACTACGAGGCGTAGAAGTCTCCAAGCTTTAACGGATAGCCGCACTCGTCAACTTCTTGCTCTTCACCAACATCCTCCTGATTGCTCAGGTCGAGGCTGGCTTCGCAGTATTCGTTCCAAGCTTCGGAATCGGTCATAGGTGAGTAGTGAGTAGGACTACGAGGCAGCACAGCCGACAAGCAAATCAACAGACCATACATAGCCTGCGCCGCCAAATGTCCAAGACGGTGTAATTGTTAGTACGCCAGAGGCCGATTCCGCTAATGCTAGGTCTGGGGTGCTACCTCCACCGGAAGATGAATCGTTTACGTCATCTACAATACTTAAGGCTCCTATCTTTCCGTATACTTTCCAACTGCGCGTTCTGTGACCAGATGTATCTACCGTTGTAGCGTATACAACGCCCATAACCCGCCTTGGCGCAATGCTAAAATAATCAGAGATTGTAATAGAGCTAGCAGTTGACATATTTCCGGCTCCAGATTGCACTCTGAGCATCCCACCTTTATTGGTTGCTGCTGTAGTAGAAAGAGTACCACCTTTGATTTCGGTTGTAGCATTTCCAGAGCTACTAGACGTGCCCACCAACAACCTGCCGGAGCTATCAATCCTCATCCGCTCCGTCGGGCTGCTCGCTCCGTCGGCAGTAGTGGAGAACACTAGGCGCCCAGGCATGTCGTCAACGCCAGGGGTGCCGTCTACTTCTCCTCTTATCTCGGCGGCGGTGTTATAACCCGAACCGTTTGCAGCTCTATAACCAAGACTTCCAATCAAGTCGCCTGACTGAACAATCGCGTTAGAGCCAACTGCACCACCTCTGCTTTTAAGAAGCCATATGTTGCAACCGCCTGTGTTATTAGAAAACCTGCCAACTTGTACTGAAGAGCCTACGCCGGTAGTAAATGCTTGAATTGATGAATCGGCGTCAATGCTGGTAGACGTGCCAACTAACAACCTGCCGGAGCTGTCGATGCGGGCTTTTTCTCCTTGTTCTCCTGTACCAGTGCCAGCGCGTAAAATGATTGCGCCAGCATCTGCAGCCGAAGCTCCCCCAACCAAATCAATTTGACCGCCTTGATTAGCACCAGAACCAGGCGCGCCACCTTTTATTTTCAGAGTCGATGCACTGGCATTATTTGAAATAATAGTAGGGTTTGCTCCGGAGACACCGTTATAGAGCAACAGCGACACACCATCAGAATTTGATCCTGATACTGTGAGCGGAGCGCCAGGACTAGTAGTGCCAATCCCTACTGACCCGTCCTGTTTAACCGTAAACACTCCACCAGTATTGTTTTGCGCAACGATAAATGGCTGAGTAGATGATGCGTTATTGTCATACAAAAGCAACATCTCGGTGCCACTAGCCGTTCTGCCGTTTGCGCCTGTATAGCGCAAGTCCATGACACGCTTGTTTGCACCAGGTGTTGCCCTAGTGTCGTTAACTCGAATCCCCTCGTTATCAGAGTCATAACTAATTTCTAGTTTGCCGTTGCTAGGACTATTAGTCCCTATCCCTACGTTGCCTGACTCATTAACAAAGAGCGCATTTGATTCAGACGCTCCTGTCCTGAGATAAATCCGACGGTTGGAAACTAGAAATGTATCCGCAGAAGTACTCCGAGTACCTACGTGTAAATCTCCAGAATCATTAACAACTTTTGCGTGAAAATTACTACCTGCTTCCGCGTCAATCAGAACATTGCCTGTTGTGCCAGTAACAATATCAAGCTTGCCGCTAGGGCTACTAGTCCCCAGACCAACCCGGTTTGTAGAAGCATCAACAAAGACTAGGTTCGGTTCAGTATCGCCCTCAATACGAAAGTCGTAGTTCTCGCCTGTTTCGTTAAAGACGACTTCGCCGGTGCCAAAGTTGACACGCTGCGTCCCACTAGACGAGATGGCTACGTTGTTTGCGGCAGATAGATACAGGCCATTGGTTGGCGCCGTATTGCTGGTTGGGATGAACGATGCAGCCGTGCTCGTGCCAGTCGTGACAACAGCTTGGCTCCCGAAGTTGGGGCTGATCTTGGTGCCAGCAATCGCGGCGCTACTGTCCACCATTGCATTGGTCACTAAGGACCAATCAGTGTCATAGTCGGTGCTACTTGCCTTCCGAAGCACTTGGTTGGCTGTGCCACCAGCGGCAATTTCGCTGCCCGTAGCGCCTTGTACGCCCGGAACTGCCAGCACAATCTGCGTATCTTGCTGGTCAATGACCGCAATCTGCACTTCGGAAGACATGGATCAGTTCCGCGAATAAGTACGTTGCACGGTGGCAACACCCGTAAGCCAATAGTAACGCTCACCACCTGCTGTGGTCAGGCTGATGTCGTAGCCATAGCGTCCGACGTCAATTGCAACTGTTGCCTCTGGCGTTAGAGACAGTTGAAATACGCCAAAAGCAGCGTTAGTAACAACAGACGTAAACTCCACTGCTGGGCTTAGCGCTTCGTTGGTGATCAATGTGCGTATTTCAGCGTCAACTCCATAGCTCGTTAAGTTAAGCGGTTCAGCAACATAAAACGTCCCGGTAGCAGTGCCAGTCACGCTGATGGAGAAGCCGCCCTCACTGGCAGAAATCTGAAACGTACTTGTGTCCGCGTTAATCACGTAATACACAGTATTCAGCGTCAACCCACAGGGGATGGTGGTGCCACCAGTAAACACCACCTTGTCGTTTGCGACTAACCCGTGGCAATCGCAGTTGAAAGTCGGCGTGCCAGCGTCAATGCTGATACTGGTTACTGTCTGCCGATTTTGCGTGGCGCGAAACGTGCCCTTCCAGGTGGAGTTCTGGAGGATCGTGATGTCGTAGCTAGCTGGGGTGATCATCGGATCAGGGCTGCGTGGGCCAAGTCACGTTCCACGGGAAGCCGGCTTGCGACGGAACATCACGCAGAGCTTGGCGGTACTTTTTCCATTCTGACTGCTGTTGGGCGTCAAGTTTGACATCAGCAAGCTGCGTCCAATCACAAGCCGCAAGGCGTTGATCTCGATCCTGACGGATGCGCCAAGACTGATTTGCAGTGAGTTGCTGCTGTTGTTCCAGCGGTAGGGGCTGCACGTCCCAGCCCTTTACCCAGACGCCATCGACCAGCTCAACCTGGCGCTCAATTAGCTGCTCAGTGCGGTAGTCATACGCAGGCGCAGGCTGCTCTTTGATTTTGATGACACCGTAGCTCTTGAGATCGGCTCTTTCCAGATCAGCGGGAAAGCTTACATGCGGATATTTTTTGCGCAAATCAGCCCGCGATACTGGATATTGCACGGTATTGTCCGCGCCCAAAAAACCCAGCATGACTTACAGGGGGGTTAGCGATGCAGTCATTGTAACCACGTCAAGCACTGTGGACACATTACTAGCCGTGACCGAAGTAGTGCTTGCGGCCAAAGAAGGCGTGCCTGTGTCTAGTGTTGCGGCACTAGCGCTAAAACTACTAGCGTCGTAGGTCAACGACCCATAAGTACCCGTTAGCGTGCCATCCGCAGGTAGAGATGTAATCAAAACATCCTCGTTTGTTGTCGAAGCAGTAGCAGCAACAGTCGCAGCGGCGTAATACAAAATACTATTGCTGGTAGTTACTTGAGCAGAGGACGAGTAGCAGCCTGTTTTTTCCAGGCGTCTTTGCCACACAAATCCCCCGCTACTGTTGAATTTGACATAAACAAGGTTATCCGGTATATCTACTTCAGTAAAAGAAACAAAAACATTATCCTCATACGCCTTAATACTTGAAGGATTTAAGTTGCCATTGGTTATATTTTGAGCCCAAAGCAAAGTACCGGATGCCGAGTATGCCAAAACATTAGTGCCTACTGAATTCTTGCCTGTTACATAGACCCTGCGCTCTGCGTCAACAGACACGGAAACGTAAGAGTTGTTAAACGTACCAGATGAATCAGAAAACCTTTGCCACTGAATAGTACCCGCTGAATTAAATTTAACCGCCAATGAAGCCGTACCGAGTGGTGCGCGTGTGTAGCTACCTGCCACAATTATTGAATCTTCGCTGTCAATTGTTACTGAGTTAAAAACGGCAGAGAGTTTTCTTTGCCATACAATGGCGCCTGCGCTACTTAATTTTATGACATATCCAGATGCGCTACATACGATTGCATTACCAGCACTGTCGACAGCAATGCCTTTCAGCAAGCCTATGCCCCCGCTAATAAACAATTCTTTTTGCCAATTAAAAGTTCCGGAACTTGAAACTTTATACACCCTTCGTTCAGACAGCCCCAATCCATTGGATATACCAAAAACATTACCTGCGCTATCGCAAGCCAGCCCTGGCGCATTAACTAGATTTTGCAATCTGCGAATCCATAAAATTGAACCGTATTTGTTTACACGGGCAATAAACATTTTTCGCTCTATGGACGCGCCAACCACGTAGTCAGTGTATCCACCAACAAATAAATTGCCAGATACATCCGACGTTATAGCTTCTGCAAAATCGTCATTTGTAGTACTGAGGTTAAGCAACCAACGTTCGCCAAAAGCGCCGGAAGGCCGATACGCAGCAGCCAAAAGAACTTTGCTAATCATGATGCCACATAGGAGCCGATGTAGGCACCATACAATGTTGTGCCAATTTTCCAGAAGACGATTGTATCTTTTGCCGTCAAAATAGGCGCAATATTCCCGTTGGTTGAAACCCAAGTAATTGCTGGCCAAGTAACTACATAAGTAGCTCCATTTTCCAAACGCAGAAGCAAAGATTGACCAGATTCAAGACTATCGGTAAAAGTTGCGTTACTGCTTAATGACTTGTACTGGATTGTGCCATTACCTGGATCAAGCGTAAATCCAGTTGACATGTTATATACAGTTTCTTTGATTTCTTTTAGCGTTGTTTGACCTGTGACGCCAAGCGTGCCAGGAACACTGATATTGCTTGCCCATTCAACGCCAGTTCCAGCCGCATCTGTTTGAAGGAGCTGGCGAGCAGCGCCATTAGCAAGTTTGCTGACAGCAATTTCGGCGGATCCGTTGATGTCGGCGTTGACGATCACTCCGCTGCCGATTGATGTTACGCCGGCATTGCTGATCGTGATGTCGCCCGACATGGCGACAGATGTAGGCACGTTGCTGCCGTTGCCTACCAATATGTTTCCACTGGTCAGCGATGCCAGCTTGCTAAACGCAATACCAGCGCTGGCGTTTACGTCGGCATTAACAATGACGCCGCTGCCAATAGCTGTAACACCAGCATTGCTAATCGTGACATCACCTGACATCGCAACCGAAGTTGCGACATTAGAGCCATTACCAACGAGGATGTTGCCACTGGTAAGGGCAGCCAGTTTGCTATAAGCAATTGCGGCACTGGCGTTTACATCTGCATTGACAATGCTGGCGTTGCCGCTAACAAGCATTGTGCCTGTTTGTGCCGGTACCGTGATGGTGAGATCTGCCGTATTGTTAGCGGCAGAAGTGAGTGCGGTATTGAAACTACCGCTAGTATCAAATACTAAACTAACATTATTTAATGTCACATTGCCTGTAAAAGTATCACCTGCTATTGCAGCTTTGCCTGAAAGGAGTTGCTCAAGCGCAGCTTGTACAGTCGAACCAGTAAAACTGCCCTGAGGGTTAAGAGTTATGGCAGTGGCTTGCTGCGCAGTAACTGTTGAAGAAACGTCTACTTCATTCCAAGCTGTTCCATCTGACAAAAGCATGTCAGGAGGCGCAAGAGCCACATTGGGGGCATTGCCGCTAGTAATAGTGCCACCAGTACTAACTACAAAGTAATAACGATTGTTTGTAGAGGACGCGACCGGCAACGCATCGCCTGATTCCAAACCAAGTGCAGAGCCAGCACTGGTGACAGTATCAATTAAGCCCGTGCCACTGCCGGCAGAAGCGTCAAAAGTACCAGCAAGAACGATTTCACCAGCAGTGATTGTGATCGGCTGCCATGCGTTGCCGTCATAGAGATAAAGATCACCATTTAGCGAATCGTAAAAATACTGACCGTTGTAATCAGCAGTTGGGAATACAACAATGCCATCGGTCGCGCCAGCACCGCCGATTTTTGTGACTGAATTATTTGCAAGCTTTCCCCCTTCAATACCATTAAGAGGCAACCGCTCAGAGTTAAGAGTGCCGCTGGTAACTTGACTGGCGCTGAACTCAATGTCAGCTAGGTCTGCGCTGACTAGATTTCCACCGGCAGTGATGTGTCCCTGGGCATCAATCGTGACTTTCTCATAGGTGCCTGGTGTGACGGCGTTGGTGTGGCTGATGGTGCCAGCAGCATTGACGCCAAGACCAGCGCCAGGGGCGACAACACCGACCGTCCCTGATGTGGCGACTGGTACATCCGCGCCAATCAGGGCGCGTCCGTCGGTGATTAAGCCCTTGGCGTTGTAGCGAACAACGTGGTATGCACTCGTGTTTTGAGTGACTGTGTTATCAATGACGATCTGGTTCCCGCTCATGGCGAGACCGTTGCCGTTCACCAGAACAGCGCCCTTGTCGGTGGTGGTGGCAGTCGGCAGATCTGCCGGAGCAATTACGCGGTAAGTGACAGAACCAGCGCTTGAAGTCGGTCCAGCCAGAAACTGACTGGCAGCGCTTGTAGCATCAAGGGTAGTGTTAAGTGTGACGCTATCGCCGGTTTGCGTGACGGTGACATTTACGACACCTTCGCTGCCACCGACTACGGTGTTGACCGAGCCGCCGGCTTTGATTGCTTGCCAAGTGGAGCCGTTCCAGCAATAAAGCTTGAGGTCGTCGGTATTGAGAGCAAACTGACCTGTGAAGTCACCAGTCGCTGGAAGCGTGCTGACAAGACGTGTTACCGAATTGTCGCCAAGTTTGGCTGCGTTTACAGCGTCGTTGGCGAGCTGAGAAGTATTGACCGTTTCGCCTTCGATGGCGCTGCCTGGGACTGAACCAGCAGCGAACAGGATTTTTGCGCTTGGGATTGTGCCGTCAGCGATTAGCGTGACAGCTTTGCCGATGCCATCCGAGATCGTGATTCTGCGTGTTTCGCTGGCACTGGTATCAGCGACGGCCAGCAGGTCATTGGCGGCAAGATTTGCGCCAGCTAGCAGGGGTAATTCGCTGATCTTCAGGTCAGACACAGCTAGCCTCTCGTTCTGGTGTACTCAGTTTAGACATCACTGTCTTCCAAGAGCAGATAGCCTTTGTCCGTGCCCTGTTCAAGCACAATAGGATCACCTGTCTCTTGTAGCAACTTGCGGCGTGGTGTTGTGTTGGCACGCAAGCGGATCGGTCCGGTAGCCACAAAGTCGATTGTTGAGACCACAATGTCGCCAGGGGCAAAACTTGTGGCGCTGCCCGTCACAATCGCATCAAATTCCCACCACACTTGATCGTTGACCTGCGAACCAGCAAAAGATCCGGCGTTTGCAGTGGCACCCAAGGTTTTGATGAAAAACTTTGCGTGAAATGCTGAGCCAATTTCCGTGCGCAATACAAGTTGCATCAGGTAATGCACAGGCTCCTGATTGATCTCGTTGACGTAATCCCACTGCGCAGTAAGCCGACCGCTGCCGCTGATCAGGCTGCTGTATTGCTGGCGGTGCTCGTCCGAAAGCGTTGTAACGTCAACCGTCTCGCGTGTTGTATTCAGTTCGTAGTCGCTGATTGATGCCAGCAGCCTGCCTGCAAGATCTTCTACTTCAACCTTGATAGGAATGTCGCGGTTGATATCGGCAAGTTCAACAAGTCCGGCGGTACTTCCTTCCAAGCTGTCATTGAAGTTGTCGTACAGGCGGATGCCGCCAAGCTCGTCGACAAAGACGTACCACTTGCCACTTTCGTGGACAGTCCCATCGCTCCAGCCGCTGGGCGACACAAAGTCGAGGTCGGTGCCGTCTATTGTGCTGATGGCAACGAGGTCGCCGCTAATTAGAAAACCTTCGTTGAAATCGAAACTAAAACGGTGACGTGTGCCATTTACGTCAGATGGATTGACAACAGATTCTTTGAAACCTTCCAGCGACTTGCGTGTCAGCTCGATGTTGCCGATATTTCCGAGGTAAATTCCCATTACAACGTCACCTCACTTAGTGCTCCAGTTGTCTGGAAGCTGATCTGTGCTGATGTAATTTCACCAACACTGGCGCCAAAAGAAACGCTGGTGATATAGGCAGTAAAAGAAACGTCGTGATTTGTGTTGCCCTGAATAAGGCGCAGACGAATTACTACGGTGTCGCCGTCACTTACACCGTCAACCTTCAAGACCTTACGCAGTGCGTTGGCTGCGTCGTTGCGCTCGGCGTCATCGCTGTAGTACAGAAGCGTGGCGCTACCGTTGAATTCTTGGACGCCGGGGGCGTATGTGCGCTGCGCGTTGCCGAGGCTAGTGGTCTCCAGCATCTCCACGCTGCCAGTCAAGGTCCAATTTGTGACCTTGAGTTGAGTGGCGCTGTCGATCAGCAGGGCGCCGTCTTTGCCAGTAAATACTTTGGCCATTAGATGACAGCCACCAGATTCACTGTAACGCTACTGCGACCAGGGCGAACAGATCGCAGTTGTGGTTCGGCTTCATAGCGCCATTTGCTGCCCGCTGGTGCTTGCATCGCAACCGATGTTCCAGTCAACACAGCAGCAGGTAGATCAAATGTGCGCAATGTGCCGTATTGCGCGTCGTAGTCCGTCAAAAATAACTGAGCGTTACTATCGGAAATGTTGTCGTAACTCAGCGAAAGTTTTGCGTTGCTGCGCTGGTTGCCGTACAAAATACGAATCTCAGATCCTGACTGCGAATTAAAACGCTTGACAGGCCAGTCACCTGGGCTGAATTCGCGGCTTGTTGGAACGAGTGCTGGAAACGTCATTACTCCTGCACCTCAAACGTGCCGGTCAAAATGTCTGCTGCAACAAGGCTAGCGCCGTTCTCGTCCACGGGAACGTGGATGGCTGAGATGCTGATCAGGCCATCCTCTTCAATGGTTAGCTGCTCCACTTGGTAGATCGCTTGGTTGTTTTGTTGGGTCAGCAGTGTGAAAAGGCAGCCATGCACATTGTCGTCAAGGACAACGCCTGCAGATATTGTGATGCTCTGCTCGGTAATTTGTCCGGGTGCAGGATCGTAAATGAGCGCGGTGTAATCACCATCCTCGATGGAACTGATTGAGACGAGTGTGCCAGCATCGGTAATAGCGCCGTTGTTTTGCGCTGAGTATGTAGTGCTGGTAGTCAGTACGCGGATGTACGAGCCGGGCTCGATGCTCAAGCCATCTGGCACAGTTTTGAAGGCGACGCTATGGGTGATGCGGCGACGTGTTGCCAACAGGAATTTTGCCGTGAGTAGAGCCTGAGCGCGGTTTGTGCAGAAATCGCTGAGGTCGATGTTTTGTTGGTTCGAGGTGTCACCGCTTGCGTCTGTCCAGGAAACAACTGCAGATCGTGGCGTAGGTAGCTCGTTCTCTAGCGTTTCGCGCCACTGCACCTGCACTGTGGTGTCGATCCGCTGTGCTGCATCTAGGTAGCTGAGCTGCAGGCTGCCTTCGATGATGTTGCCTGCAGTGAAAATTTGCTCCACCGAGATCGGTAGCGCTGCGATTTTGCCGTTGCTGTCGTAGGGGAGCGCCGGCATCATGCCGAACCGCCCATTTTTGATGGTGAAATTACAGAGCTGCAGCGAAGCCGCTTCGTACAAGAACGAGCGCAGGTTTTCCGATTCTTCGATAACGCCGTCAAAGAAAATCTTGTTGGCGTTCAGGAAGCGGGCTGTGGTCGTAAGGCTTGCGGTGTCGATAAGCTCGGCTGGGATGGTGCTACCTAAGCCCTGCTCGGAGTTTTGAAGGAGGTACAGCACCAGGTCAGCAAAGTTGTTACTGGCTCCGGTTGTATTGTCTAGCAAGCGCGAAACGGCAATACCTTCCGGTACCCACAGCCGCATCTGATCGACGCTGCTGATCTGTCCGCTGCTCTTCATGCTTAAAGCGACAACGGACATGTTTGTGTATTCAGGCGTCGCGTCGTTGGTGACGTACTCGTTGACGTAGACGATCTCGTGCTCGGGGCCGTTTTCGTTGCTTTTGTTTAGCTCCTCGAAATAGCTGCAATCAGCGATGCCAGTGCCAATCTCAAACGAGCGTTCTGCCGTGCTCAGGTCGGCGTCCTTTGGTCGCAAGATTTTTTCTTCAACTTGAGTAACGGAGAAGGTAAGCGTGATCGAGGTGTAACCGTTGGCTTTTGCAAATGGGTTTGTGATGCTGTTTAAGCCGTTTACTTGTAAGTTAGCCTTTGTCCCAATAGGCCAGCTTTCTACATGATTCAAAACTGTGTACGAGATGTCTTGCCAAGTCCAGCGGCGGATGCTGTCTTTATCCTTGTCTTTATTTTTTACGGATGTAGCTTTTACCCTGAACTCCAGCGTGTGCTCGGGTTTACCAGATTTTGAAACTGTGATTCGCTGGCCTTGAGTTGTGCCTTGATAGCGCTCATCGGTCGCCGCACCAAAGATGTGGGTGAGCCATGCGTTTATTACGGCTCGATTGTCACCTTGATTGACGCGCGTATCGCTAACCGCAATAGCTGTAGGGCTATAGGTGGTTGGTAGAACAGTCGGGGCGTTATTTGCGTCGCTCTTGTCGGTTAAAAGCTGAGGGGAGTTGGTTAGGTCGCTGACATTTACGACCATGCCATTGGTCTGCAGCCCGAAAAAGCCGTAATCGGTCTTAAAAAAGCTCCAACCCAATACGCGCTCTTCGTCAGCTTTGAGACGCCATGCGGAAAGTCCAACGTAGTTATGGTAAATATCGGCGCCTGTCTTCGGGATAAATTTGTACTCGTAGTACTCAGTATCGCTAGCTTTGATGCGAATGTAATTGTGTAGCTCGACGGGGCTGCGACCCACCACACACAAAAGTTGCGGGATTACAGACCAGTCAAGTGTTATCGAACGAGTGGGGACTGGGCGTACTGCAATTTGGAAGAAGCTGGCGCGGTTGAAATAGCGCGTTTGGCGTGGAGTTGTAACCGTGACACTCTTTTTGTCAAAACGGAAAAGCTTGGCCGGGGTGGGGATGGTGCTGAAATTACACAAACCCTCGGCGCGGTTCCAAACTTGAGATCGAATGCCTAGTTCGATGACTTGCGCTTCACGCCTAACGGGGCGAATTGAGGAGGAGTAGTAGCGGCACAGCGGCCAGTGGTTGATGTCGCAATGGATCGTTTGATCAAATGTGGCGCCTTCATAACCAACTAATGCTTTGCCGACAGCTCGTTCACCAGCAATACCGATGCGGTCGTCGCCGAGGACTTCTACGCACTCCATGTCAACCACGAGGCGGCTGACGACGTTATCAATGCCGGCATTCTTGATGACACGCCATACGGTCGCACCAATAATCCACTCGGTGCCGACGCTCAGCAAGTCCGATGCGTTCTCGCGCCAAGTTTTAGCTGAGTCCTTGAGGTCTTTGACTGTGGTTTCTGTTTTGTAGCCGTTGTAAGTGAAGTCGCTGTTTAAATCCACCCAATCTTGGCGGTAAAGGGTGAACTTGATTATGTCGCCTTTTTGGGTGTTGACGACTGCTTTGCTGTTGTACTCGGTGGTGTTAAAGCTGTTGACTGGGCGGTGGTGCGTAAGCCCCATTGTGCGGGAGTAGGCACGACCCACGCCAGGCTGCCCTGCGCGAGCGTCAGCACTCTCCCTGTCGTCTGGGATTTGATCAGCGAGGCTGCCGGCAATTTTGCGGCGGCGAGCGCGAATCTCTTTCTTGGTTTCGTCGCCGTTTTCGCCCTCGAAGCTGATGCGCGGGGCGCTGATGATTTCCCAGTTGTAGCGATATGCAGTGCCGTTATGGATGGGCGTGGCAGTACCAAACTGCACTTGCGACTGGGGTGAGTGCGCCATTGATGCCGAGTCATCAACGTCCTGCTCAATGCTTGGGGCCGTAAATACAAAAGGGCGACCGGATGTACCAGAGTCGCGTGCACCTTGCGTGCCGCCAATCAAAGCGCGGACGGCAGACGGATTGTTTTTGCCAACCTGTGATGACCAGAACAGCGCGTATTCGTTGAGGTTTAGGTTGTTAAGTGCAAAAGTGCCAAGGCGGACACCGGCAATTTTCGGCGTCGCTAGTCCGTACTGACCGGCAACGTAGATGCCCTCAAATGCGCGGTAGGTTCCGTAGGAGTAGACGCGGCTCCAAACAAGTGCGGGTGTCAGTGTCAGACCGCCTGTATCTACACCATCGGCGCCAAAGTCGAGCTTACCGAAAGGAATCGGAATGACTTGCCCGTACTCGGCAAGAGACGCGATGTTGTCGAACGATGAGGTCTGATTGAAGCGGCTGGGACCAATCTGGTTGCGTAGCTCGCGCTGCTTGACGCGCTTATCGGAAATAGCGGGCGGCTTTGGTGCCAGCAACATGCTGGCGGCGGTTAAGGCAATGCCGATGGCAAGGTTGGTAAGAATAATTGTTGTTGCTGACTTTGCTGCAGCTTGTGCGCCTAAATACGATACAGCTGGTATTACTCCAGGTCCCAGTGCGTAAATCTCCGGTATATGTTCATATTGAGCAGGGCGCACATGTACGGCATCACGCGCATAACGGACAAACTGCTTATAATCCTCTTGGCTACATCCAAGCGCTTCGATCAGCGCAACTTCATACGGTAGGAGCGGCGGATCGTAAGCTTGTCCGCCGGTTTCCAATCCACTGCGGAGATCAAGGGGTTTATGAAGAGGATACCGTTCTGCCATGTAACCCCAAATGCCAGCGGACTGGCAGCCAACAACGTGATGTCACCATCGTAAGCCGGCCAGTCAATGCGATTGCAGAAGCGTTCCAGCTCTCGCAAGACTTGCCGTGGGGTCATGGCGTACCAGTCGGTATTGACCTCTGGTGGATTCATGCCCATTTCGCCTAAGGCGTCGAGGACAAGGTTGATGCAATCGTTCTCGCCGTAGGTGTAGGGGCGACCAATCAGGTGCTTACACACGTACAGAGCTGGTAAAGGGGATGTTACCGATTGTGCGGCGCGTCAACCGGCGGGCTGGTACGTTTGCATCAACGGCATCCAGCACGCTATTCAGCGAAACTTGGATGCTGGTTTCATCCCAGCCGCCGGCAGAGCAGACACCCCAATAGCTGTACAGAACGCGGGCGATGCTGGCTTCTGACCACAAAACTGTGGTCACTTTGCCGACCCACAAACCCTGGATTGCTTCGGCGGTCCAGTTGCGCGTGATATCGGTGTTGCCGAATTGCAAGGTGGCGTCTAGGTTGTCGCCCTTGAGCGTTGCAACCGCACCACCAAATCCGAAAGGTAGATATAGGTAGTTGCGATCGTTGTATGTAATTTGTTCGTTGATGCGAAAATTTTGGAAGCTGAAGCGGGTTTGATTGGTAGGGCCTAACTCGAACAAGTGGCCGTAATTAAATTCCATCAGATTCCGAGCCTCCCGCGAGCAGCAGCGCTGTTGGTCAAGGTTCGCATGGCGCGGCGTTCACCTTGGATAGCGCCTTGTTGGGCGGCTTGTGCCATGCCGGCTCTAAATTGATCAGCCGTAACGTAGTCCACATTGTTGATGCGTTCCACGCTGTAGCGAACGTCGATTGGCTCCATCGTTGCGGTTGCTGCGCCGCCGCCTTCAGTGCTGGTGCCATTGCCGGGGATGACGGATTCACCACGGGCGCCACGCGAATAGCGGGACATTGCGGCGGACATTTTGGACTGCGGGATGACGTACTCTGGTTCGCCGCCTTCGCCAATCAAACCCATTGTGGGGCTTGTAACTACGCCGCCATCGGCAAAGGCTTTAAACCCTCCGGGCCAATATGCACCATCCTTGGCACCCTTAAATCCAAAACCTGCAGCGAGGAACGAAAACACACCTTTACCATCGCCGCCGCCTAAAGCACCAAGTGCTTGCCCAATGGCGTACATAATCAGCATTTTGCCAATTGTTGCGAGCAGATCAGACCCAAGCTTTTTCAACGCGTCACCAAGGTTTTCGGTGCCAGACACTGCAGCATCAATTGCGCTGCTAAAGCTACTGGCAACGGTATTTGCTATGCCGTCAAATAGATCTTTTTCCATTTGCAGCTTGGCATTGGCAGCTTCCTGCTCTTTTGTGAGCTTCTGGATTTCAGCAATTTTGCGGCGGATCGCTTCTTTGTCTGCGTCGCTAAGTGTTATGCCCTGCGCTTTTAATTGGTTTTCAATCTCTAAAAATTGAATTGCCTGTTTTTGAACGTCCGTCGTGGCTTGAAGCTTTAGCAGCTCCATTTCAAGACTGGAAACAACATCTTCAACGGCACGCTTTCTTTCACTAGCAAGCTTCTCAAGTTCGCCGGCTGTCTCAATCCCTGCAGCATCAAGATCCGCTAAAGCCTTTGCCAGCAATGCCTGCTGTTCGCGTTCATCCGTGACACCTTCAAGGGATTTTTGATATTCAACAAGAATTTGCTGATTACGCTCTTCGCCTTGTAAACGAATGGCGAGTTGCTTATCGCCAGCAATTTCTGCTTGTGTAATTTTGCCTCTAATTAAAGAAAGCTGCTTAGCCGCTTCAGTTTCAATTTGCAGTCCACGTATGCGAGCTTGTAAACGCTTTTCTTCCTCTGCCGCCTTATCTTTCTTTTCTTTACCACCGCCTTCACGATCAAAAGGCATTTGCGGTGTTGGGGTAGGCGTGGGCAAACCAGCACCAGTTTCTACGCGTGTTGGCAATCCCATTGTTGCTTGCGCACGTAATGCCCGCTCAGCAAGAACAGTTCGACGCGCACCTGCTTGTGCAGTCGTTGGAACGCCAAACAAAGGCGCGAGGGGACCCAGCAGTGTTTGAGCTGCAACAGTGCTAGGTGCACGATATGTCGCTTGCTCCTTTCTAACTGCCGACAATGTTTGTTTGGCTGTTTGTTTTTGTTCTTCAGTAGCGGAACCTCCGTAAATGGCTGCAGCGCCACCAGCTTCGCGTTCCCTGCGAAGACGAGCTGTTTCGATAGCTGCCGCTACGGCTTCTTGGCCTTGCGTAAGAATTTGAACGGTTACTGTTATGACTCCTATGGCAGCGATTGCCGCCAAAGCGCCTTGCAATGCTCGTACTTTGCCAGTTGCGCTAATAGTTGACGCTTCAAGTGTTTTTGTATTTGCTGTATAAAGAGCGAAAGCTGATGCACTACCTTTGGCTGCCGTACCAGTCGCGGTGACAGTTGTCGCCATCCCCGTCATGGTGGCAAAGAATAATGCCCTTAAGCCGATAATTGCGTCAATAGCTTTTTTGAGCAGAATCAACTGAATTATTGCTTTAGCCAAGGAGCCTGCCGCATTTAATGCGGGTTGCGGTATCAAATTCATGGCATCTGCTATGCCGTTGATTGCCTTGGTGGTGTCTTGTATTGTTAACGCGATGGTCGGACCGAAAGCTTTGCCTAATGCCTCACTTAAATTTTTAAATGCCGTATCAAGCCCTTTGAGTGTGTTTTCTAGGCTTCCCTTCATTGTCTGGAAATCCATTTCGGTCTTTCCAGCAGCTCCACCAAGACCCTCAAGGATCATTTGATAATCTTTGCCAGCCTTTGAGTTGGCGGCAAGAACGCCACGTAAAGCCTCTTGTGATCCAAGCAGCGCAGCAACAGCCTCTTTGTTTGCATCTTGTTTTTTGCTGAGATCTTCAAGCAGTCCAGTAAATCCTTTCGCTTGAAGGCCGCCAATGTTCCATTCAATGCCAAGCGCTGCAGCCGCATCTGTGCTTTCTTTTGTTGGCTTAAGAAGGGTTGCCAACGCAGCACTAAGGCCAGTAAAAGCAACCTCTGCCGTTGCGCCATTCTTCGTCGCCGCCGCAACAAATGCGTTGATTTCGTCAATACTGACGCCAGCCAGAGCAGCAGTAGCGGCAACGCGACCTAACTGACTGGTGTAGTCAGACCATTGAACTTGGCCGAATTCAATTGCTTTGCTAATGCTGTCAGTAACTTTGATCGCATATTCACCGCTTAACCCATAAGCATTGAGTGTTTTGGTGGTGACTTCCACTACGCTGGTTACATCAACCAAGCCACCAACTGCAGCTTTTGTCGCAGCTTCAACAACCTTTAAGTTGGCGCCAGTCTCCGTAAAGCCAGCGGACAGCGCTTGATAGCTAGCAGCCGCCAGCTCAGCCTTGCTTGCTACACCGTCAAGTTGTTTGCTAAGAGCACCCAGCCCTTTGTCAAGCGCTTGAACATCGCCGCCAACAGTGGCAAGACGACGCAGATTGGTGTCAAGTTCTTTTACGTCAGCAATAACTTTGGTCAGTGCAAAGCCAGCACCAAATGCTGCCGCAGCCCGCTGTAGCGCACCAAATGCTTTTTCGGTTGCCGCTGCTCGCGTTTCAACCTGCCGTAATTGGTTAACCGCGTTGCGGCTATCAACGTTAATGGCAACGTTGGCAACGACAGACACGGCTTACCTACGGCGTTGCTTCAGTCTACGTTCCTGCTCTTCGTTAAGCAGGTCAAAGTAGCTGCTCCAAATCAGCAGCTCTTCCATGGTGACTTCTGCATTGAGCCGAGCTAACGAATAGCCCAGCTCTTTTGCGACACCAAGTTGTAGTAACAGCAGGTTGTCCTTTTTAAGATCAGCCTTTAGCGCTTTTCATGTCAGTTTCCTGCTGCTCTTCTGGGTTGGTGATGATGGCAAGCATCATGGCTTGAAGGTCGGCATCAAGCACGTCATTTTTCAGCTCGGCAATTTCACCGGCTTGAAACAGGCGCTGACCAGCCTCGTCAACTGCTTTTGTTACGAGCAAGTTCAATGCAAAGCCGTTGGCGTCATCGCCTCCAGGCATCTTCTGTGCGCGTTCACGTTCTGCCATGGTCAAAGCGGTGGCGTAAAACTCAAACGTATCGCCATCGCTCAAGGTAACAACGCGCTTAATAGGCGTCAGGTTTGCAGCCTTTTTCAGCCGAGCAAGAGCAGACAAAACAGGCGCAGGCATAAAAACAAGTCGTTTGTTATTACTTTAGGCACAAAAAAGCCCCCAGCGCAAGCCGAGGGCAAAGATTGTATTTTGAAATCAGACCGAGGTGCTGAAGTCGAAAGTCGGCACACCAGCAGGGCGGAAGGTGATTTCTACCTGTTGAGCGTCGTCAGGGTTGACATTCAGGCTGGCGGTCAGCAGCACGGCATCCATAGCGATGGAGCGGCTCAGGGCTTCAGAGCTTTGCTTGTCGGTGTAGAGCTTGAAAGCGCAACCAACTTGCTGACGCTGCAGCACGTCTTCCACCATGCGGTTAGACAGGGCGGAATCCTCGTTTGTGACGTAAACGGTTGCAGTACCGCTGCCATCAGCAAAGCCCGGAATGTAAGCACGGAAGGGTGCGTACTGGCCAGCAGTTTGACCGATGGTGGTTACATCAATTTCACTGCGGCTGATTTCAAAGCTCCAGCTTTGTACTTGACCGACAGCGGCGTAATCGGCGTAAGCCACTTGGAACTCGTTAGGAGCACCGGCAGTGCCGACATCTGCAAGATTGACAGTAGTTGCAAGCGTCGCATCAGTAGCGACAATCAATGCACCCGTAGATGCCGTGTAAGTTTTGACGTAGTAGGTAGTTTCTGCGGCTAGCGGATCAGGCAGGGTGCCAGTGCCGGCGCCACCAGTTTGACTGTTAACAACGCTGAACTTGACAGGATCACCAGGCTTGAGATTTAGATAAGGCTCAATAGTGATTGTGTCAGTTGCGATGGCTACGCCAGCAGTACCGAATGTACCGGTGGTGCCAGCGGGCTTGTAGTAGAGGGCGCCGGACGTACCGGACAGAACAGTAACAGCCATGTTGTGAACGGTAGTGGCTACGCCTAGTCTAAATAGGCTTCGAAGGTAGCCGTCAACTGAGTTTGGTAAAACGGCTCAGGCGACGCTGGCGTTATTTGTGCCGGACCCGAGGCTGCATCAAAGATGATGCTGGAAAACTTGGCGCGGTCAAACAGATCCTTGATGCGCTCTGCAATGGTGAGGTTGGCACCAGCACCAGATCCTACAGGCGTGAACACATTGATCACCAGTGTGCCATTTTGACGGTTGAAACCCGTTGATGGACCAAGCAGCGTTGCATAGGCATTGTCACCAAATCGAATTGCTGCCTGAATCCAGGGGCTGTTGTTGGGTGGTGTAAACGGTACATTTTCATAGCTGACTGGATAGGCAGGGGCTAATGCCATCTGAGTAGCAATACGCCCTTCGATAGCAGCGCGGACATCGTTTAATGTGCTGCTCATGATTGCCTCCCGATGCGGTCAGCCGCTATACGCACCCTACCTTGAACATCTTTGGCGATGCCTTGAATCCAGCCTGCTTGACCGCCAGGAGCATTTGATGTTTGCCTGCTCCACCCGTTAGCCAGTCGTTCAGCGTATGGCAAATTGTTATGCACGCTGTAAATGTTACCGAGACGTTCCTGCTGATAACCAATACGAGAAATTGGTGGCACGTTGCTGTATTCGCCTTCAGGGGCGATTCCCCCAGGAGCTGAGTTTTCACCAACTTGCCAGCTTTCACGAAAGCGTCCAGACTTTACTGGGCTTGCATTTTTAAGCAACGTATCAGTTTCAAGCACTGATGCACGCAGCAGCTTTTCCATCTGCTGACTGGCATAGTTGCCAATATCGCCAACCCGAATCGTGCGTGCCATTAGACCCTCAAGATTAGTTCGTAGGTAATAGGCGTGTTGTCTTGCTCGATGGTGTCCACGCGGATCACCTGATGCGTGACGCTACTGATGATGACACGATCCGTTGGTGTTGGTGCGTTTGCCAGATCAGCAGCGGCGATCAGCAAACGCTTGTCGGTCGCCTGAATTAGATCGTTGACTTCATTCAGGTTAATATCCTGCAGCACGCCACGAACAACGGTATCGGTCGTGGTTTCGCTAATACTGCCGGTTGTCGGGTTGTACGCACCGGGCACAACACGGCGAATGGTGGCAGTACCACCAAACTTTGCCATCAACTTAGAGGCTGTCTTCCGTAGCGAGCTTGCTAGTGCCATTAGATTTTATATGCGATACATGCACCATTCTGAAGCTGGATGCTCGTAAAGTAACCAGTTAGATGTGCGCCTTGATCAACTGATGCGCCAGAGAAGCTGTTGTCGATAATATTGGTTGAAACGATTGACTGAATCGTGCTGTTTTCATAAAAGTCAATGTGGTGAAACTTGCCAGTATGAACGGCTGTATCTGTAATCAGCTCAGCACCGATTGCGTAATCAACATGACTGGCGCCGCCGTGTGATTTGGCCATGATCAGATTTTGTAAGCGATAACGCCGCCACCGTTATTTAAGGTAAAGGCCGTGAAAACTCCTTGAATTTCAAAACCTGCAGGGAATGATTCGCCAACGGGGCTGTTACCTGTCCAGTTTTGAGCCGTCAGTGCAGCAAAGCTAGTGTTGTTTTTCAAGATAACGATTCGGTTCCAGCGCCCTGTTCTAGCATCAGTTGAAGTGACGAAATCACCACCGATGCTGTAGGTATTGTCAATCGCTTGCAGAGTGGACATGATCAGATCCTGTATGCAACAACTGTACCGCTAGTCAGCGTCACACTCGTGAAGATGCCGTACATCTCACCTGTTGCTTTCAGTGGCACTGCCGTCAAAGCATTGCCGGTGTAATCTTCAGCCACCAGCGAAGCAATCACCGAATCTTCAAGGGCGCAGATCTTGGCAAACCGCCCAGTGTGAGCGTTGGTGTCGCTGATGTATTCAGCCCCAGGGTACGCGTATCCCATGATCAGCTCCGACGAATTGCAAAGTTGCCTGGTCCACTAATTCTAAGCCCGGTCAAATACCGCTCAAAGATCGGTGGCACACGATCAGCGCCGGTTGCCATGCTGCTAGCACCAGCGGTTTCGACGCTCAGGCTGCCGATTTGGACACGCTTGTAATCCTCAACGCCAGACAAACCAAGCCCGTCTTTATTGTTGTTCAGGTAAACCGCTAGCACGCACTGGGCGTATTCGATCTGGCTGGGAATCTCTGTGTCAGTGAAATAATCTGTGGTAATGCGGAAGGGAAAGCCTACGGCGTAGGTGTTGATGTAGGTATCGGGCTTGCGTACACCTGTTCTTGGCCACTGCAATGCTTGCGTATCAGTAGCCCTTGCACCTAGGAAACGCTCACGATCAAGCCGCTGGGTAGCAGATACCAGCGCACGATTCTTTTGATCAGTGGTGGCTGTACCCCATGCCACCACGTCATCATCCTCGACGAAGCCGTCAATCAGCGTTTGAGCTGCTGCCAGTGTCAGGTAGCTGTTGGCGTTTGCGCCCCCTACCGTTGCGTCGATTGTTACTGCCATCGGTAGGTGCCGAGGTTAGTTCAAGTTTAGGAGTGGGCTCCGCAATAGGAAAAGAGGCTGCCTCCTTAGAAGCAGCCTCACGTTCCTGGCGTCGCCTAAAGGCGAACAACCCCATGATCAGGCGACTGCAGCAGCAGTGGAACCCAGACCGTAGAGGGTGATCGCTTCAGAGCCAGCAGCAACAGCGGTAACACGACCAAGGAAAACCTTGGAAGCATTTTGAGCCACAGTTGCAACGCCGCTCACGGTCACACCAGTACCGCCACCAATGGTGATGGTATTAGCGCCAGCAGAAGCGTTCAGGACCACCAGCATGAAGGTGGTGCCAACAGCGCAGTCGCCACCGATTGCAGCCACAATCGCCTCTGCAGTAGCAGTGGTGTAGGTAGCAGCAGCGGTAGGAACACCACGAATGATGGTGTTGTAGCTGTTAGCGGCAGACAGGGTAGCGGTAGCAGTCGGAGCTGCCAGACCCATTTGACCCGGCAGCAGACCGCCGGGAATGTCACCGAGTTCGAAGATCGAAGCCATCGTTAGTGTCCTCCTCAGTCCATGTTGGAGACGTTGGTGGCACGCACGATGCCGATGTTCTTCAGCTCATACACCTTCGACCAGTTGCCGACAGTTTCAAGCTGAGCACGGGTCGGGTTCACAGTAGTGACGCTCCACTTCGCGCCAACCGGGTGGTAAGTGTAGTGAAGGTCGATGCTCATTGCATCACTTTTCGCTAAAATGTCTCGGTCTTGCTCGACCTGCATGGCGAGCTGTTCACCCGAAGCAACTGCACCGCTAGTGAAGAAGAAGGTGCCGTACTCAGTGGTGCTGCCGGAACCGGCAGTAGGCACGTCGTCACTAACCAAAACTCGCAAACCCATATACGTGGGGACGCTCACTTCGCCGCCGTAGGCAGCAACCATGGAGCCACCAGATTGGGTGGTAGTGGTGCCGCGAGCATCAGCAGTCGACACATAGTCGATAGCACGACGCTCAACCAAGTCATAATAAATTTTGCTGTGCATACACACAGCCGTCAATTTATCGCCTTGGTCGCCAAGAATGGCGCGGGCCTCAGCAACGTGGCGGGGGCTCAGAGTGGTGGGAGTATCACCAGACTCGGAGTCGATGCAAAGATCGAAGAAAGCCGAGCTGCTGGTGTTGGCATTCAGGCTGCCAAACACGCCCTGGAGGCTAGAAAGCAGATCCTTTTGACGCTGGTTAGCGACATAATCAGCGATCTTGGCGCCGATGGCAGCCATGGGATCGGAACCAGCAGCAAGTGCTGCAAGGTCACGAGCCTCGAAGGCACGACCACGGTGCAGAATCACGCCGATTTGCTTATCAGCTTGAATCTTGCCAGGGGTGAGGCTGCTGCTATCAGTCAGCACCTCAAAATCGCCGGAAAGGTTGGCTTTCCAGAAAGGAACGTTGATGAAATCACCGCCCTCGGTGGCATTTAGCTCCGCCATAGGCTGCACCACACCGGAAGCCAAGAAGGCATCACGCTGAGTGGTTTGCTCAATGACGTAAGGCGTAAATACCTCGGGGATGATAACGTCAGAGCGAAGAGTCGCCATGACTAATCCTCAAGAATGGTTTTACGGTGTCGGGCGCAGCCCTAAATACCAGCGCAGCCGGTTACGTTAAAGTTTAACGCCCTGCTGCTGCTTTCAACCTGTCATATAAATCGCGGTCAGTACGGAATAGCCGTGATTGCTCTGTCAGGTTGAAGGATTCAGGTGCGAAGGGGTTTTTGATGCCTGCAAGAATCTCGCCAGTGCTACGACCTACAGGTGCGCCGCTGCCTTGAGGCTTGGGTTGCTTTTGCATCCAAGCTGGCAGGCTTTGCTTTGCCCACTCGCTAACAGGCGTGCGTTGGTAGCCATCGACAACAACGACAGTGCCATCAGCTTCACGCTCGATCTGATCAGCATTCAGCTTGGTTTTTAGCACCAAGTCAGGATCATGCACAATGTCAGCTAGTGCGCTGACCGCTGGCGTAAGCAGTTCAAGTTCCCGCACGCGGGATTCCAGTTCTGCAATGCGCTGGTCCTTTTGCGCCGTCGCCTCACGGAACTGCTGCTCCAAAGCCTGCCTAGCTTCGGTGTATTTCCCTTGGGATTCCAGTTCTGCCTGTTCAGCGCGGCGCTTGAACTCCAGCAGTTCGTCCAGATCAACGCCATCAGGCACAGTTGGTGCTTTCTTGGCAGAGCGAAGCTCAGCGATCAATTCTTTGTTCTTGCGTTCCAGTGCTTCTACGCTGCGCTGCAACGCTTCTGCATCAACCGTAGGAGCCGCAGGCTCTACAGCTTGGTTTTCTTCAGACATGAATAACCCGCAGGGTTAAGTGCAACTGAAGGTTATCACCTACTCATCGTCATTGTCATCTGTGCAGGTAATAACTTCTATGCCTTCTGCCAGTCTGCCCATCAGACTGCCTAAAACTTGAGCATCGGGAGGACATGGGAAAACAAACCGCCCCTCAATCATGCCATCGGTGCATTTGAGGTAAATGCAGTTGCCTTCCCAGATCCTGCCTTTCATCGTTTCAACGGCGCTTCCTTTAGTTCAGAACGCAGCTTGAGCACTTTGTTGCCGGTGGATTCAGACTTGATCTCCAGCACAGGATCACCAGGCTGAGCGATGCGAACCACCTGTCCACCAGATTGCGTGCTGATGGTGGCGCGTTTCTTTGCAACGCCTGTCACAGTGCCGAAGGTGCGAGCGCCTTGATAAACCCAAGCGACGCGTGAGCCGATACCGATTGCCATTTACTTACCCTTCCGCTTGCGTGATTTTCCGGCTTTTGCGTACGCGATTGCTACCGCTTGCTTTGGTGGTTTTCCTGCCTTGATCTCTGTCTTGATGTTTTGCTGCATCACCTTTTTGCTCCTGCCCTTCTTCAACGGCATAACGCCAGTCCTCAACGGCTGACAGCAGTGTAGATCCATCAGCAGTAGCCCAGCCTTTGTCGGTATAAACCGCTGGCACCCACGCTTCACCAATCAGTGCTTCAACAGGATCAGAGAAGACGAAATAGATTCCCTCGTTCCTGAAGTGCCTAAGACTCGGGAGTTCCATAGCGGCTGCGAAGTTGGTCCAAGGTTAGTTCAGATCCATCATCGCGCACGAGTTTGGCAACGGCATTTCTAGGACCGTATTTTTCGGCAAGTTTATTAAAGTACGGCACCTTGCTAGCGCCTAAGGCTTCCACCTGTCTTCTGCGTACATCGGCATCTGTTTCGCCAGGGCGCTTGTTTACCAGCCACTCACCGTAGCTCATGTTGATTGGCACCTGTCCGTCTTGGCTGGCGCGTGTTGCCGTTGTAGATGGTGGCAGGATGTTAGGATCAATGATCGGCACAGTTGTTGATCGGCAGTTGAAATGCTGAGGCGGCGTTGGACCTTTGCCATATGGGAACTCACGCCCATCTAACGCTGCACAGATTGCGCTGGTTCTAGTATCAAGCGTTGCGACGTAGCGGTATTTTTGGGTGATGTCTTGATTGGCTTCGTAGACCTGTTGGCTGGCAGCGTTAGCGACTTGGTTAATGCTGGTTCGCACCAGCGCCATAACTTGATTGTCTGGAATAGTGGTTAGCTCACCACCTGCTGCGATTGCTTGTTTAACCGTGCGGTTTTCACCAAACTGCAGCGTGCCAACTAAGCGCTTTGCAATTTGCGGTGTCGTTTCACCAGTCAGTAAGCCGTTCCGTACAACCTGTCCAAACCGTTCAGCCTGCGATTCTGCAATGCCACGAAATGCTTTTTCGACTACCTGACCGTTAGGCAAAGTGATGGTTGCACCCTTTGCTGCAGTCAAGCTGAATGTTTGCGGTGCGCCTTGAACGGCAGCGACCAAATCATCGCTGAGCGTGACGACGTTGATTTGCGTTGGATCTGTTGTGACGACTGACTGTGCAAATTGCGGGCTGATTTCAACAGTGTTGACAGCAGAGCGTATCCCTGGCGGCAACGCGCGCGCTAGTTGCTGGGTGACAAATTCAGATTGCAACTGCGCTAAACCCTGCAGTTCGTTAGCTGTTAGCTCAGTACTATCGCCAGCCCATGTAGTAAGGCTTGCTTTTAGCTGAGCCAAGATAGCACGCAGTCTGGCAGCTTTAACAGGTGCGGCAGCTTCGTCAATAATCCGCAGTTGGTTGACAGCATCAATAATGATGTCGTTGTAGGAGTTGATCAACCGACGTGCAACGCTATTGCTGTAGCGGTTGAGGTCAATGGCGTTGCGGTATAGAACTGCTGGCGTTGCCATTATTCGATACCTAGATCCTGAGGCTTACATGCGGTTTGCATGGTGACATCAGCGCCAGACTTTAACGCTTCTTTGATCAGCATGATGACAGCCTCTGGCGTTTCATCAGTTCCGTTTTCTACGTTCATTTCTTCTACGGTGTATAGCTTGCCTTTGCGATACCAGCTAAGCCTGATAACAGCAAAAATGTGAGGCTTCATTTGTCCTTTAACAGCGACGAGCTGTTGCCTGCGTGGCTTGTTTGCTTCCATTGCCAACCTCCATAGCCAGCTCATCATGCCGGGATATCGCTTGTATCTTCTGGTTCTGCAGATTCTTCTGGCATTTGTTCATTGACGCGAGGTTCAGGCTGTGCCATCTCGATCATGCCGCCAGTTTGGGTCGCTTCCAGTTCTTCTTGTACGTCAAAATCGTCACCTAGCACTTCACCATCAGCAAGGTTTTGCAGCAGCGTTTCTTGAGTGATTGTGCCAGCGGTGTAGAGCTGCAACAATGCCTGGATTTCCTGCGGTTCAAGGCGTGCGCCTAGGAAGTCGCGGTTAACGTAACTGCTGCCAACCTCGGTGATGTTGAGATACTCAGCGTGATAGGTCAAGCAGTTATCAATCAGATCCTGCATATTTTGGGCGATCACCATCATGGTGCTGTCACCTTGACTGCGGTCGATGCGCTTAGCCTCTGCAGTTTCTGCCGATAGCTTTTGACCTAGCACAGCAGATAGACCTAGCTCATTGATTTGCTGTGCGATCTGCTCAAGCCTGCGGAACTGCGATTCAAAACTGTTACCGCTGGGTTCTATATATTGTGCCTTCCCTTCTGCTGGGAATGCGATTGCTTCACCAGGACCAGCGGATACTTCTTCTGCGCTAGAAGGGAAGCCAAAGAAGGCAAGCATCGGGACAGCACAGATGTGGAGCTGATTGTCCAGATCAGATTGCACTTGATACGCTTTTAGATTTAGCTCCGCGATGTCTTCCATCGGCGGACGTGATTCCATAAAGTTCACGCGGTTAGCGTAGGCAACGCTAAAAGGAATTTGACTGAGCGTTGTGGTGCCATTGTCAAACAGCTCAAAGTCACCGGACTTTTCATCACGGCGATGCAGCTCAAAGTTGCCAGGGGTTAGGACGCGGACCTGCTCGACTTCCTTTTCGCCGTAAAGCCCGTCAGGCACGATCACCTTTTCTAGCAGGCGAAGCTGACTAAGCTGCTGCGCTCCGTCTACCAGTTCCGTACGCCAGCCGAGGATTTCGCGCGGCGAGTAACTGACGTAATAAGGTCTTCCGTTTTCACCAGCAGCAGGAGCATCCACAAGCACACCAATGTGCCCGTAACGCACCATCTTTCGTGCGGTTTCATACGTCCAGACGTTGAGATCGTTGCCTAGCAAGTCAACGTCAAATAACTGTTCGCGCACGATGTCAGATACATCGTTTAACCGAACCGGCTTGCGTGTCAACATGCCAGCCAGCATCCGCTCAAGCCGCTGGTAGTAAGGCGGACATACGGAGCGAGCGAGTCTGTTGTCGTAGCTTTCGTCTAGCTCGCGTGGTTCTTGCGGCAGGTAACGGCGATGCTTACGACGCATCCCGTAGGTGCCGGACATTAGATCTTCAATCAGGATCCAGTGTGGCTCCTGAGCGTGCCATGCGGAGTTGGCATCGTTGACCTTGGTAACGGTGCTCCGCGCCATGGGGCGGTCGTAGAAGTTATACCCTGAGTACATGGCGCCGCTTCGATAATCAAAGTTTAAGGGCTGGTGTTAGCCAACCCCACAGGAAGCCCGATGCTTAGCAGAGCGGGAACAGTTTTAGCCTAAACGATCCGATTGCGATCCACTAAAACCTTTAGCGCATCAGAAAGCCGATAATGACCCTCAAGACCCTGATCGGCTGCTATCTGCTCTAGCACCATGATTTGATCTGGAGTAAAGGTTGCAGTGACAGACTTCCGTTTCTTTGGTTTTTCAATAACCGGCTTTTGCTCTACTTCTGTTGCTACTGGCGCAGGCGCTTGAAGTCCATAGTCGGCAGGACGAAACACTGGCAGTTCTTGCTCAATGATTTCAAGCTGCTTTAGCTCTGGCAACTGAAAGCACTCGTGAGCCGCCTTGACTCTCCACTTTGTTGCGCCAGGATTACGGCACGGATGCTTTTCGTGGTGAAGAATAGTTGTTCCAATTCGATAATTTGCAGGAACGATTGTTTCTTCATCATCTGGGAACAGAAAAGCTTCTTCACCGTTCGCCATAATGACGCGAACCCATTTTGCGCCTGCAGGCCCTTTTGAAATGATTTTGCAGCGTCCAAGTTTAAATTCGTTTGCTTGAACATCCTGAGAGGCGAGATTGCTGAGCATGAGAGTGAACGAGAAATGAGAACGAGAAATGAGCAGAGGAGAAGGTGTAAGGGCTGACATTAGCCAGCCCCATTGAATCAAACGGCTACAGCCACATCGGCAGAGGCAGCCTGAAGCGTGACGGACTTGCGACCAATCTTGATCTCAAACTCGTCACCGGGCTTAAAGCCCATCTCCTGAACGTAGCCTTCACCGATCTGCAGCTTGCCGTTGAACTGCACCTTGGTCTTGTAGGTCAAGGCACGACCACGCTTGCTGTTGGACTTCATTTCAAAGCCCTTGGCTTCAAGCAGTGCTTCGTAGAAGGCGGTGTAGCAGAGCTTGCCGTTTTTGTCGGTGTAGCCACACTCGCGGACAAGATCTGATTTGTTGAGATCTTTGAGCTCTTTGACCTTGGAGAGTAGTTCGGAACCCTTGAGCATGAGTAGGGGTAAAGCGGACTTGGCAAAGATAGCACTAATACAGGCGGATGCCAGTAGACCTGCCAGCGCCCATGTGTAGCGGATTGAACTCACGCCAGATCAGGTAGCCCAAGGCATCATTCATGTGATCATGCCCAGAATCCTTGTCGGGGTCGCCTTTTTCGGTGTAGCACTGCAGCTCTAGGCATTCGATCATCCGTTTACAGGTTGCGCTGATCTGCAGTCTGACCTGTCCCTTGCCATTTTCGAGTAGCGCCTGCACAGCAGAAACCCTGTCCCTGACTGGTGGGTTAGCGCGTGGTGACTGGTTTGCCATGCCGTACGACTCAAGGATCTGAATGTCGGTTTGGCTGGCGTTGGTACTGCGGTTGCCGCCGGAAGCATCGGGGTAGACGTAAATCTGCCGGTTGGGGTAACGCGCTTTGATCTGCTGCGCCAGTGCATCGGTATCGTGCGCACCGCTTACCTCGTCGATCACGAGCAGCGTGTTGTTCAGCTTGACGCCGATGACAGCGGACATGTTGCCGACGTTGAAGTCAACGCCAATGCGTAACGGTTCACGCTCAGTGTCTGGCAGTTTGCTGATTACGTGCTTGGTGCGGTCGAACCTGTCGTAGACCGTGCCGGTGGTGAGGTTGACGAACTCACCGTCTAGGTAAGCCTTGAGCAGTGTTGGATCGTAGTTTGCTTCAAGGCGCTCGATGAAGTCTGATGGCAGGTGCGGGTTATCAACGGACCGCATTTTGATTAGCTTTCGATCCTGCCTTGTTTGTGCGTCTTCACTGCCGAATGTGGTCCACATCCAGCGGAAGCCTTCAGGGGTTGATGCGGCGCCGAATTGACGGACGTTGCCGGAACGTAAGCGACCGAGGATCTTGGGAAACGCTTTGTTTGCAATGGCAGGTGTCACGGTGTCGATCTCGTCTGCCAGTACCCAAGCAAGGTTGAGACCGATGATGCGTGACCAGTTCTCGAAGCTACGGCACAGGATTTTGGTGTCACCACCTGGTAGGTGGAGCATGTATTCCGGCAGCGGTGAAGCGCGGAAGGTGTAGGGGATCTCGTAGTGCTCCAGGAAATCTTCAAAGTCGTTTTGCCAAATATCACGGATTAGCGGTCCGGTTGGTTCCATGACGCAACCGATGAAACCTTGATTAGCAGCAGCGAGGGTCACAGCCTTCGCGGCTAACGCTCTGGTTTTACCTGCGCCGTAACCTGCGCTGATGCCGATGATCTGGGTTTGATCGTCGGTGACGAACGCTAGTTGTCCAGGGTGAAGGTCAGCGTTAATGCGCTGAAGTAGCTCTGTTGTGTCTTGTTGTGTTTGCGCTTTGATAAAAGAGAAAAGGTGACTTTTTTCGCAGGCGTCATCAACAAGTGTCATGACATTTCAAAGCGCAGCAGCTTGGCTTGATCTTCTAGGGCTTTGATAGCAATGCCAAGATTGCCGCGTGCGCGTGCTTCACGTTCGTAATCTTGAAGGCGAGCGATAGCTGCTGCCAACCATTCAGGGCGTTCTAGGTCAGCATCAATTTGCTGTAATTCTCTAGCCCTAGCAATGTAATGTTCAGTTTGGCGTATGCCTACGTCCCAGTTTTCCGCAGCGTAACGAATAATTTGCGTTCTACTATATGCGCGCAAGAGTAGGTCGTAAACTTCATTTACGCGAGACTCAGATTCAGCTTTGGTGCATTTTTTGCCCATCGCTTAGGGTTGTAGCGGATTGCGTATGATATTAGCGTAGCGCAGTTTAATTTTAACAGTCAAGGTTTTTGTGTTGCTTGGCGTAGTTGGTTGATTTTTGGTTCGACGAGATGGTGAGAAGAGACGGTGCCGCAGGTGTCGCCGATGCAGACGCGAACGCAGCCATCAGACAAGTTTTCCAAGGTCGGTTGGACGGATGAAGCGGCAGATTCGATCAGGGAGTTCAGGCGGTCTCTGGGGGTCATGGCGTTGACGGTAGAGAGCGGTGTAGTAGTCATCCATCAGTGTGAGTAGCTCCTGCGGGTTGAGCTGTGGTGGTTTGGGTTTTGCCATAGAGGGAATTGATGATGCTGGCGGTGATGGCTTCGATGATTGGACGCGGTGCGCAACCACGAGATGCCGCTAGAGCAGCCTGTACGGCGCGGTGATAGCTCACAAGGGTGAGGGGTACCGCAGAGGCATTAGGGCTTACTGCAGGGTCTCCTAGAGCCCGCAGACGCATCAGCGTGGAGCGATCCATGCCCAGTGCTTGCGCTTGACGAGTGATGTGCTCGTTCTCGGCAGGCGTCAAGCCAACTTTTACAGCGGTGCGTTTTTCGGTCAAAGTTCAGTAGGGAAGCGGGGTTTCGATTGGTTCAGGTTCGGGATTGAAGTCCCGTGGCTCGGACAGTTTGACCTTGGGTTCGGCGTAATGCTCCGGGTCACGAAGCAGGTTGCGGTATGTGGACGGGTTGATGTGACCGGGTGGAGCGTGGTCAAGTTGCTCCAACGTGCAGCGCCCAGCAGCTATCAGGCGCTGCATCAGGTCGCGTGCGCCATGTTCGGTGGACAGGCGTTCAAGGCGTTTGATAGCCATCAGGCGAATGCCTCCTGCCTGCGGCGCTCGTCTTCAGACCATGGGTGACGGACAAAACGGCCAACGGGCACGTTGACGCCGGGCGTCTGGATCGGTGGGCAGTAAGTGCAGTAGTAACCATCAGCGTCGTACATGCCGATTGCGCTCTCGCTGCTCACTGGGCTGTAGTGGAAGCGTGGATCACCTAGCTCGGTTTCACCAAAGTTGGGTGAACCGGCCAGACGGTACTGGGTTTTGGGGCTGATGCGTTCTTTGTTGTCGAAGACCTGGTGGACGTACTTGTTTCGGTTTTCGTAATCGAAGAGTTTGAGCGACATCAGAAAACGTAGGTGTCGTGGTTGATCATTTCTGGAGTGACCGGGCGGTCATGGACAGTGGCGTACCGCTCGTCGCGTAACCAGCGAAAGCAATCCGGCAGTGGTGAAACGAAAGCGTCACCAGCAGCGTGCTGGTAATCCAGTTCAGCTTGCAGCGCTTTGATCAAGGTGTCGGGCGATTGGGTGCGGATCGTCTTCTGCCACTGCGTAAGGGCTTTGGGCTTCGACAGGGAGGTAGCGCGTCTGGGTGCTGAGCGGTACAGATCCCAGAAGCGCTCAAACGCTTCATCGCCTTTCGTTTTTGCCATTCGCTGATCAGGCTTAGACACTGCTGCAAACTCGCTTTGCAGCTTTAAGAGTGGGTTATTGTTACTGGGTTCTTGTTCAGGTGATCTTGTTAGTGGAGCATTTTTGCTCCGGGTGGGTGGAGCATTTTTGCTGGGGGTACCCGGAGCATTTTTGA
>Ga0208161_1000204_pt1 | contig 33537 bp, 46 predicted proteins | sample CB_VirMetaG_3_FD_184538 | JGI IMG/M metagenome (GOLD analysis project Ga0208161, IMG submission 184538) | Freshwater to marine saline gradient viral communities from Chesapeake Bay - CB_1508_1S Viral MetaG (SPAdes) (version 4) | ecosystem: Environmental > Aquatic > Marine > Coastal | place: USA... | reverse complement strand
AACAGCAGAGGCTTTGTCACCAGAGTGACCCCATGCTTCCAGAGATAACTTCAAACGTGTCTTGCGACCCTTCTCGTCCTTCAATGGGCCTTTTGATGATCCCATCCGAACTAGGAAGCTTCCCTTCCGTCTCTTCTGTTCTGGAGTTGTTGCGGCTTTCTTGACTGGGGCTTTTAAGTTGCCGCCTGTCTCGCGGTTGTACGATGCTCGTCCTGCGGCGTTCAGCCCACCCTTGGGGTTTTTTCCTGCCTTGCGTTGCCATGCTGGGCTAGACATTACATCCTACCTCTAGGATCATACGCTTTCGAGGGAGTGTTCCCAAAAGCATCAAACCCACCTCTACCAGCATATCCAACAGAAGTCCTAGGGCTAGGTGTTGGAGGGCCTTTGTCGCCGCCACCATTAAGCAAAGTGGTGGTGGCTTTCTTCTTGACCTCTTCCGTCTTTGGCTTTGCTGGCGCAGATGATTTTTTACTACTGCCGCCAAACATCTTACCGCTAATACACATACCAAACCTCATGAGTAAAAAATATTTGTAACATTTTTTTGCGAACCTTAGAAGCTAAAAATGTTTGTGGTAGTCCCTGTCACATATACACACCGCAGTTTTTCCCCCCTACCCCCTCTACGACAGGTCTATACTCACCTTGATTTCGCCAGCGTGTAGGTGCAACTGCTTGTCGGGCGGCTTAAAGCCAGCCCGATCGAGTATGTCCTTGCTGGCTTCCAGCTGGACATACTCTGACTTAGCCCCTCGGGCTAAGCTAAGCAGTTTGCTTGCAGCAACGGTAGCGTTAAGTCCTAACGCCTCATTCACACTCTGCATCATATACTGCTGAACATGAGGCTGACGTAAAGCCTTGCAAGCACTTACTCTTCCTGATTCGCCAGCCGCATAACCAGCCGACTCAGCCGCTTCTCTGATACTACATCCAGTTGATACAAGCGTATCCACTAGCTTTGTTTGTTTATCTGTAAGGACTAATTCTCTAGACACTTTTGAACCCCCCTTGTGATTCCCCCCTTTCTTGGCACGATTGAAAACCTTTGTCAACTCACTTTGCGGCAACTTGCACCACCTCTTAGCTTATGGTAAAGGCGCAAGCCTTACACTTGCGACTTCAAGGCCACCTTGTGGCTTGAAGCGAAACGACTTAGTGGTCGTTTCCAACTTCGCAAGTGCCAGCTTGCGTCCTTACAGATCGGCCTGATCCCTGCATTCTAAAGCTTCCAATCACTTACCTTGAACGGCAGAAGGCCGATCGTTTGAAGATTGGCATCGCCAATGTTCAGCACCATAAGCGTCATGCAATGGCAACTAATCCTTTAGCTTCGACATTGCACAAGCTGAGTCCATCTCATTCAGTCTGGTGCATCAAGCACCTCACAATCTGATCTGTCGAAGCTATCTCATGCTATCACCTTTCTAAAAGACCAACTAAAAGGGCGGCAATCTAGATTTTGTCGAGATCAGTTACTCAAGACTGCGTAAAGTCCTTAAACATTTCAGAACCCTTTTCTTGGCGGTTAATACAGGACATTCCTCGCCATCCTTTGGCTTGACACAACCGTCAACCGCCTTGCGAGTTGACCTAGATTTCGCTTAGTGGGGCAGGCCCTTTGGACCTCGCCAAGTCCAGTCGCATATCCACGGCTCCGCCGAGGCGACTGGGGCGAGAAGCCAAAGCCCACCGAAGCCCGCCCCACTAACCAAATCTTTGTGTCCTGCCGAGGCTGTCGGGAATGGTCCCGTCTTAACCTAGAAAAGGAACCTAAAATGTCTAAGAACTTAACTACGTCTAGAGTAACTGAACTCGCCAAAATCAAGATCACCGCAGTTAACTTTCATAAAGGTGATAACATGAGCTATCTTCGTAATCAGATTGCTCGTGATGCTTGCTACACCAGCCAGAACTCACTGAACTGGAAGCTTGAGCAGATGTCTAATCTAAAGGCTGAGATTGCTGAATTGCATGAAGCTTCTGGCACTGAGATTGTCGACACCAAGCTTGCAAAGCGAGTCGACATCTACCACTCAATGCAAGATGAGTTGGAAGAATTAGAGATTCGGCATCAGTCAGATCTGGAAGTCCACAAGCAGATCACTGGAGAAGATTGGAAAGCGACCCCTAAGTCCTTCCGATCCAAGCAAGCACAAGGCGTCCTCGAAGCCGCCAGTGCAATCCTAGCGTCTTAACCACAAGCGAAGAGGCGGCGCAAGCCGCCTCAAAGCTTTTGCCAATGGAGGTAACAATGCAGAATTCAAGTGAAAAATACATAAAAGCAATTAAGATTGCTCAACTATACATAGGAAAAGATACAGCGTTCAGAGAGATGCTTGAAGATATGGTTGATGATCCAACAGCAGGATCAAAGAGAAATCTTCCGCAAAGAATGCGGAAGATGCTCGATGAGATGGATAAACTAATTCAAAATACTGTTCCTTACAGATGGTAGAAATAAGTTTCTTATTGCACAATATGTACGCATATGTATAATAAGTACACGCAACTTGGGAGATTGTTATGTTGCTTAAACCATTTATATACACACTCGGAATATTGTATGTGCTGGCGTGGACAAACGCCCTCACATTAATATTTGAAAATCAAAAATTAAATTTTTGGTATTGGATTGCTCACTTTGGAGGCGCGATATGACTCTTGAAAATAATATGCGCAAAGCAATCAGAAGTTTATTAGATAATAATCAAAGACTGTTGGACAAACCACAGCAAACTGAGAAAGATATAGGTCTAATCAATGGAAGATTAGAATCTATTGAATTAATGTTGAATCTTTTGCAAACAGGAGAAAGCAATGGACGGAACACTACCAATAATTAAAGACTGGAACTTTCCAGTAGAAACCTATGATCTATGGGCTTCACCCACAGTCACAGGTGCTAATGAAATTGAAGTGCCGCAGAGTATGGCGCGTGCATTGGTAAGGACAGATACCAATCAAGTGCTTGGTGTGCATACAGATAAGTACAAAGTATTGCAACACGATGATGTGGTTAATTCAGTGATGGACTCAATCACTAGTGCAAATTTATCTTCTGATTATACAGTAGATGTGCAAGTGCTGGACGATGGGCGTAAACTCAAAGGCCAGATATTGTTTAATGACATCACAATCCAGCCACAAAAGGATGACTATATTAAATTTAGAATTCCTTTTTATAATTCTTATGACGGATCTTGGTCATTCTCTGTGACCTGTGACGGCATAAGATTGTGGTGTCTCAATGGATGCACAACACCTGACACCATAACTAAATCTGTATCAAAGCATACAGCATCAGCTAGTATCTCATCTTCAACTGCAAAAATTAAAAAAGGATTTGAATTGTTCTTGCAGTCTGAAGATATGTATCGCTCTTACAAAGAGATTAATATTAGCGGCACACTAGCAGGAAATGTATTTCGCAAGCTAACCAAACTGCCAACTGTTGATATATACAACAGAAATAAATTCAATGAAAAGCAACTAACTAATTTGCGCAGTCAATGGAAGTATGAGAAAGATGAACTTGGCAGTAATGCTTGGGCTTTGTACAATACCCTAACTCACTGGGCTACACACACCAGTGATTACAAACAGCCAGCAACAACAACACGCAATCGTGAAAACCAACTGGCTAATTTATTCCGCAATCCCGAATGGTACTATGCCTAATGTCGTGGTGTACGCCGCCGCTTTGGGTGAGCGGCGTACGCCCACGCCATTAACAGGAGAAAACAAATGGCAATATCTTTTATCCGCAATATCGAAATGGTCAAAGGTCAGCTTGATGATCTTTACCATCGAGCAAAAAAAGAAGAGTCACACTTCACCAATAAGATTCTTTGTGCAAAACAATTTATCGATCAAGTGTATGACATTTATTATGAAGTGTTGCAACGAGACAACACACAAGATGAACCAACACCACCCAAGCTTAGGAGTATACAGTATGAAGATGACCCGACAACACTTTGAGTTTATCGCAGATAGAATTGCGCCTAAACTTTCATGGCCTTCTCATATTCAATACATTGCAGATGAACTTGCAAAAACAAATCCAAAATTTGATACGATGAAGTTTATTAATCGTGCTGAGAAAGCTTGGTTTGATAACAATCCCATCGAGGAGATTGATGATGACTACCCATATTAAATGTAATGAATGCAAAGACACAGGCTGGATTCATGTACCCGATGGACTTGGGTGCATATCCAAAGACCTATGTGATTGCGGCATCTTTTTGCAAAAGGAGAAACAAGATGCAAATAAAAGATCTCTGGGAAAAAGTCGAGCGAAGAATTGAAAAGCTTGAACATAAATTTGCCAATGTTGAAGGCAAGAAATACAACCCAGACGCAGACTACCGACAGGCCAGAACACACTATGGTCTATACTATCATGCTCAGATCAAAGCATTAGCTGACCTAATGGTAGACGATATCTATGAAACCAAATCCATTCACAGGGAGTTATATTAATGGAACAACCAGATATCTTTGACACCCCAGCATACAAGCTGGTACGCAACGAAGACCCAAGCACTAGCCATGAGGCGGCAGAGAGTCTTAATGTAAATCGTATGGAGAAAATTGTTTACGAGTGCATTGATGCTTTCGGCAGTAATGGTTGCATTTCTGATGATGTATTGGGTATGCTTCATGATTATGGTTACAGCACAGTAACTGCACGATACAAACAACTCAAAGAAAAAGGACTTGTTATTGTTGATGATCGTAAACGCAGATCGTTTAAGTCTGGTCGCAATCAATTAATAATGTGGTCTAAGAATTATTACAGGGAGGAAACAAATGCCTAGTGAATACCCAAGAATCTCACCAGTAATATTTGTTTTGAAAGTAAGCGAAGAAAAAAAATATTACTTTGCAAGTAAATGGTTGGCTAAATTAAAATGGAGAATGATGGGCAATCCAGCTTACACTGCACCAATAAAAACATATCGGTTTGATAACAAACAAGACCTATTAAACTTTGTAACTGGTCAAAGCTTTGGAGATATGAATGAGTACCAATCCATTACCAGAAACAACCTATGAAAAAATAGTGCAAGTTTTAATTGATCGAAGACAAGAACTTGATTGGACTCAAGAACAACTTGCACACAAGATAGGTTGCGATAGATCTTTGATCTACAGATGGGAAAGAATGAAACGCAGACCATCTGGATTTATGTTTGAATGTTGGCTGGAGGCACTGAACCTTGAAATATCCATCAAAACTAAGCAATGCAGTAAGAGTGAAATGTGAGTCATGTGACACAGAAGTTCACTGGTTTGTCTGCATTGGCAAAGACCTTAAAAAAAATATGTACTACAACATCTGCCTTAACTGCTACGAGAGGGACATATGGCAAATAAGAATCGCAACAAAGGAATCTATCATGAAAAAGAAATCGTCAAATGGCTCACCTCGCTCAACTTCAAGGCGAAAAAGCAACCTCTCTCAGGAAGCTTGGGAGGAGAGTATCGAGGCGACATCCTCTGGACAATCGGAGAAAGAGAACTGGTGGCAGAAGTAAAGTACAGGGATAAATCCAACTTCCCTAATCCTTTTACTTTGTTCGATGAGAGAGATGTAGTAATATTTAAAAGAAGAAACGGCTCACCCAAAATGATTGTGATGTTTGAGGCAGATTTATTTGCATCAGATATTGCACCCATATTAACAGGAGAAGTTAATGAAAAGAAAAGTACCTGATGACTGGCAACCAACGCCAGAACTTATCGAAAGCATCAATACTAAATTAGGTTTGGAGGTAAACCATGAGTCTGAAACAGATCAATTTGTCAACTACCATATCAGCAAAGGCAACAAGTTTGCCGACATCGAAAGAGCTTATCGCAACTGGTGTCGGAAATCTATTGAGTACGCAAAAGCGAGAGAAAGCCGCCGTGCGTTTAATGGATATTTCAAATCCTCACAAAGTGGATCAGAGTCTTCTTTCTTCGCTGGAGTCTTTGACAGGTTATCCAGTTAATGAGATTACTTCCTGCAAGTACAATGACAATCGCGGCGTTGATATTCTTACCAAAGAATTTCAATTAAAGTTTGACTCACTTGAGATAGCAGAGAAAGCTGTCGAGATTGTGGCTTGTTCTTTTGTGCCTATGCCAAAAGCAGATCTTCAAAAAAAATTAGCTGTTTTAGCTACTCTTGTTGTGAAGCCAGCAGGAGAAACAGCAAAGGATCTTGCGTTAAGAATGGAATCACTAGCGTTACAGCTTGGTGATTATCCAGCAGACATAGTAAGCAAGGCTATTGATGAAGTAAAAAACACAGCAACATTCTGGCCTTCTTATTCTGAGTTTTACAAACACATAAGCTGGCGTATGAAGCGGAGAGAAAGGTTGTATGATTCCGTTATTATTCAAAGAAATCAACTTGCTAACACTGCTTAGATGCAGTAAACTAATCACCAACAATGGGAGATAAACATGAATAGAATAGGATTTCTTGGCGGTTCTGATATGTACCGCATCATGGTAGATGACTGGCAATCTTTGTGGGAAGAAAAAACTGAACGCACCCCATCACCAGATCTATCAGACAATATCGCTGTACAACTTGGATCACATACTGAATCATTCAACCTCGAATGGTTTGCCAAACAACATCAAACACAACTCACCTCAATGCAAGCCACATACAGCAAGAGCATTGACGACCTCCTACTGAAAGGTCAGGTCGATGCTCTTGCCTACGCTGAAACCGCAATCGTTGAAGCCAAGCACACCAATGGCATGACCAACATGGAACAAACTCTATACAGGTATATGCCACAGGTACAGTTCTATATGTTCTTATCTGAAATCAATCGTTGCTATCTCAGCGTTATCTTTGGCAACAGCAAATGGGAATCTGTTTGTGTTGAGTATGACCCAGAGTTTGTTAAGAATATGCTAGCAAAAGCAAAAGAATTTTGGGTTCATGTTAAAGAAGACATTCCACCAATGGAAGATCTAACACACCAGTCTTACAACATTGACAAGATCAGTGTTGACAAAATGATAAAGCGTGATGCGTCAGGTGATAACTACTTCAATGATCTTGCGCATCAATATATTGAGGGCATCACCTCATCACACAACTTCGAGAACATAAAGAAGCAACTGAAAGAATTGGTTGCTGATAACGAGCGTGAGGTTTACTCACCAATACTCACGATCAAACGCGACAAGCGTGGATCACTTCGTATCAATATCAATCAGGAGTAAGATATGTCAGACAATCTTAAACTATGGAATACAGTATCCAAATCAGATCCTAAGTTCCTCAAGAAAGTATCCTTTGGACAGCGTAGCTTTACAGCTATTGATCCACAGTATCAGGTGCGTTGCGCCACAGAACAGTTCGGACCTGTTGGTCAGGGCTGGGGCTGGATTAACGATACAAGATTCATCAATCTATCTAACGGCGATACTGCTGTTGTTGCTGATGTATCTATCTGGACTGGCAAACCAGAAAATATATTCGGCCCATTCTCAGGTTGTCGTAAGTTCTTTGACTCAGCCAAAGGACGCATGGCAGAAGACGCACCAAAGATGGCTATCACTGATGGCCTAACCAAAGCACTATCTCACCTTGGATTCAATGCCGATGTATTCCTTGGTGAAATGGATGGCAACAAATATGCCGCAGACTCTAACCCAAATCAGAAAGGTGGATGGTAATGAGCGAATACGATAACACAAACAGGGGGGCGGCTTTCCCCCCATTCGATGACCAGAAGTTAATCTTGTCAGGCAAAATTAACTATCATGGAACAGACCGCAATGTTGTTCTTGTTTCTGGCTCAACAAAAGATGGCAAAAAAAAGATAGAAATGTATCAGAAAGTTGGCATCTTGTTTGAGAATGATCGCAAAGATAAGCCAGCCCAGCCAGACTATACTGGCATGATTGACAATTCAGATCTAAGAATGTCAGCTTGGCGTGGCGATAACGAAGGTAAACCATACCTATCTTATCAAGTGTCGGTAAAGCAAGATGCACCACAAGCAGAAAGCAATGTGCCGCAAAGTCAACAACAGGTTTCTGGACAGCCAGTCGAAGATAGCGTACCTTTCTAGGTATCTCCTGACGATTGGTTCTTAACCTCCAACCTAGCCAGCTTCATATCTCCCAATGAAGCTGGCTTCTTTTTCACGGAGATGACAATGGGATTTCAAATTAAAAAAGATATACCAATGCCGCCACCATTAAGGAAAAATAAATACCCTTGGATGGACAACATAACTGTTGGCAACAGTATTCACTTTGATGATCATACTGAATTTGAAAATGCAAGAAGAACTTTAAGGCACAAAGGATTCCAAACGCAAACAAGAAAGTATAAACATGAATGGGTAATATGGATTACACAAGATCGGGATTAAATAATGTATACCCATCGTGGATATTGTAAGTAAAGATATCCCTGCGATTTCCATCAGGTCTGTAACTGCAATGTATCCAGCCAGTATTGCCGCCTCGATAACACTCAAGGATCAACTGATCAAAATCTAAATTCTTGTCAATCCATTTAACAACAGTCAAGTTATCAATTCCAGGGACTTCAAAGTCTACTGCTTGCCCCTTTGTATGCTGACTATTCTCATTACTACCAATTAATTTGCACAATGTTTTGGTACGATAGCCGCTAGAGGGCGTAAACGGCACGCCAAAGCGTTCTCTGATAGGCTCTAGTATCATGGTACACGTTGTTCTCAACGCCTGTATATGAGTCTCTGAGGGCTTATTAGAGATACCATGCCGTTCAGCAGTCTGACTGCGTGTTAATTCACGCAGTGTAAAGTGTGGTGATAGATTCATATGTTGCTCCTATTTCTTAGCTTTGAAACTATCTACAACACCGCCGCCAAAATAGAAACCTAAAATAATTAACATCGCATAATTAATACTGAACTGTTCCATTACCTTAGTAACAGAATCTGGATCACCAAACCCAGATATTGTCATGCCTAATACAATCAGATAACTACCAAGGAATGTGCCGCCAAACATAAGAGCAAGGTATCTCTGCGCAATCTTAAATGGTGCATAAGAGTTCATGAGGGCTATTTTTGCATCGCTTTTAGCCTTGATCTCTTCTTCTGTTGAAGTGTGCATATCATCAATAAGTTGTATTCCTTTTTTGATAACATCACCGCCGCCAAGAATATTATTAATTACGTTCAGCATTGTACTTCTCCAGTCTGTAATTCAAATAATCAGCACCTTCTTGTGCGTCAGCAAAACAATATGTCCAAGACGGTTCAGAAGAACTATTGGGATCTATTACTTGAATAATAGATTGACCAAACTTCTGTTGCTCAAATCCTTTAACCATAGCAAAGGTATCATAATACTTATAACCTCTTGCCCTAGCTAGCCAAGCTGTCTTTTCTAATTCAACTTGTTCTATCTGAGCAAGACCCCAATTGTGTTTGTGACCACTAATATATAAGTCAGCTTGACCACCCATCTTTGCCCTCTTACCTTGAGCATGAAGATTGTTCCATTGAGAATGTCCACTCATATCGTGCGCTGTGTGGATCTTACACTTCTTTCCATTAGGAAAGTTAATACTAATCCTAGCCTCCCAAGCCTCATTAATTGTGTGCGGCATTGTCATCCAATTAATAGGATCGCCAGCACCTGTCCACATATCATGATTGCCGCCAATAAGAATTAATGGATTCATCTCATCAATCAACCACTCGACCAACTTCCAAGCAGTTTTATGAGATGTATCTTGCTCACCATACAAACGAGAAAGGCGACCAATCCAGTTATTCTGAAGGTCGCCGAGGTTGCATCCGTATATGTTTGGGCTAGATTGAATGATTGATAGATCTCTTTTCAAAGCATCCCAATCACAATAGTTGTCATCAATATGTGGATCACCCATCCAAACAAGAGCAATAGGCTCATTTGTTTTCATATTAATATTCTGCCACTTTTTACTTTCTTTATTCTTTTTCCTTTGTTGAAATCTTTTTTGCAGATGATCAACAATCTCATCAACTGGAATGTCATCATCTATTTTTTCTGCAACAGAATAAGTATCAGTCAAACCAATACCAAGTTCATTTGCTAATTTTAATTTATTTCGTATGGTAGATCTTGTTGTATTAAACTCAAATGATGTTGCTCTTATTGATTTATTTGAATTATAAGTATCAACAATATCCTGAAGTTCTTGAAGTTTTTTATCATCCATAGATCAAGTCCTTAAAAAATAAGCTACTGTTCCTGCTATTCCTATCATTAAAATTATCGCAACTATAATTACAAATACTTCAATAATAAACTGTTTTTTTCTGTAAGCTTTTAGATCTGCTTCACGCCTTTCTTTTCTGCATTCAGCTTGAAAGGTTTGCCAGTCAGACCAAAGCTTTGGCCTACCCATATATATCATAATCTCTTTAAGTTCTTTTTCTTGTTGCTTGATAGCTTCAAGAGCCATGAACCTTTCAAGGTCAGAGCCACCAGCAGATGCTTTGTGCTTGCCCTTTAGTTTCTTTTCTATGTCTTCCTTTGCGCCAACAAATTTAGCAACAGCAGAGCCAGCCCTAGCAATGTCACCAGAGTTCTGAACAGCTTGCTTAATAACAGCAAAGGCGGCATTGGCAACACTCAATTCAGCAAGCATTAGAATATCTCCACTAAGCTAGGGTCGTATGCTTTAGGAATACAGTATGTCGTAACCCTGTCCCTTGGGTCAATAAAATCTATATGGCTATAGTTACCGTGTCGTTCAGCCAAACGAGATGCAAAATAAAGACAATCATCCACATTATAAAATCTGAGATTTGTATCAACAGGTCTTCTGTCATCACCTGTCCCCAAATACATCACTAAAGAAAATGCCACTACAAACTTTGACATTACACATTACTGCCTCGATTAAAACACTGATACGACCAATAGCCCACATCGTATTCTTGATATAAGTGGGACATATTTGCTTTAGCCTCTTCATAGCTGGGGCAGTAATCTAATTCGTAAGGCTTTATAACAAATGTCATCTGTTGCGTTAGGATAACAAAGATGACAAGAACCTGACTCATTTTTCCATAAGCCTGTGAAGCAAGTCTTCTAGCCGAGCAAACCTATCCTCGATACGCCCCATCATTACTGACATCTCATCCTTGTGAATGAAGGTTTCTCTAGTGGAATTAATGCGTTCCTCAAGCCGACCAATCCTAGCGGTAAGATGATTGATGTACCAAGCACCACCACCGATTATAACACCTATTAGAACATCAGCTAAGAAACCCATTTCCATTGTTAGATTCCTTCAGGCCAATTAGCTATTGGGGCGACACCATTTTCAGGCGCATCAAACAATGCCATAAACGCAGTATGGTCAGCCGCGCCATCTATCGCCGCTTCGATGGTGTTTGAGGCAGTACGCACGCTTGCTCTATAATTGAGTGTCGCTTGGTCAACAGAATATGAGTCAACCTCACTAGCCTTAATGACCATCCAGTCAGTAGGCGCAAGCAATCCACCAGCCTGTGCTTTGATGGTGGCTTTCCACTGTGACTTTAGCCCCAGCGTGACAACCTGTACGCCGTTTTCCATAATAGGATTGCCATCAGTATCAACAGCGTTGACATCATCCAATGCCTTCGGCGTGTTGGCATCCCAGTAAAAACGATTGTCGAATGACGCTGGTGGGTCAACCCATACGAGGCCAGCCGCAACCTTCTCTGCATCAGACCATCTGCCCCACGATGTCGGGTGCTGGATGCCGTCAGCGTTCCGCCAAGCACGGCCTTCTCTGATTCGTTTTCCGTTATATGTCCACATTTTCGTCACCTCGCATTTGCAAATTTGAATGGCTGTTCACTGATAGATAGGAATATATATGAACCGCCTGAACGATTTATTCCAGTGTTTCCAGCTCTAGCCTTAAATCCATTACTAAGAATGTCCAGCGATGGATTGGTGGTTCCTTCGGCTTGATTAGAATTTGGAAACAATCTTTGTGATGCAACATTGTCTGGGTCACGGGCTGTGTCAAACAACTCCCAGCTATTTGTATTACCTGTTTCCTTAATCAGCAGAAATGAAGGTTTGTGTCCGGTGAAGACAAAAGTGCCATCTGTCGAACCATTGCCCGTGTATGACCCCACGCGACACAGATTTTCGGCGTTTGCGAAACAGTAGGCTATACGATTTTCACCACTAGCACCGCCATAAGTACCTACACTAAACACTGATGACGTTGGAGCAGTGTTATTCCAAAGACTGCTATCAGAGTTCCAAACATTCGTTAAGTTTAAGTAGATTCCACCATTTTCTGAACTACTAATTCCATCGTGATAAACAACCCAGTTATCCCCACCAGAACTACGGCGTTTGTACACAATAAATGAAGGCACGACTCCCAAACCGTGTCCCACTGTACCAGCCGCCCCAGCACCAGTAAAATCTACAATGCTAAACCAGTTCTGTTGGCTAGTAGCACCCACGCTCACTGTGCTGGCAATACTGCCATCAGTGTTGGATACGCCAGAGCCGTTGGCTTTCCAAGACCACCCTACAACAGCCTCACCGCTTTTATTGACATCATAACCATTACCGTCACCAACAGAAAAACCATCGCTGTCAAAAGACATAATAATGTTGGCTGTTCCTTCAGCATTAGTGGTATTTGATTGTAAGTATTTAGTGCCGCCACGAACAGCATCAGCCCAGTTAAAGCCAGAGATTGCTGGCCTTGATTTTGCAACAACAAGTGACGGCTGGAATCCCACGCCAGTGATTTGACGGTTATTCGTGTTATCACCAGTCCACAGAACCGTATTAAAATAATCCTCTGGCGTTTCATCGTTCAGCGTGTCGATAGCACCTGTTGGCAGATTGGCTGAACACAAGGATAAGAAACCAGACGGTGGGCTATAAAAAAAGTCGGCTACACCGTTCTCATCTTGGTTGCCGCCAGCAGTCTTATTACCAGCGAAGGTGCTATCCTGACCGTGATTGACCACAACTTCACGCCATCGACCAGCGTCATTGTTGATTGTATAGCCTGCCGGAAACCACGTTCTATCTGTATCAATGCCTGTAAATAATGCACCAGTGCCAGTTGCAGGATTGCCAGAGTTTGCCCAAGTACCATTAGCACCAAAGTATAAATTCCCATTGTCTGCGTCATAGGCAACCATATAAACGCCACTACTGTCGCCAGTAGGCACAGAGATAGTTCCTATGTTTGAGCCGTTATAATACCTTGCGCCACCAGTTACATCGTAACCATAGCTATTAGTGTTTTGGCCTACATAACCATTGCTGGTGCTGACAGGTACATTGTCATTTACAATGCCCGACAGAAGTGCTGGGGCATCACCACTTGAACCAGAGTTATACCACTCCCAGTACCACTTGCCAGATGTCATCCCCATAGTGCTTCTAGCGTGATTGTAGGCGGCAATATCAGCGTGACGTACTTCTAAATTACCTTCGGTGAATGTCATACCACCTAATGATGCTAAAGGATTATGGGTAGCAAAATTATTAGTTGGGCTATCCAGCACAACATCCGATGCGACTAAGTTGTTCACCGTCCAGTCATTTGTATTGCCACTAGTGTCATCGCCAATCGCCGCGCTGTCGCCAAACTGCAATCTAAAACCATTCGTGCCAAAGGTTAGGTCAGCCGTGTCCTTTGGTATCCAGATGCCAGACTTTAGCTCGCCGAATGAATCTGCTGTATATGCTGTTCCGTCTACAAAATTTACATCGGCTAAGTACATATCATAATGTTCATTAACATCGTCCCTACCCTTACCTATTTTAAGAGTAGTGCCACTTACCTGCCATTTCGGGATAAAATTTAATGACGGGTTAGTGCGAGGAGAAGATTGAATAGATGCAAGTTCTCCATTGATATAGACTTTAATTCTGTCAGCCGCAGTTGCATCTGTGCTGTCGTAACGAATAACTATATTATAAAAACTAGATGTATCTCTCAAAGCCGCTTCGGTACGCATAAATATATGAGCCGCACTTGAACCATTGTCTTGACTAATATGCAGAACGTGATCGTTGCCAGAGTAACGTGCAAAACCAATTCTAAAACCATCAACATTTGGAGTGCCACAAAAGAAAACTGTTCTGTAAGAACCGCTAGTGTCAGAAACGACATCGCACTTTTTAATCCAAAACGACCACGTTGCTTTTGTGCCTAGAGTTGGAGAAGAAGCCGTTCTATTTAAATAAGCAGAATCAGCCCTGTTGAAGCGTAGGGACTGCTCGATGGGGAAGTCGTAGAACTCACGACCAGATGAATACATCCATTGTTCTGAACCAACGATACTCATTATGCAAACGCCAGTTGTGGCGCACCCAGTAAGATTCTGCCTGATGCCGCAACCACATATGGCACAATGTCAGTAGCGGATGCCGTTGATGAAAGTGTTAAGCCAGCACCGCCAGCCGTTTCATAGTCAGTGCCTAGGCTAACTGTTCTGCCGCCAGTGCCATCCTGTATAAATACGATGAAGCCTGACTGACCAACCTGTTCTGTTGTGGGATTGTCTAGCGTGACATTGCCTGTAAGCGTCAGAACAAAGTTTTGATTAGCCCCGAAGTCTAGCGTGATGTTACCAGTGTTAGTTGCATCAGTGTCGGTTGTTGCAACGGCAGTGCCAGTGATTGTCACGCCTGTGCTGGTGGTTTCAAACTTAGTATTTCCAGCGTGGTGTAAATAAACAGCACCACCTGTAAAACCTCTTAGGTAATCATTACCAGACGCATCTTGTAGTTTGATTTGAGTTCCTTGAACAAGCAAATCTCCAGTTCCAGCATCTTTGATATAACTGTTAGAAGCATCATGATAAATCTGCAAGTCAGAGCCAGCACCGAAGATGGCCTTGTCGTCATCGCCGAAGTTGATGTTGCCTGTAACACTGCCACCAGTAGTAGCCAAGCCACCAAGGTTAGACAAAGCTGTTGACGCACTAGCAACATCAGATAAATTATTTGTCTTCAACAAAAATGACGCACCATTGGCATAAGCCTCATACCAAGCAGAGCCATCATAAACTTTCATTGCTTGCGTACTGCTATTGAAATATAACGCACCAGCTACAAGAGCATTGCCATCATTGTCCAAAGTTGGGTCACTTGCCTTAACGCCTAGATAGCGGTCGTCAAAGTTATCATATGCCGCCAACGCTGAGTCTCTTGCGCTTTCTGCCGCAGTCTTAGCAGATTCAGCCGCAGTAGCATTGCTAGCCGCATTTTGTATTGCGACAAGATTATCTGTAACATTTTGCATATTGGTCGTTTGACCAGCTACAGTCGTTACATTGGCTGAAACACCAGCAACAGTTGTGACGTTTGCCGCAATACCAGCAACAGTCTGAATAGCGTCTGTTGCGTCAGTACCATCTTCAATATCAGCAAGTGTAGCAATATCGGCAGATGCCGCAGATACGGTTTGAACATCTGTAATAGATGGGCCAGCTTCAACAGCACCAGTAGTTGCGTTGAACGCTAGAGTCTTACCCTTGCGTGTATTAACATCTGGAAGAACAAGGGAAACAGCAGAGTCATAATCTGTAAGTTGCAATGAACGATCTGCTTTATCAGATAAATCTGCCGCAATAGCAGTCAAGCGATCAAGTTCAGTATTTAGTGCATTAATTTGAAATGCCCCAGAAGCAGGAAAGTCAGTTGTTCTTTCAAGAGCAATGTCCCTTGTAATTACAACAGTTGAACCACCACTTGCACCAGTAACACTAATGCTAACAGAACCAGTAGATCCACTCCCACCCGATACAGTGTAATCTGTTGTGAGTGTTTTAAGTGTTCCGTCAACATATACGTTAAGATCAGCATCATCAAAAAACTCAAAGGTTACAGTAAAAGAAGTTTGTGTTACGCCCTCTGCGACAGCGTAAGAAACTCTTGGGTCATTATCTGCAATGTTAATAGTCATAACTATACATACCTCAATATAAGATAATTTTCAATTAATACCTGCCCTTTAGGGCATTGCCTAATCCATTAATTTCGTCTTTCAAAAACCACAAACGCATATAAGGCATTTGCCTTAGAAAATCTGCCGCACCCTCTCCATAGTTTCCTGTAACAAATTCTTTTACTGCTCGTCCTGTATCAACAGCCCAGCTAGGCCCAGCACCACCTATACCAGTAACAGCATCAAGATAATTTTGTTCCTGTGGAAATTTTGGGTTTACAATTCCAAGACCAATATTAGGACCACCCAACGCTAATGATGTGGTCATTGCTGTATAGAACAAATCAGAGTACAAAGAAGCAATACCAGAAGCATCAAAAGATCTAGCAATCTTATCTCCAATAGTCATTTTTTCAAGTTGCCAATCTTTATATTTTAATTCCATAGTCATATAACCTAGACCCATAGAAGCCATAACTACAGCAAGTCTATTCTTAACTTGACCTTGTGCAAATGCGGCAGTAACTTTGTTTGCGGCGGCAAAACTATAAGACATAAATTGAAACGGCAATCCAAGCAAACCGTTTTCTATTCTAGCGTACCCTTTAACTTTAACATCTTCTTGCATACCAAAGCGTCTAGCAATGTGTATTGGAATATAAAACACACCATCAACAGCAATAGGTTTATCTGCTGGCGTTCCCATTAGAATAGTATTCATAATTCCAGTATTCATAGCGGCACGATATGTATCTAATGTACTTTGCTTTGCTCCGTTCTCAAGCCATTTAGTGCTATTAGGTAAATATAAGCCGTTAGGTGTTTGCTCAATAACACCGTTATCAACTAACTTTTTAAGTTCAATAGCTTGTTTTGCATCAATGCCATATCTTGCAAGATAAGTTACTTCCATATCAGAAGCCTCGCCCTTAGTAAGTCTCATTGCGTAATCAATTAATGTATGACCACGAACAATGGCATCAAATTTTTTAAACACATTGGTAGCTGGTGCTAGCAAGTTAGCAATATGAAACTTGCTTACTGCGCCAGAAATAAATCCTTGGTTAAATATATTATTCTGAAGATATTCTGTGTGACGCATATGCGCATCGCCATTTAATATCTCAAGAATTTCACCAGCAAGACGACCTTCTTTAGCAGATAACCTTACTTTGCTATCACTCATAACGCCAAACAATCCCTTAAAGATTGTACCCATTTCATGTTCCATTAAAATCTTTGCCATATCTGGCAATGTAGCAAAACCAGCAGAACCAAGATAATTTAATTGAGCGGCGTTTTTTAATAGAGTTGCTGTATTTTGATCCCAACTGTGAGGATCGCGCAAAACAGTACCAGCAACTCTATCATATAAATGACGAGCATCTCTAAGATAAGCATTACGTTCTCTTAAAGACAATCCAGCACTAAACAAATCATCATCAACATCTTCAAGAACGTCATTAACATTTCTTCCAAACTTATTGTGAAACTCATAAATAGGGGCAGTTCTATTTGTATAGTTTCTCATAACTGCTATTGGATTTGTTTGAATAAAATCCACAACAAGTTTATTTGGAATATCAAGTTCTCTGTGTCTCAAATGTTTTGATCTGCCAGAACCATAATAAACTAAAGCTTCATCGCTTGGATCTTTTTTCCCAGTTATCGTGTCAATGGTTTCATTAACTCTTTTGTTAATAGCTACTGGGCTAGTGTCTAATGTTATAGTTTCATGCTTGTTTGTTTTAGGATTAAACCTAACAATAGTCGGGTTTTCTTTGTACCAATCAAATAATATTTTAGAAAACTTAGATTTTTCAGCTTCAATTTTTTCTAAGTTCCAGTATCTAGGATTAAAGACTTCTTCAAACTTTGGCATAAAATTTGTGTCTTTAACAAAAGCCAATTCATTTTGTACATCATCAAGTTTTTCTTGGAGTTTAGCTAAACGCTGTTGCTTATACTCAATAAACATTTGCCCTTTTTTATTTTTAAGGGCATCATCTATTTGTTTAGATACTTCACTAATTTGTTTATTATAATATTCAATTCTTTTTTGCAGACTTTTTGTACTACCAAGCAATCCAACTTCTTCTAATCTTGTTGACCAAGTTTCATAGTACCTGTCAATCAAAGCCATAGCTTCTGCCTCTGCTTCGCTAGAAGCTTTCTCACCCTTTATTCTTTTAATATTTACAGATTCAACCCATTCTTCGTAAGTACGCACCTCACTACCATCAAAATATCTTTGAACTTTTTGTGCGCGAGAACGAAGATTAAGATCTGGAAATGTTTCTTTCCCCATCTTGTATTCTTTTTGATACAAATTTTTAAGACCATCGTGAACAGATACCCATTCACCGTGTCTAGTTTGTGCCATAGAATATACAGACGGACTCATAGACAAACCAAACTTGTGCATATTAAGGACAAGTCCATTGTCACCAGCTATATCTAATATCGTTCTTTTAGCTGAATCAGTAATTCTTTTATTCATTAACTGACGCTTCATTGGCGTTGTAACAAATTCATAAAACCAAGAATCAGTCCAAAGATTTTTTGGCAATCCATACGCATCATCAATTTTTTTAGCAACTTCATCTTGTCTAAAGCGCATTGTTTTTTCATTTTCAAAAAGCTTTAGCTCTTCTTCTTTTTCAGAAATTTTATTTTTTGTATTATCTATACCGCGCTTTAATTGCTCTCGTTCTTTTGCGTATTGAGGTGCGTCAGGTAAACTATCTAAACTATTTTGCAAACCTTTCTGTACTTCTTTCAATCCCTTAATAGTTCTGGGCAAACCCTCGATTGAAGCATCAAGACTAATTTGATCTATTTGACTAAGTGGTCTGCCTGTTGTTGGATCTGGACGATACCTATTAATAATAGGAGCAAAGCTTAACTCTGAATTCCCAAGTGCTTCTTTAGTCTTAACAAAAGCAGATGCTCGTCTTGCGGCTGGTATAGATATTAAACCTCCTATAATAGCCCCTCCAGCCATTGCAGAGCCAATGTTCATAATTGGTTCATAAGGAGATGCCAGTGGATCAAAAGGTTGCCTAAGAGCTTCCTGACCAGCTTGAAGCGCACCAACAGATATGCCAGTGCGAAGCATTGATTTTCCTATGCCAACAGTAGGGCCGCCAAATGGCAGGGCAACAATATTAATAGGATCAAATAAACCAGCACCAAAGTTTGCAAGCATAGATGAGTTATACATAACAGATCTGCGTTCTATATTTGCATCAATAGCCGCTACTCTTGCGTCAAAATCTTCCTTGTTTGGCGCAAGAATTAATTCTGGAAACTGTTCATAACCTTCAATGTAATCAACTGGATTAAAATCTTTATCAACTGTTTGATCAACAGTAAATTGCCTATTTAGAAAATCCATTACAGGAGCATATTGATAGCCAATATTTGCAGATACAGTTTCTGCAAATGTAGGAGTATCATCTACAAGCTTCTTAGGAGTGTAGAAAACTTCTCTTCTGCTATAAAGATCAATACTCATTAATCAACACTCGGCTCATAAGCATCAAGAAGAATCTTTGCGGTGTATGGAGTTAACCAATCTTCATTAGAAGCATTAACAGCCTGACGCAAGTAATTAGCAAAATCAATTTGCTTTTTCTCTAATACTTTTGCAATACGATCTTCTTCCGCAAAACCAATTTGTTCTAAATCAGAATATTGAAATATCATCATCTTTGGAGCGGTTAAGCCAGCCTTCTTATCTTCGGCAGTTAATCCATCTGCTGACTCATAAATGTATGGTGAAAATTCACCAACTTCATTTTTAACAACCCCAATATAAACAGTGTTCTCAGTCATTCCTTTAACTTGAGAATCTGGATCAAGATACTGTGAATACCCAAAAGGCTCTCCAGCAATAGGCATTAAATAAATTCTTTCCTTTCCCTGTAAAGATTTTTGAACATCTTTTGTTGCTGGCACAGCTGGCATTCCACCAACAGAAAAAGCAAGATTATGTTTATTACCATCAACAAAATGACTAGACACAGAACCAATGTGCGCATTAATTCCTTGATCATCTAAGTATTTATTAAAGTTAGAAACAAATTGAGTTTTTGATTTTTTATCTTGACCTATTCTTTTGTTGCCAAAAGAAAATGTAGACACATCAGATGCTGGATTATAAGGATCAACAATTAAACCATCAGTCGGTTTATAATAACTTTCATAATAAACTCCAATAGCGTCAAACAATGTTTCGCTATCACCGCCAGCAGAAACGTGCAAATCAATATAAGGTGCAAAACGATTCAACAAATCTGATTGCACCCTATTGTCTTTAATACCGTAACGCAAAAATGCCGCTTTCATAATTATAGAGTTCATTTGATCGTTATTTGTGTTTGCAAAAGTTAACGGTTTTTTTAATATTGGCTTTAATTCTGCATTAATTATATTGCCATATCTGCTTTTTTTCTTAACCAAAAGAGCCTCTGGATCGGCAGATAACTCCCTTACATCAGATAAAACTTGTGGAAGATTAGATGTTCCTCTTATATTAACACCAGCTTCAATAGCTTTATACAAATTGTAATCATCAGGAGATAAACTTCTTTTAAGAATATTCCTAGACCTTCCAGTGCCATCAATCGTAGTATCAAGCTGGCGCATAGTATTAAATATGTTTGCTTGAATTCGTGGATCTAATTGTGTTTGTGTGCTTAAACGAAATGCGTCAATTAACTGTTTACTCATCAAACCAGTTCTGACCATATCAGAATTAATTTGAGCAGTGTTCTCTATATATTCTGGATTTAAATATACATTGCCACTTAGTATTGCTTTATTATTTTTTGCGTCTGTATATACATCATCAGGATTTGAATCGCTAATGTTTGGCATAACAAACATTTGATCAAACTGAGCGTGAGTATCTGTATCAGATGGGTTTGCTGTTCCTTGCATAATAGATTGTGTTTGTAAAACGCTTTTAACTTCTGTTATAGAATCAGAATACAATTGTGAAGACACATTAACTTTTTCTTGCAATTGATTAATTGCATATGTTCTGTCTTCACCAGCAAATTCCATATATTGTTTTATTGGCTGTTTTAAATTCTCAGGCAACAAATCATAGTTTTCCCCACCAGTAGTTAGCCATTGATTTATTGAATCAACTTCTGATGGACTAAATGTAATTGTTCTTGAACTTATTTGTTTACCTTCTGATGTCGTTAATGTTGCTGGCTCTCCTGCTTGAGCAATTCCATTTAACAAATTATTAATTAAAACGCCCTTATAAGCAGATTTTCTTCTCGCCTTTTTATCAGCAGTTTCTTTAAGGTCATTAACTTGATTGCTGTAATCTGTATATAAATTTGAAGCAACATCAAAAGCCTGTACTATATTGCCAGAAACAACTGCTTCTCGAACGGACTCTATGCTTTGCTGTTGAAAGTCTGGGCCAGTTTTTTCATCAAATTGAATAATATCAAGTTCTTCTTGTTTTCTTTCTAATTCATTTTTAACCTGTAGTTCCCTTGCTTCTCTATCCCTAATTGCTGGAATTGCTTGATTAATAGTTTGGCGTAAATCTTCGGCTATAAAAGGTAGTAAAAGACGTTTGCTACTTCCCTCATCATAAACTAACTCGCCAGTTTCTTCGTCAAGATATGTATCATTACCACTAATTTTAAGGCTCATAGCCTGTTCAATTAATGTTCTGTAAGGCAATGGCAAATTTTCAACACCATCACCATTAGACATCAACACTATTTTAGCCGCATACAAATCCTCTTCTGTTCCAGATTCATTTGTAATTGTGGCAAGTGCATTTTGAATAGCACCAGACAATGCTTTTATATTTTTTTCTCTTATAAGATTGAATGCTTCAGCATCGCCCATTAATAAAATATTATGAGCAATGTGCATATTCCCGTCTATTATTCCTTGAGCTTCCTCAAATGATTCATTGATTATAGCTTGACCAGCTTCAGTGCTTAATGAATCAGTATCAAATACATTTTGTGTAATCCCATCTGTAATTACTCTAAGATTATTATCAACAATTGAAATATTAGAGTTAATTGTATCTTGCTGTTTTCTTGCAACATCCTTTTGTAAAAAATTAGCTTTATAAGATCCAAGAAGTGAAGCACCCATAGCTTGAGTAAGTTCTTTAAATCTAGGATCTGTTTCATCAATCAGAGTTTGTATTTGTTCTGTTAAACCTAATTCAAACTTAGCGTATCCATCTCTATCATTTTCATAACGTGCAAAGTTTTGAGCGGCATAATTTTTAATATCTGTTTCAAGGCTAGCAACATAACGAGCTTCTATTGCTTCTTGATATGCGTTAGCCGCCGCAGTGCCAAATGAACTAGGGGCCTTTAAAATTTCTACTTCACCTGTTGCTGGATTTAATGTTTTGAATTTTGTTTCCGAAACAGTTCGAGCAAGATTAGTCCCTTTCTTTTGAGCTTCATCAATTAATTGCTTGTAAGAAGATTGAATTAAGCTATCAGCAAGTTCACCAATACCAGTTGTTACGCCAAAGGCATCAGCCCCTGCTCTTACAACTCCAGTAGGTTGAGTAACATACTGCCTTCTTTCTCTAATAACTGGCATTATTATTCCTCATCTGCTTTATATTCGTAATATCTAAACAAGCCGCTAGCAACAGCACCAGACGCACCAAGCAATGCCCCAGTCATAGCGTTCTTAGCGGTGCTTCTAGCTAAACCAATAGACATTTGAAGGTTGCCCATAGTTTGCATATGTTGGCTTTGTAAACGATCTACATCTTGACTAGCAAGCGTCCTTTGCTTTTCAAGAAAAGCTTTAACAGATCTATCGTTTGGATCACGCCCAAGTTTACTAAACAAAAAGGCTCTGTTAATTTTTTCATTAGCAAGTAACTCTTCGTTTCTGTCATTAGTGCGCTGAAGTGTAGCAAGTTTTTCTTGCTCCATTTGAATGCGATACTGCTGTTCCTGATATCTTGCTTGTCTCTTTGCCGCCTGACCCTGTTGCAGAGAAGACATAACGGACAAACCAGTACCAATAACTTGTAGTGCAATAGGAATCATTAGAATGAAACCTCCGCTATAAGGCCATTAACTTGCATCTTTAATGGCGCAGTTTGTGTAATAACAACCGTTGGATCTTTAGAATAGCCCAATAACCTAAACTCTTTCTTGCCAGTAACAGGGGTTCTGTCTTGGCTAAGATCATCACCAACCTGTCTAATAACTAATCTTTTGTTATTAACAGAAATTGACAATGTATTATAGAGATCTAATATTACTCTAGTAACTGAGCGTGGCTCACCTGTTAATGGGCCTGATGCTATCTGTGCATCAATAGGAAGTGTTTCTGCTTGGACATTAAAGTCATACCCAATCTCAGCAGAAGTTATAGACTCTACGGCAGATACATCTACTTCACCAGACGCGACTGTAAACTCACCAAGATAGTCGGTATCATCTACAACCTTAACTACTGCTCCATCTTCAAAATGAGAAGAAACATCAAACACCCCAGCAACACCAGTAAAAGTATCTGAGAAGTCCATATTAAGGTTGGAATCAAATTCCATAAGAATAAACTTATCTGTTCCAGCACCAGTGTCATATTGCCCAACAACAAAGACGCGATCATCAATTGTGCAAATAGAATGAAACTTACCTTCAGTAGTAAACTCAGACCAGCCAGCCCTTTGTTCTATTCTATTTGTAATGAATGTCGCAATTGTTCCATCATCATTTACCACAAAAGCATATGACTCAGGACGGTTAATAGCACCCCGAAGAATTGTCATTTGCTTTGGATTCTTAATCAAATGCGCTGACAAATTACTGATGCCAGTTGCAATATAGGCGGCTTCAGCATCTGAGTAAATATATTCTCTAATTACTGACCCAGTTTTCTGCACGAATATTGTCGCACCATCCAACACTTGAGGACGAACATAATCACTGCCAAATGGTGTCTGCCTTCTAATCTGTGCATTAGTTGGGGTTACTGGTTTGTCAGCAAAAGCTGGCACATACATTTCTGAGGTGCTAGTAAAGATCTGTAAGTCACGATTAGACACCAAATGTCTAACAGTATTAATCTCACCAATGCTAGCAGTAATATCTATAGCATCACTGTCTTCAGCATCACCAATATCAAAGTTAAAATAATCTGCTGTCTGGCTTGCCCAGATGCCGTCAGGCTGGGCTATAGTGCCGCCAAGCCACAATCTATTCTCATGGAACGTAATGGCGGCTGGGTAGCCTCTGAGAGCCGAATAAGACTGTTCTTCCCATTGACTAGTTGGGGCATGAGTAATAATCTTTGGACTGCCACCGCCAACAGTAGAACTATTAGCGGTAGATCCAGCACTTACTTCAAATACATTTTTATCAATAATGCCAGTAACTGTTCTTGTTCCGTTGATTTGATTTGCGGTAATACCACCTACACCACCAGCATCACTTATAGTAATTGAATCACCAACAGATAATCCATGCAACGCAAAAGTAATTTTAATAGTTGCAGATGAATCTGTTGTTTCAATTGCATCAGTATCAAGATGCACTAACAACTCATCTCTAATATTGCCTGTTGCTTGAGTAGCAGACTGCACAGAAGTAATTTCAATTTCATTCTTGTGGTATCTAAGTGTAACACCAACGTGCAAAGAATCTAAATAATTTCCACCAGTTTGCGTTCCAGTAGTATCAAAGTAATTTCCGCTTGTTGTAATAGTAATCCCAGTACCAGTAGAAGCTGATGGGTCAAGGGTCATTGCTGTAGGATGAAAACTATAATAAGGCTGAAGAATGCCGTACCCATCAACTGATTCATCAAAGGTCATTGTTTCCACTTGAAAGTCTGTAAGACTTGTTCTTACAAGTTTTCTGACCATAAAAGTTTGGTGCGCAATAAACATTACATCACCAGACTGAGCATAATTCAATTCTTTTAAAATACTATCAGTAAACGGAAGTGAATTAGAATCCACATCTTGAGTAATGGTCGAGGTTAAAGAAACAGCACCAGTGCTAGGATCAATAATAAAAACCCTAATCTTTTCATTTTCAAGAGAAACAATATATCTTTCATCATCAGAAAAAATATACGGAACAAGCTTGTGCTGAAATAATTTAGATGAATCTACTGTTGTGTCAAACTCATAAATGCGCCGAGTACCATAACGTTTTAGCAAGCCGCCTTCATTCCTAAGAAAGAAGTTTTCTACTCTCTTAGCCGCCGCACGATAGATATTCGTATCAGTCCTTGATAGAAGCGAAGGGCTGATCTCTCCAAACTGAAAGTTACTGAGAGGAACGCTAACCCTTGCCATTAACTACGCCTTTCAGTAATGAACCTTGAAGTAACGAGTTTGCGTGTGGTTTGTTGCTGGCTATCCAAGTTCCTTGCTTTAGCCATAGTAACTTGTGCTTGACCAGCCATAATATCAGCTAGTGCTGAGTTCCTAGCAATAGAAGTAGCGAATACAATAGCAAGGGAATAAACTACTGCAATTGTAAAATAAGAAGGCCAGTCTTCCTCACCAGATCTGTATGTATAGTCAGCAACTAATGTATCATTGTCAGAGGTATCGGCGTAAACTTTATTGCCATAAGTTTGATACTCAATCAAATTATCATTAACAGTTACGGCATGAAGCATTAATATATCATTTGGAAGTTGATAAGCTTTATTAAAACGCCCAGTTGGTGCGTCACTTAATCTGTTTAATACAGCTTGATTAGTTGCAAAACGCCAACGAGTATTAACAAGTGCCGCCCTTGCAACATCTTCATACATATTAACAGCAACCAGAGCCTCTGTGTTGCCGTCCTCAAAAGAAGTAATAGGTTCTGCGCCGACAAGAATTAATGCTCGGCTACAAATATCAATGGGTGAATTAGCAGTAGTGCTAGTTAATGCCATGAAAGTCGAGGGGGCTTTCGCCCCCTCTCCCTAATTTAGTCAGTATCAGTGACTGTAATTGCAGTGCCGTCAGCAATATCCACTGTGCTACCATCATTGGAAAGCACAACAGAAATGCCAAGAGTAGGTGCATTGTTATCGTAAACAAAAACAACATCGCCAACATTCATCATGCCAGCCGCTTCGTTAAAATAACCTGATGCACGAACAACAGACAAAGCATCAACAGAGGAGTAGAACCACACATTGTAGCCCCCACCGCCACTCATACGAGTTAGTCCAGATGAACCATAAGCCATAGTTTATCCCTCCTAGTTATTGTCGAGGACTTCATAGATACCGTTGTTGTCAATAACAACAGCACCCATGGACATCATCGAGGTTGCAAGATGAGATACACGCTCTGGAACATAGTTAAGTTCCGTTGAAACGTCTGCACCAATTCCAAGACCAACAGAGCTTGTGTGGTAAGCAATGTTCTTACCAGCCGTTACTGCTGAAGTTGAGAAGATCTTGAATCCAAGAAATTCCTTCATGGTCATGCCGCCAGCATAAGGAAGATTCTGATCGCCTACAAAGTCGCTTGAAGCAAACTCAGTAATAGCAAAAAGATCTGCATAGCCAGCAGGGTGCATAGCTAGATAGCGTCCACCGTCTTCTGGAATGTCTGCCGCACCAAAGGTTTCGAACAGAGTAAGAAGATCAGCTTTAACCAATGCGCCACCTGTATCTGCAATTTGAGTGGCGTTTGCGCCAGCGTCCATTGCAGTAATGAGGATCTCATCGGTTTTACGACCAAGAGCGGCGGCTGAAGATTTAGCTACAGCTTGACGCTCATCAATGTTGGTCTTCAGTTCATCTAGCTTGTCGATGTACTCAGCCGCATAGTAGTCAGCCATAGTAGCTTCGACATTGGTATGTGCCAATTCCATAGGAGTGACCATGCCATTGCGTGATTTAGTAGATGCAGTTCCTGTTCCGATCTTTTGAAAACGAACAGTGTTTCCGCGCACGTTGCTTACAGTACGAACAGTGTTCCGAAGCTTGGAACCCATACGCTGATAAGCCATATGCACTTCTGACTCAAACTGCTTGATAAAAGCGGTATCAATAGTATTCGCCATTATCCAGTCCTTTCAGTAGTTAAGGTTACGTTGTCCTCGGTTGTCTGCTCGTCATCTCACAGTGATTATCCTTTCGGGTCACTCAATGGGTTACAGGCCGTGTATATAGATTAATAACATTATTTTTTTGTTTTGCATAGCGACTAAATGCAAGCATTAAATGACCGTTAAAACTGTGAAACCCTTCATGAAACTGAAAGCCACACCAGCCTAACCAGTTAATTGTTTCCGCATGATCTAGTGGTACAATATTCCCAATAACCTCAAAGTTGCCTTGAAGAAGATTAACAACTTCTTTACAACCCCTTAGAAAAGAAATCTTATTGTTGTTTATGTCTTGAGTACCAAGCATCCAAACACTCCCATTGTTGTGTTCGGTAGGCACTGTCCCACACATTGCAATCGGTTCATCATCCAAGCAGATGCTGTAAGTTTTTGCAAAGGGATCTTCAAATGGCTCAGACAATGCTTCTTCTGGAGTAACACCAAAGATAAAACATTCTCTAGCATCGTTAAACCTAAGCTTGTCTTTTATTTTTTGTACATCAGTGATGGCGGCATCTCTAAGAGATAACCGCCCCACCTCGACATAATTAAGACTAGCCATAAATCTTACGGAAGCCTTCTTCGACTTGGCGCACAAAGTTCGCATCGCGCTTTACTGGGTTGTGATATCTGTCGTCAAGCATCATTTGTTGCAACTCTGTTTCATTAATTTGAGCAACAGGTTGACTTATTGAATTTGGAGATTGTTGTTGTAAGTTTTCCATAATAAACTCTAATGCTTGAACACCTTCTGCTGTTTCACACATCCGCTCAACGGCAGTCATATGTTCTTGTGGAAAGAATTGATTTGCAAATAAGCTAACAGATTCAATCCTAGCGTTTGCATTATCACCAAGCTTTCCAACTTCAGCATCATAGTCTGGTACGTCTGAATTTACAGCATCCATGTAAATCTTAATGCCTTCAGCAAATTCGTCTTGGCTCATGCCGTTTTCAAAAGCATGATCAGCCCACCAGTTAAGAAGGGGATTCTCTGGTGCTAACGCTTCATCAATTCCTTCAGGGAGGATATAATCCCCTTTATCTGCTGGACGATTTGCGTAAGCTTCCTTTTCAATTTCTTCCATAAAAGATTTACGGAAATCCTCTTCCTTCTGACCCAATTTAGATTCCAAAGATGAGTAAGCACTTGCTAAATCCTCTGCTGTTGTAAATTTTTCTGGTAGCCACTCTGGTCTTTCAACTGATGCTGATGACTCTTGAGCAACTTCTTCTTGCATTACTTCGGCATTTGATTCCTGATTATCCATTTGATTTTACCTTATGTCCTGATGCAATTCGTTTTTCAATAAGGGCAACAAGAAACCTCATCCCCTCTAAGTGGCGCAACTCTGCATCACTAATGTTAGCCCCACTTACTGCCTCTATAGTTACTGAACGCAAATAACGCAAGATCTCTTGTCCTGTTGGTGTAGAGAACAAGCTTGCAAAGTTTTGATTTATTTTGTCGTCTTCTTGTTTATTTCTGGTAAAGCCATCAATGCTAATAAAATTAGGCTTGCTCATCAGGCATCATCCCCTGTTGCATCATTTGTTGTTGTTGAGCATATTGCTGTGCGGCGGCAACAATCTGCTGTCGCTCTTCAAGATCACGAATAAGTTTGTCTGGAACACCAAACTTCTTAGCTAAGTAAGCCGCAGTTTCCTCAGAGTTAATCAAAAGATTGGTAATCTCTGGCCCAAATCTACCTTGCACAAGCTCAAGGAATCGCGCAACCGAAGTAATATCTTCATTCGCCTGAGCCTGTGCAAGAGGGGAAACTGATCTAACTTTAACTTCTCTGCCATTAATTGTTGGCAATTCAATACGCCCTTGCTTCTTGAGAATATAAACTACACGTTGAAGAACAGGCTGTACCAACTCAGCTTGGAGTCTTCCAAAAGCACTACCAATCCTTCGTGACAAGTCGGCCATACGTTCTGCAACCTCTGTTGCAGTTGCTGGAGTTCTGTCAGGATTACCAAGCATATCATTATACAAAGCCCTTTTAATGTTAAGGCGCATATCTGATAGCACCAGATTTGCAACATCAAAAGAACCAGCCGCACGAATTGGCTCTAGGCCACGGCTATTAGGGGCTTTTGGAATGACAGTTCCAGGGACTAAGTTAATAGTATCGGGATTAACTACGCCGTCATCTTCCATTTGGTAGATGCCAGAGATAGCCATCTGTGCATTCTCAAGAATAAGTTCAATGGTAAGATTAGTTGTTTTAATTGCTGATAGAGCATTGATAAGTGGGCCACGCCCATAGATCTCACCAGCACACTTAGACCAACGGAAAGGAACATAAGGATTAGAACCAACGCCCCTGTATTGTTCTTGTACCAGCACATCGCCAGTCTGCATTTCAATAGCATAAAATAAATGCGCTTCTTCATTCTTTTTTGAATAATCACGGCAAACAACTTCCAACACAGTACACTTGCTATTTGGTGAGGTTTGCGCCATTGTTTTTAGTTTGTCTGAGATAATAGCTTTTGGATAAAGAATATTAATTTCATTTGCCCTAACCTTACGCTCACGATAAACGTGGTCGATGCGGTCATCAGGGCCAACATCCAGCACAACGTGCGGCAAAGGAATAGCTGAGAAGTTGACAGGATTAATAGCATTGCCTTCTGATATATGAAGAACACCTGTGCCAACAGCTAAATCTAAAAAGGATTCATGTATTTCCTGACCGAAGTTAGAGTTTTGAATTACCTCAAACACATAGTCAGTTACTTCATCAAGGTCATTGTCAACAGCATCTCTTTGTTCTGGTGGTACTTCACTTCCAGAAGTAAAGTCAGCCCATCGTGCAAAGTTAGGAACAAGACCTTGTTGCAAGCGTGAAGCAAACTCTTGAACACCAACAACAGCAGTCTCATCAAAGATCTTATCGTCACGCCTCTGACCAATAGCCTCAGCATAAAAAGATTCTCTTTGCGGCAGAGCGTATTCATAACACTCTTCAAACAAAGGAATAAAGTTTTCCCTTAATGTTTTGGCGGCTTGATACTTTGCAATATACATCTTAGCAATGTTAGATGTATTTTGCGGAAGAGGTAAATCATTAGATACAATCATTTTTTATACTCGTTGTAAAAGCCCATGCCGCCGCCACTGCTTGTAATTAAGGAACGCCTACCAGTGCCGCCTCTAATTCCAGATACTCTACGCTCAAGAGCCTCTTGTCTTATAGCCTTACGCTCTGCTTCAGCTTTTGCAGTATCTTCTTCTCTTTGTGCTTTAACAGCAGGATCTTCTGCTGGTGGTTTTGAGCCGCCAAAAATACACATAATTACCTCACATTCTAGCCCACAAGCCCTGCCGTCTTGACCTTTTAGGGCTACGATCAAAAACATCAAAGCCTTTCTTTGCGTTAAAAGCAGAGAGTGGCTTTTGATTACTCATCAATTGTCTTCCTTCTCCAGCACCTAGCATAAGATACTGCAAAGCATCATGAACATGAGAATACATATTTTTTTCTGGTTTGTCATCAAACCTTTCACCAGATACCTGTAACCTCTTGTAAGAGTACCCACCCTCAAATCCTTTAATCAAAGTTGGGCAACGCCTATCAATCAAGAATGCTGGTTTACCTTCTACCATTTTATTGAGGCAAGAGCTAACAGATTCTAATCTAAGATCAACAGAGTTACTAGGTGCTGGCGTTGCTCTTAACCCAGCCCCTCTTAATATCTGAAACGGCGTTGACTCATCTGTTTGTGCGCGGAAGTCACCAGCAGGGTCGCCATAAATATGCACATCAAGATTAGCAAAGCGTGTTGCAATCTCTTGTCTAAGCATCTCAGCAAATCTAACAATGCCCATATCAATCGCAACAATTTCAGATTGAATAAGCCAACGCCCTCGAACCTTTTGCCCAAAGACAGCCGCAGGAGTTAATCCAAAGTCAATACCAATATACAATGGAACGCCATCAGCAATTGGTATTTCTTCTTTTGCAATGTGAGTGTCAGCAACAAAACTAGGATACACAGGCTTACCCTCTTGAATAGTGCCGAGTCTATTCATTACATAGACATCAATCCAACTCTTTGTCTTACCACGAATAAGATTTGGATAATAGGTTTGAAGCATATGTTTTTTGTTTTCAGCAGACTTGTTTGGCACATAATCTAAAATGCCACCATCCTCATCAGTCTCCTCTATCATCCCTGCTGGTTGAACATAGAAGTTCCAGTTGTCAGGCTTAACAAGCATTCTTGCTTGCTCAATAGGAATGTGATCGGGAATAGGAACTTCGCCAGACATAATAGGCCACCAGTGATCTTCTTCTGGTGCGTTGGTATCTGCAATAACACCAGACCAACTAGGGCCGCCCTCTCTCATAGAGGGGAAACGACCAACACGCATAGTACACGCATCAATAATTGACTTGGGGACTTCCCTTGCCTCGTTAATCCAAATGCCAGTTAATTCAAGAGACAAAAGTTTCTTGACATCTTCTGGTCTATCAAGGGCAAGGAAGATAACCTCAAGATCAATGTCAGCTTTTTTAATGTGGTGAGTATAAGGAACAGACCAGTGAAACTTACCCCAGTCGTTCTCAGGAAACCAGTCAAGCCAAGTCTTAATGGTGGTTGTTCTAAGCTGTGGGTTGGTATTTCTTATGATAGCCCATCGACTACGGCGAATACCATCAGCATTCTTTTGTTGTTGCAAAGCGCGGCGAAAGACCTCGATGCAACAACCTACTGACTTTCCAGAACCAACTGGGCCACGAATACCCCGAAAGAACGAATCATCTTTAAGAAACGATTTAAGAACTTCGCCATCTGGTTTATACTTAAAGTTGGTCAACCCTGTGATCCGTTCCGAACTTAATCATACGTTCAACAACCTCAGGGCCAATAACGGAAATAACTTTGTCAGCCTCTCGGTCTGTGCAAAACTCTTCTGGATGGTGAGCAAGGTGTACCTTCTTTACTATTGTGCGAAGCATATCTCGCTCTTTGCTATTAAGTGTGTGTAAGAAACTCATCGGTATTGCTTTGTCTTTTTAGCCACATCTTCTGGCTGTTTAGCAAATTGTTTACCCTTGCGCAAGGCGGCGCGTTTAGCGCGAGTGCTTCTTGTATATTCTTCAGAAGACAAACCTTTAATAGCTTTCTCAGGAAGGTAACGCTCACCTGTTGCCTTAGGGCCTTGGGTGCTAGGTTTGCCAGACTTTGTGCGCCACTTCTGTTTTGTCCAAGCGCGAAGAGATTTCTGTGAAGGTGCGAGTGCCATTAATTCATACTGCCCTTAAATCTTTTGTAATAACTATTAATAGAATTAAAATCCATTTGACCCGCCTTACTTTCACTCAAACCTTTACTACTTAGATAGTCAATAAAAGATTGAGCCTCAGAACCTGATAGGCTACTAATCAAATCCTTACCCAACAAAAAAGAACCCATATCAAGGTTGTTACTACTGGTTTTTTTAATAAGTGTTTTGCTTTTAAATTTCTTAGGCTGTTTCATTATACATTTATACCATTACTAAGGGGATGTATATTCGTATATTTACGAAGTATAGCCGCCACCAGCTTTCTTGTACAACATAGCAAGGCGTTGTGCTTTCCTTGCTGACCATTGCCCAGCCTTGCCACCCTTGGCTTCAGCCTTGACCTTTTCAAACAAACGCTTGCGCATAACAGGTTTGGTATAGTTTCCAGCCGCATTAACCGCCATCTTGAATCCTCGGAGTCAACTTCTTCTTGCCCTTCGTAGAACGGCGTGTCGCTGGATAATCATGTTTCTTCTCAACAACAGGTGCTGGCTCTTCAGCAACCTTTAGCACTCTAACGGAGTCAGGCGTAAATGTTGCACCAGTCATCAACCGACCATCAGGAAGCTTGACAACTGGGCCTTGGTACACCTTGCCATCGCGTGTATGGTACATCATGCCTTTGCCTTCATAATCTTTTTCTTCAAAGCATCAGGCAATGTCTTCTGCTTTCCAGTTAAAAGAGTCTTCTTCTTTGGTGGGCGACCCACCTTTGAACCATAAGTTCCTTTTCCCATAGGCATTATTTATCTCCTTCTTTGTTGCTTAAACCATTCAATAGCTAATCTTTTGATTTCTTTTTGATAGGCATTCTTAGTGCCAAAAAACGGACTTTGAGGGGAAGACATTGGACCTTGTTCATGTAAATCCATTCTTAAATCATCTTGCGCATCCTCTGGCATTAAATCAAAAAGCCCGACCTTAGTGATTTTTGGCGACTTAATATTAGGATCTTTATCTTTAATTGCTTTAGCAAGATCCTTTTTAATTTTAATAAGCGATGGCCCTTTCATTAGGCTTTCCTTTCTTTGGTCTTCTGGTAACGCTTCAATAAACTACGCCCCCTAGAAACAGCAGAGGCTTTGTCACCAGAGTGACCCCATGCTTCCAGAGATAACTTCAAACGTGTCTTGCGACCCTTCTCGTCCTTCAATGGGCCTTTTGATGATCCCATCCGAACTAGGAAGCTTCCCTTC
>Ga0208161_1000202_pt1 | contig 33905 bp, 62 predicted proteins | sample CB_VirMetaG_3_FD_184538 | JGI IMG/M metagenome (GOLD analysis project Ga0208161, IMG submission 184538) | Freshwater to marine saline gradient viral communities from Chesapeake Bay - CB_1508_1S Viral MetaG (SPAdes) (version 4) | ecosystem: Environmental > Aquatic > Marine > Coastal | place: USA... | reverse complement strand
TTAACTGTTTTAATGTTTTTATTTTCATATTTTAAATTTTATTCACATCCTTTACCAAAACAATAAACACCAAGGTTGGAGTTATATTGATAATATCTAATTAAATTACCATTTTTATCAATAATCACTTCCTTAACACGACGACCATACCAACTATCTACCCACTCAATATGATTTGATTTATAATCAATCATTTCATAACGCCATTGTTTATTAGATGAATCGCAAGTAACTATAATATCTCCAATACAATAAACTTGATATGATCTACACTCTGAAAACCATGCATTTAACTCTTCTCTAGATAATTCAGTCGGTATTGCTTCAAGTCTTGCAAGATACTTTATATTTGCATCCACAATATATTTATTAAGTTCAGCTATAGTAGAATCAGCACCAGGACAATTACTTGATATTGTATCACCTGGTGTTCCTTCTTGTATTGACTTTACACTTACAATTCCCCAACCATGATAATAAGTTGGTTTATATTGAGAGAATGTAGAAAACGCAATTGAAATAAATATTAAGATAAATATTATTTGTTTCATATTTTAATTTTATCTTTTGTTCCATTTGGATGTGAATACACTATGTGAGTTGGTATTAAATCATGTTCTAACCCAGCCATTCGTTTAACATATTTAGCCCCCATACCAGGATGTAAATACCCAATGGTCATATGAGGATGATAATTTGGGAAATTTGAGGTATATGGGAATTGTTTTAAGGCTGAGTTTGCTTTATGTAAGTTATCACCTTTAATATCAAACTTTAACACATCATAATTTTCATTCTCAAATAAAGATATGTTATGTGCTTTTACGTTTCCGAAACTAAACTGTTTCATTACATCTAATACTTTATTAGTATCAATTTCATTATCATGTAACCCAAATAATAAAGTGCAATGTGGTTCATCTTCTAAGCCATAACTTCTATCACCTTCTTCTGTGTAAATATCATTAGGGTCAATTCCATCATGAATTTTACTCATCATTGGAAAATTAAAATACAACATTACACAACCATATTCATAGGTTGAGGTTGAGTTTTCAGTAATGATACCTGCTAGCTTTTGCATTCGTTCTTTATTCATATATTATTTATATTAAAAATTCTGGTTTTTTATAGTATTCCCAAACTTCATCTAATTGTTTTGGGTCTTTTACCCACATAATCCAATCATCTGGTTTTACTTCTTCTTCCAATACATCAATGTAAAATGTTTTTGGAGTGAATGGAAATTCTTTAATTTCTAAAGATGAACGAATCATATTAGTGTTATTAATTGCATCTTCTCGAGTCATGTAAAGTGGGCCTGACCAACATGTACCATCAGGACATCTTTTGATTAGTGCGTTAACATATGCCACTCTATCATTAGCATCTTTAAATAAACCCGAATCTCGTTTATTTTGATACTTTACATCATCATCATAATCTAATAGAGTCCATTCTTCATCTTTACCAGTTATAGGTTGTAAAGGCTCATAATTTGCTAATTTTGAAAATAAATCAATAACTAATGGTGCTGACATTCCGGAATGTCCTTGATTTGTAAATACCTCAATCAATTCCATAACAGCTTTACCTGTCATACCACCATAAAAATCACCGTCTTCAGAAAATGCTCCAATTAATTCTAATTCTGTTTTTGCGTGTTGTAATAAACTCATAATTCATTTATATTTTGTAATACTATTTTCTTTAATTCCTCAATTTCGATATCAGTTGTGTTCTGAGCACTATATAATTGAAATGTCCATTCTGTTATTGAATTATCTAATACTATAAGTGGGTGGTAATCATTACCTATTTGTTGATGCATCATTTCCCATACATGTTTAATATGGGAATTTGGTACGTGAGATGGTGTTCTTATTATGAATATTGGTTTCATTTTCCTAACTTATTTAGTGCTTCTTCAATTAACCGTAAAGGACCATGTAATTCTACTTTTGGTGGGGGTGGAGGATTTTCGAATATTGGTAATTTACTTTCCTTTTTACCTATCAGTTGATTTAAATTATTACTTAACCTATTTGATTCATACTCCATTCTTTGTTTTTCTGAATCAATTATACCACGAACATAAGCTACAAATTCTTTTTCGTGATAAAACATTATACCGGGTTCATACATTGCTGCCATAAATTTTATATTTTATTCATAATCACTATCAATAGCTTCTTGAAATTTTTCACTTATATAATTTTCTAATTTTTCTGCCATTTCAACGTATTGATCAATTAATTGGTGAAGAGTTTCATCCTCTATTTCACTCCATGAAGAATACTTTCTGAAACAGTAATCAAATCCTTCACTATCCATTTTAAAATTTAAAAGTTCCCAATTATCTCTTTCTTCTGCTGTCATTTTTGTAAAGTTTTAATTATTTCTCTTAATTTTATAAGAAAATCTACATTTTCACTTTCATGATATACCTTAACCATTCTATCATGCATCCATTGCAAATGACGACTAGCATCTACATTTTCACCATTATTTCTAAATTTATGAACTAATTGTTTAGCAGCTTCTTCTAAAAGATCTACATTAAAAGTACAACTATCTGCTAATTCTTCGCTTACCATTACTTCTAATTTTTTAAGTAGATTTTGTTGATAGTCAATTCTTTCTAGTGTTATTCTATAAAACATTTCTTTTAAGCAAATTTAATTCGGTTTGTAATTCTCTTATTTGGTGTAGATAATCTAATACTATTTCTTGATCAAAAATAATAGGTAATCTATATCTACCTTTTAATGTATTAGCTACATTTGTAGTAACATAAATAGCATTTGGATTTCCGTTAGTTAATAATTTACCTTGTTCTAAATTACAACAAACTAATATAAATGGTTTATCATAATTTTTAATTCCTATTCTTAATAATTCAGTTTTTCCTGTTTGTCTAGTTCGAGTTACGATAATTAAATCATCTATAAATCCTTCATTCATAACTTATTAATTTTATATCATTTATATGGTAATTATACGAATAATTTTTCTAATATCCAAATCTCAATAGCTTCTATTTTGCTTGGGTTTCTTTGCCCCCACATCAAACTATCTGTTAAACGATCATAACGTTTCCATAACCAATTTTTCAACCATAACACATCCCATTCTTCTACAACAATCCGTTGTCTTGTAGTACGGTTAGGTAACGAAATAAAAAAGGATACTAAGGAATAGTCTTGGAACTGATATTGAAAGGTACAAAATCTGAATCCTAATTCTTCAGTATATCCAAGATTTACTGTGAATAGTTCAAACTTATAATTCCATCTTCGGATCTTCCATCCTAATTTGGCTCCTATTTCGTGTATTGTTTTCATTGTATTATTTTTTATCTTGAGTTTTATTAGGTTCACTACCCCATAATTTTATAACCATATCACGTTTTAGGGAAGGTTTTAATTTACTCCATCTATCAATCCAATGCTGTCGTTCTTGCTTGTTCATTACCATTCCGATTCTCCGTTTTTACATACCATTTCGTCTGCTATAGTTTTTCTAAAACTATCCCTCGGTACTTCTGGGCAGAGAACCTCTCTAACAAATGTTTTAGCGTCCTCTAATGTGGGGAATTTTGTTCTAGTTTTATAACAACTATCCCAGCCACCTTCTTCATGTTCAATATCTTTCCAATAAGACCACCATAAGAACTTTTTCCGTTCTTGAATGTAGTAATATTCAGTTGAGAGTTTTCCCTTCTCATCAAAATATTCGTGGTGTATGATTAAGAAATTGGTTTGTGCTTTCATTTTTTATATCTTATTACTGCGTTACATATTCCTTTTGATTCTTCAAATCTACATTTGATTATCTCTGTATCTGATTGTGCTATGAATACTTTACAAGTTTTACCATCCTTATAACATATCTTAGTTTCTTCTTTATCGAATCTAAATCCTTCTTCTTTGAATTTATTCTTTACTTCGTTTTCAGTTAGATTTAGATAAGGTGATTGTCCTATTAATGTTAAAGAACATAATATAATAATAAATGTTAATATTAAAACTTTAATATTTAACCCCATTATATTTCTATATATAGTTTGTTTATTGTTATATCCACGTTAATATATTCGACTGGTTTTATTGGTCTAAAATAGATATTAAGAACACCATCTTTCAATTCTTCTTTTATCTCACCAATAAATTCATCTTTGTAATAGCAGTTGTTACCATTTATTTTATAATCCTGTGCGTTTTGTAAATCATTACAAAGATATGCTAATTGATAATTTAAATCTAATCCCACCATCTTTCAATATGTTGCTCCATGATTTTAAAAAGTAACTTTCTGGCTCTATCATGATTAATATGAGCAATATTATGTGCAATTCTTTCCTTATCATTAGTTCCATTCAACTTAAAAACTCCTTCACCATTCATTACTCTCTTATAGATTAAAGGATACTTTTTAAAGTAATCATCAAAGTTCTCTTCTAGCTCTTTAGATTTCCAAATTGAATATCCTGGTTTATCTTCACATGGTTCAAACCAATGTTTGGTCTTATGATAATCCATATACTCCATATTATAATATTCATCGTCAACCTTTTCAATCAATCTAACGCAAGTCATCATAATTTCAGCATCTCGTTCAGCACTTACATGAATTCCTCTATCACCAATATATGCTGATTGAGCTTTTAACTTATGTGAAAGAATTGTAAAAATAAATGAACTATCCCAGTTTCTATCTTTCCAGATGATAGGAAACCAATACCAAAGATTTTTAATTCCTTGTTTAAAATGTTTAGGATAAAATTGTGCTTCATTATCCCACCATAAATAAATTCTATCTATTATTTTTCTGATTGGGCTGCGAGCTTCTCTCTGTTCTCTCCATTGCTCGAGTATGTCTTTTTCTGGTTCCATTATTGTGTAAATTTATTTCCAATTTCTTTCATAATATCCTATACAATCACAATGGGTGTAAAGTTGGTGGTTTGGACCAAATACTTCTACCCATTCTACATTACCTTCTGAATCCCAAGTTTTGCAACTCCAGGTTTGGCAATCTCTTTCCTTTTCACATCCATATAACAAAAACAGACAAGCTGCTATGTATAGAATGATAATTATTGTTTTATGGAAATAATTTAATTTCATAATAATAAACCATTTACTTATTTTTATAATATCTAAATATACAAAAAAAGACTTGGGTAACCAAGTCTTCTTTAATTTTTTTGCAATTTATAGGCATTAAACTCGTTTTCAATTTGAAAATCTAAAGACAATAATATGCAAAATTGTTGAAGATTTTTTCCATTTTGGTTTACAGCCATTCTAATTAGACTTTCATCATCTAAAGAGTAAAACAACTCAGTTATAGAATTAACTACCATTAGATTTAAAATATTCAGGTGTATTTTTAGATTTTACTTTTCTCCTTTTTTTAGAGGAATACTGAATATAATTATTGAAAATTTTAGCTTGCTCATATAGAGCTCTTGTTGAATTTTTACTCATAACGTGTTTTAATTTAGTTTATCCTTGTCCTTTATATAACTTTTTATAGTTTTTACTTGATTTTAATTTTGAACTTTTATTTTTGCTATGTACCCCAGGACGTTTTTTTTGAGGTTTTGCATGGAATGTTGTTGCAGTTTGTTTAGCCATTACTTAAATATTTCTTTTAATTTTTCACTTTCAATAAGCTGTTTTAATTTAGATACATAATTAGTATCTTCAGCATATTTTTGTGATAAATATTGGAAATATTCTTCATCATTATTAATTTGAGGTAAATATCTACACTGATAAAAAGCATAATCAAAAACCGATTCTTGCCATGAATCATAATAAGCATGACCATTATGAGTTCCTTTAGCTGTATTAACTCTAATACGAGCTTGTTTCATACCAAATAAGTTATGATTTTCTAGAAAAATATTACTTGTAAAATAACCTGTTTCTAGCAAGGATTGAGCATATACTATATGAGGAAATTTAACATTTAATCTTTCTAATTCTTTTTGAAATCTTTCAGGAGTAAAAGATATAGAATCATTAATTTTAGATAAAATAATTTCTATTTCAGAAGGAGTATAATGATTAATTTGATCTTTTCTTCCTATTTTATAAATAAACGTTAAAGTAAGGATAAATATACTTAACAATGTGGTGTAAAATTTCCAATTTAAGAGCTGGAATTTGGCTTGTTCTTTGTTATAAAAATAAAACATAACTATTTGTTTTTTAAAAATTTTATGGCTTCTACAATTTCAACACATTTTTCATATTGTTCCCATTTTTCCATTATTATTAGGTTTTTTTCTAAAGCATCTAAAAAATCTTTTCTATCGCATGTAATGTCAAAAATGGTAGAATCTTCTTCAATTGTAAGTTCTATAATATGAATGTGGCGTTTTTTAGTATGTAAATTGTTCAAAATACCTTCAATACATGCCTCAGCTATTTGCAAATCAAAGTTTTTAGCTCTATCTTCAAATTCTTCTTGGGTCTTAACTTTTATCTTACGTGTCATTAAAATAAATCTAAAAAATTTCCTTTAATTTTCTTATCCTTCAATATACGAAATTTTTCTTCGTTTTCTAACATTTTACTTGCAAGTTTTTCTAAATGTTTTTGTTTTTGATTATCATAATCATTTACAATCTTATCATGTTTTTTATGTTTACCCTTTTTAAGTAAAGGTATTTTTTTCTGTTTCATATTCTAGAAATATATTGGTTTATATCATCTTCATCATCATCTAAACCTAATTCTTTTAACCTTCTAATGTGGTATTCATCTATATCCCAATCATTCTGACCTAAATTAACTGGTTTATGATCTTCCATTCCTTCAATTTGCTTATTAGTAAATATGTCACCTATAAATAAATAGAAACAATTATAACATAATAACTCAGTATTTTCTTTTCTATAATTTTTTTTATTCCCATCTTTAAAATGTAACAATAAAGGCATTTTGTAATCAAATACTCTTCTTTCACAAAACCCACAATTAGCACATCTTTCTTCTAAATGACCCTCAGAAATTAATCTATATTTAATTTTTGCTGGGTTAAATGAAGAAGGATCTACTCTACCTTCAATTATATCTATTAAAGCTGGTTCTTTACCACTTCCTCTTAAAAATTTAGGAATCCCTTTACCTTGTTGGTTTTTATGTTTATCAAATAAACTTTGACCTGATTCTTCATCAGTATAAATCTTAGCCCATTTTTTATAATGTTGGTAAGAGATATTTAAATACCTACTAGCAGCTCGATTGGATAAAGTTTTATCCATCGCTGCAAGTATTTGTTCTTTAGAAAGTGGTTTTGGAGAAGGCAAAATATCTTAATTTTTATATTTAAAAATAAACCCCTTTAAGACATTTTAAAGATCTTCAGGAGTTAAAATAATAAAAGGACCTTGAAGATTATCAGTTTCTTCTTCATTGAGTTCCTTAGATAAATCTCTAAGTTTTTTATTATTTCTTTTCTCTTCTTGATCATATTGTCTGTATTGTTCATCAGTAAGAATTTGAATATCATTCCAAGTATGGTCACCTTCACCTCCAGTAGTAACTAAAGCTTTATAGGTTCCAGTAGTAGAACAATTTACACAATTTTTATACCCATACTTTTCTAAACGAAGCTTAGGCATATCTTTTTTACAAACAATACAAGGAATCATTTCCATTTCCATAACTTATAACTATTATTATTTTTGGTAAAAATACAAAAAATATTTTAAATATCCAAATTTTTTTTAAAGAAATTTATACTTTACATATGCCCATAAGTCTTCAGGTGATGAAAACATATATCTTTTTTCATCATCAGCTATATAAGCCATTATTTCTTGAGTATCAACATCAATCCTTTCATAAAGATACCACATGACTAAATCAGTTACTTTATGTCCATAAAACGCAACACATAGATTTTCAATTACAAACCAAAGAGGATCTGTAATAACATCTATATTTATCCCTACCATTTCTAATTGATCTTCTTTTTTAAGACATTCTTCTAATTGTTGAACACAAAAAACAAATAAATCTTTTTCACCAATATCTACTCTTTTTTCTACAGTATTGACTTTAGAACCTAAAATTAAACTAAATAATTTTTGAATATCTTCTTTATAATTTTCACTCATTATTTTACTTCTTCAATCTTAAATAACTTTTTAAATTCTTTTTGTGGAAGTTTTTTGATTAAACTAGCCATTTTATAAGCATTTTGTTCATGCCAAGCATCTACTTCACCAATAGTTTCTTGGGTGGAATCAAATACTGAAAAATATCTAAACTTTTTCATAAATTATTTATAATATTTTGAATGTAGGCACATTTAGTATAATCTTCTTCTTTTTCATAGTGTTTAAGTATTCTTTTTAAAGCTGGAATGAACTCAGATTTAGGTAATTCAACACTTAAAGATAAATTATCTATTTGGAACAATTCAATCTTATTTAACTTATTTTCAATAGCATATTCTATAGCTTCTAAAGTATACCTTAATATAGGGGAAATGAACACATCTTCAAATACTAAATGTTGTAAATCCTCCCAACTATCATATTCAAAAGAAATTAATGGAACTTCTCTTTCTTTTGCTTTAGTATTTTTTTCCATAATTTATTCAGGTTTATGGGTTTTCAATAAATATTAAATTTTTCTGATACTCATTCATACTATTAATAGTAATTTTTAGGTTTCCTAATTCAAAATAACCTAATTCACCATTATCATAAATTATATCTGAGATTTGTTGGAGATACAAATAATCTTGTTGGTTGAATGTTTTTTGGTCAATCTCTATTATAATTTCATTTTCTAATGATTGGAAAGGAGTAGATAAAATTTTTTTACTTAAATTAAATGGTGTATTTTTTTGCTCTTTATCTATGTAATGAGAAGTTATTACTTGCATTTCATCATCTAGTAAAATATTAGAACACCAAGGCTCTAAAAATTCTAACAATGAACTAGTACCTCCTTTTATTTTAATTCCTATATCATATTTTTTATTATATTGTGATTTTCTAAACCCCCATTTTCTTATAAAATTAATATTAGAATTGTGTTCTATTGGTTGATAATCCCCTTTTCGAGATGTTTTACTTACTAAATGGTATACTTGAGCACCACAAATTATCCTTTCAAATGATCCTAAATCATATCTTAAATGTATATCATCATCTTCACAAAACATTTTAAAGGTTTCTCCATCAAACCCGATATAATCTTTTTTTAAACATCCAAAAAATATTTGAGATCCTCCTTTTATCACTTCATTATTTATTTCAAAATTTTTAAAGGCATTATAATCAAAATCTTCTAAATCATAACCAAAATTCTGTATTATTTTACCAGGATATTCATCTGGGTAAATTGGAGGTTCAATTCTAGTGTAAGTAACTATTTTATTTGAAGTGATATACTTGTCCATTAATTCTATAAATCCAGGTTTTAAAACCATATCATTGTGGATAAGAATAATTTTTTCACCTTTAGATAACTTAACAGCCTTATTATACTTTTCACCTAGTGAAATATCTTTATCATCACATATTACTAATTCTACTTTAGATTCATCAGGATATAATTCTTTGATATGTTTTTGAATAAATAAAGTATATTTATCAAATTTGTCCCCTACAGGCATTATTAATGATATCATATTATATTTTTTTCTTTTAATGATTTTATAGTATTATTTAAATAAAGATTTAAATTTGATTCAAATTTTTGCCTTTGATCTGGTATTGGGTTTTTAACTAGTAAACTTTTATAATATCCTGAAAAGCCATCTGCACCATCTTCTATTAAAGGGCCTGAGGGATACATCCAAATAGTTTCTCCTTGGATTAAATATTGTTCAAAATCAACTCCTTGGGATTTTAATAAATTAGTTAAAATTATAGCATATAAATCCCAAGGACCATACCCTGCCCAATCTTCTTGAAAAGGACATAATTCTTCAACTACACTTTTACTGTATAAATCAAACCATCCTGCAAATTTACTTTTTAATAAAGGGTAAAGATTTCTATGAGTTTCTAAATTATTAATATTATAAACATCAAAAACATTTACTTTAAGATAATCTTTATATGGGATATCTCTAAAATAGGGATTAGTAATCTCATCCCAATCAGCATCTCCTACTTTTGAAATTTGAGGAGTTACAATAAAATATTTATTATTTATCTGTTTTGCAGATTCTATTAAATAACCAAGAGCATATTCACTAAAACATATATCAGGACAAATGCTTATATAGTAATCTACTTCAGAAGAAATAATTTCTTTTTCAAAATCTAAATGTCCATATAGCTTATCACCATCATATATTTTAGGAGTATGTTTATAACCCTCTAATATTTTAGAAATATCTTGATATTTTTGAATAAAATATTCTTTGGATAATTTACTTTTATCCCAGTTGATAATATAAGAAGACAAATTTAAAACACTAGCTATTTCAATGTTATCTTCTTTAGATAAATGGTATAAAGATTTTTTTAATTGAGTAAATGTTAGAAGAGCATAATCAATCTCCCAGGGCATTAAATGATACTTAATTTTTATATTCATCTAATATTTTTTTATATGTTTCTTCTATACCTTTCGTTAACCCCACAGTTTCTAAATTATATTTAAAAAATTTCCCTGTGTATTCTAAGTCTATTTCAGAATCTTGAATTTTAATAGGTACTTTATAATCTGATAAATTATTAATAATATTTCCTATGTCAGATAATTTGGTTTTTTCCATGTAACAACACTCAAATAATTTAACATTAGGGTTAAATATAATAAATTTTACTACAGTAACCAAATCTTTCATATAGAAAAAATCCATATACTTATCTTTATGAATTATTATAGGTTCTTTGTTAATGTATCTTTTAATGTTAGACTTAATAAATCTTCTATCTAACTCATTTTCATCAAAAACTGCAAATATACGAATATTATTGAAATTTTCTTTTTCTAAAATAGAATTAGCTATAACTTTTTTACTCATACCATAAGGAGATTCAGAAAAATTTATTTCTGCTCCTGAGCCAAAATGAATTAATTGTCCAAATCTACTCTCACAATTTAATAAATTATAATACATTTTAAGATTATTATCCATCTCCTCCCAAGTATCAACTTTAAGTCTACTTCCACCACTTACAGCACAATGTATAACCACATCAAAATATTTATTTGAAAAGTATTTTAATGTTTCAAAGGATTGAGTTAAATCTAAATCTTGACGAGAAATTAAAGTAACATCAAATTCAGATTTTAAAGCTTTATAAAGAGATTGGGCTATATAACCTTTCCCCCCTGTAATTAAAATTTTCATTTAGATAAATTTAAATAACTAGGTTGTTTATTATATATTAAATTTAAACCTATTTCTTTAGTAAATTCTTTAGGTTTATAAAATTGAATATTTTTAAATACAGACATTACTTTTTCATCTTCTTCAGCCCAGTGAGAAAATCCTAAATAACCATAATCTTTATCTCTTCCTCCCCCTACTAATTTAACAGGTATAGATTCATAATCTAAATAGTTTCTAATCCACTCAAAAGGTCTATATAAAACAAAGGGTGTAATAGAATACACTATAGGTATTTTCCCTTCCATTGCCATACCACAAGCAGCACCCACCATTAATTGTTCTGAAGATAAAAAGTTGATAAATCTATCGGGGTAATCAATTTTAATTCTATCCCAAAGACCATAACCTAAATCTCCTGTTAAAACATAAATATCCTCATTTTGGGACATTTCAGAATGTAAAAACTCAGCAAATTGTTTTCTCATATTGATAAATAATCTTGTTCACTCATTATATGGTAATGAGCATTTAACCCTTTTAAAAATGGGGTTTGGTTAACTGTGGTTTTGTGAATATTAATACTTGGTAAAAAAGCTTCTAATCTTTTAATTAAATAATTAATATCTATTTTATCATAAGCAGCATAACCATTTACATTTACATGAACCTCAATATTTTCTAAATTATTTTCTTTAATAAACCTTAAAGACTCCCAAATTGATCCTTCAGCACATTCTCCATCACTGATTAAAACATATACTTTTCTATTAGGATTTGCTAAAGCTCTACCTACAGCTACTGTTATACCTGTTCCTAAACTACCTGTAGAACAAAAAATACCTTTTAATTCATCTCTATGTGGATGTCCTCCATGTTTTTTAAATAATTCTTCGGCATTAATTCCATAATATTTTTCAATAACTACGTACATAGCTAAGGCTGCATGACCTGAAGATAAAATAAAAATATCTTCTGGGTTTTTCTTATTATAAATTTTATCTATAATGTCTACACTAGATAAATAAGACCCTAAGTGAGATAATTTATTTTTATAAGCTATATCTAAAATACGCTTTTTTAAATTTACCATATAAATTTTTTCTTATAATATTTTACTATTTCATAAAGTTCTTCATCAAAATTTGATTTAGGTTCCCATCCTAAATTTCTTAACTTAGAATCATTTAAAGCATAACGTAAATCTTGACCATCTCTATTATACGAAAGATCTAAAATATCATTCAAGTTAATACCTTCTATTTGGGTTTCAAAATATACATCAAGTATTTTTTTAACAGTGTCTAAATTAGTTTGTTCAAAACCCCCACAAACATTATAAATTTCATTTTTAACCCCTGCTTCAATTATAGAAATTACAGCATTAGCAGTATCACTAGCATGTAACCAATTTCTTATAGGGGTACCGTTATTATGTAAAGGAATTTTTCTTCCTAATCCTATAAATTTAATCGTTTTTGGGATAAGTTTTTCTACATATTGACCTAACCCATAGTTATTAGTAGGTCTTAAAATAATGTAAGGAATATCATATGTTCTAGACCATGCTTGAATTAGCATATCAGCTGCTGCTTTCGTAGCTGAATAAGGGTTTGAGGGTTTAAGTAAATCTGTTTCAAAATGTTCCCCTTCTGTAATGTCACCATATACTTCATCAGTACTAAAATGAAAAAATATAGGTGTATTAGAATTTTCTTGTCTATAATTCCTAAGTAATTCTAATAAATGGTGAACTCCATTTACATTAGAATGTATAAAATCATCACTTTTAATAATAGAATTACCTACATGGGTTTCAGCAGCAGTATTAATTATATAATCACAGTCATATAAAAACTCTATATCATTGATATCTTTTTCTTCAAATGAAAAATTAGGATATTGATTAAATATTTTTAATAATTCTTTATTAGAAGCATAAGTACATTTATCTATACCTCTAACATACCACCCTTTATGTAAACATTTTACAGTTACATATTGCCCAATAAAACCTAAACAACCAGTTATATAAACTACTTTTTTCATCTATTAAAATATTCCTTAATTTTATCACAAACATAATCTACATCTTCAAGAGTCATACCATGATGTGCTCCTAATAAAAAACCATTTTTCATAATAGTATCTGAATTTTCAAATACTTGGAGATATTCCCTATAAACAGGATGACGAGTTACATTACCAGCAAAAGTTACTCTAGTTTGAATATTGTTTTCTTCTAAAAATGTTAATAAACCTAATCTATCTTCAGTTTGGAGAGGAATAGCTAACCAATTAGGTTTAATACTATCATTAGGTAAAATAATTTGTTCTACATCTTTAAGGTTTTCAAGATATCTTTCAAAATTGGCTCTTCTAATACCTTCAAATTTTTCAAATCGTTCTAATTGAACTAAACCAAAAGCAGCATTCATCTCAGAAGATTTAAAATTATAACCTAATACACCATATAAAAATTTATGATCATAAGGAATACCATCCACTTTATGATTAAACCTATCATCCATAATTTCACTATCATCTCCTATGCGACCCCAATCTCTATATTGTAATGCTCTATTGCGAAATCTTTCGTTATTAAACATAACCATCCCACCTGCACCACCAGCCGTGATTACATGAGAAGCATAAAAGCTAGTCGTTGATATATCGCTATCTTCCGTATAGGTGATAGTATCAGCTGAATCTTCAATTAATATAATATCTTCTCTATCTATTCTTTTTAATTCTGATCTTAATAATTTCCAATCAGGTTTATTACCTATTAAATTAGGTATCATAATAGCTTTAACATCTTTAAACATTTCTTCTTCAGGAGTTGTTAATAAATCAATTACACTTTTAACTGAAGGGACATATGTAGTTAATTCTACATCTACAAAAACGGGTTTTAAACCTAACTGAATAATAGGGGCTAATGTAGTTGAAAAGGTACAAGCAGGTGTAATAACTTTACTTCCTTTAGAAAGATTAATACTTGCTAAAGCTAATAAACAAGCTGAAGAACCTGAATTAACAAATACTCCTAATTTTTTACCAAACATTTTAGAAACTCGTTCTTCAAATTCTTTGGAACGAGGTCCAAAACCTGCTAACCATCCTTCCCTTAAACAAGCTTCTACTGCTTTAATTTCTTCTTCCCCATAAGCTTCAAATTTATTAGGGGCATACCATATTTTTTTCATATTAATCTATTATTAATGTATAATTCATCACATCCTAAGCGTTTTACAAAAGTAAATCCTTTAGGGCTTAAAAAATCTAAAAATCTAGAATCATACTCATTATTTTCTAATGTTATAACTTTAATATTATATTTACTGAAATCAATAGTTTGTAATATTTTTAATTCATTACCTTCAGTATCAATTGATAAAAAATCAATTTCTGTTTGATCTACAATATTTTCAAATAAATCTAACTCTACATTAATATAATCAAAACCTTTTTCAGTATTTTTTAAATTAGAATAAATGTTTTGTATTCCTTTTTGACTAAATTCATCAACTAACCCACTTAACATATCAGCTCCTTCCACTATTTGAAAAAATTGAGCAGATCCAGTCTTATCAGAAATAGCTTTCTGTATACATTTACATTTTCTGTTAGATTTTAATTGTTCAAAGATAATAGGATTAGGTTCTACACATACCCCTTCCCAATTTAATTCTTCAAAAAATTTAGAATTTGAAAATGTTACCCCATCATGAGCCCCAATATCTACAAAATATCCATTTATTTTATTTTTAAAAAAATTTTCATATACTACTTTATCTTGTTCAAATTGAGAATAAAATTTCATATAAGTTGATTATGTTTAAAAATTTGTGTAATTGTATTAACTATATTCTGTTCATAATCTACATACTCTAAAGCTAACTTCCAATTTTTATCAATAATTTCTTTTTTAGAATTATAATAATTTTCTGATAAATTATTTGAGATATAGATTAAATCATCAACATTACTAAAAGGTATAATACCTTCAATATCAAAAAAATCACCTATATTTGAACACCCCCAATATAAAGGAATAGTTTTAAGTAAAAAACAATCTAATATTTTTTCAGTAAAGTATCCTCTACTTGAAGTGTTTTCAATTACAACACCAAACTGGGAATCCCCAAAAATAAATTCCTTACCTAAACGAGCATCTTCAATATTACTTCTATCTCCATAAGTTTCATAAAACTTAAGGGGGATATTTAATTCATTTTTTCTAGCTGTTACTTGATGTCTTAAAGAATGACCATAAGTTTTAAGTAATTTACCTTGTAAGTGAGCTATTTTAAATTCCTTATTATGGTTTTTATTGTACTGATCAGGTTTTAACCAGGTATGTCCAAAAGGTTGAAAAACTGCATTATCACAATTATTTAATACTTTATAACTTTGAGTTAAAATAACATCAAATAAATGTTTATTTTGAATAGTCCAATCATGTAACCCAAAATATTCATTAGGTTCTTGAAATGATATAATGTTTATAGAAGATAAATCTTCTTGTGATTGTGGAGGAATATCAATAAATAAAGAAAAATCTAAATGAGATAGGTGGTGTAATTTTTTTTCAAAACTTTTAACATCAAAATGATTAGTTAATACTTTCATAATGTATTGTAATAATTATTTTGTTTTTCTTGTCGTTCTATTGTTTTTGGATGATACAATGAAAATTCTTCACTAGGAGGAAAGTTTGCCATTGTTTTATATCCTTCTAATACTTCATGTACTTTATTTTTCCAACGAATTGAATCATTTCTACGATAAATTCTCCATTGGTAATCAGGAAAATTTACCCACTCTTTTTCATTAACATTCCACCCCCATTTTTGAATGTGTTCTTCTGTAATTCCTTTTACAGTATTTATTCTTGGAACTCTCATAACATCTACATCATTCATATCTAATATTTCATGTAAATAATCTACTAAATATTTATGAGGTAATTCATCCGCATCTATCTGAAAAATATAATCTCCCGTACACATTTCAGTTAATTCATTTTTCATTTCAGAAAAGTCGCCATCAAAATCATAACTATACCATCTAATGGGATGATGTTCGATTGGATTGTATGTTAAACCTAATGTAATTGTTCTTAGATATTCCCATACTTCTTTTGTTCCATTAACTGCATCATAAAAGATTACAATTTCATCTTCATCTCTTTTATTTTCAATTAAGAATGTGAGTAATCGTTTTATTTCATCAATCTCATTACAGACTGGTATTGCGTAACTTATTTTCATTTTTATGATTCTTATTTATCAAAAATACCAATAAAATCTAGGGCATCCACGAAATCTTTCTCATCATAATGAGTGATTGTTGACATATCCATTCTCCATTCATAAAATTCTCCTTTTTTACCTGGGATTGGGTATTTTTCTTTTTCTTCTTCTTTTACAGGAATTGCTTTGACAGCTGACCATTTCCAATTATCTGCTCTGGTCCCATTAGCAAATACCATTCCTTTAGTAGGTAAATTAATAGCTGTAGGCATCCAAATTTTACCTTCTTCATCTTCACCCATTAATTCTTTGTACAAGTCAGGTAGAATTTCTATTTGCTCTTTAAAAAATTGAGAATCTTTTTTCATTAATGAGTTAGTTTGAAAACCACAACCATAACACATATAATTTTTAATATTTTCATTTACTTCTTGGATGTAACAAGCATCACCCTCACATCTATCACATTTAGTTAAATTATCGTAACTCATAATTAAGATTCTATTTTTTTAAGTTTTGGTAACTCTATTTTTTTAAGTTTTGGTAATTGAAGTTGAATTTGTTTAGGAAACTCCGGAATATTCTTATCAAGATATGCATTTAACATTTCATCCATTTTTTCCCAACTAAAATTAGTTTTAGAGTAATGGGCTTGACGTTTACCTAATTCAGAATATTTTTTATAATTTTCAAACATATCCTTTAGGTAAAAACCTACTTCATTTGAATTAGGAGAAAACCATTGGGATTCTTTTAAAATCATATCTTTAACAACAGCTGAATCATCTACATTTTTTAATTCTCCATTAATCAAAGTAGTAAATTCTGAGTTTAGAAAATCAATATGACCACTCCAATTAGTTGATAATATTGGTTTTTTAGTTAAACTGAATTCAAGTAAAGGACGACCAAAACCCTCACCTTTAGTTAAACTAACCATAACTTTTACCTTAGAGTGGTTATAAATTGAATTCATTTCTTCATCACTAAATTCACCATGAAGTAAATAAACATTAGGTAACCTTCTAGCATTTACAGTAGATTTAATTTGATTAATTTTATCTATAATTTTATCTCTCCCCATGTAAGAAGCTCCTGTAACTGCTGTTTTAAGAATTAAAGCAGGAGCATTTTGTTTATTTTTGAATACTTCAAAAAATGCTTTAACTAATAACCCCACATTTTTTCTATCTTCTCCTAAATTACCTTGCATCCAATGTCCTACAAAAAGGAAAGCAAAAGATTCAGGAATATTAAAATCTACTAAACAAGGTTTATTTGTTGGTTTATAAATGTCTAAATTAGCCCCTTCAAATAATACTTTAATAGGTTTTTCAACTTTAATTTCCCCAACTGCTTGCCCTTGTTGGTTAGTTCTAGTATAAACTGAATTTAAGAAAGTTTGTTTAGAATGTTCTGAGGATACAAAATTAACATCCATTCTATTAATACCTTCAACCCAACTGTGATGAACTAGTGTAGTTTCCATACCAGCAGTCATACCAATATTATACTTCCCTACAGGTTGAAACTCATTAGGTACTGTAATCTGCATCCAAATATCAGGTTTTTGATTTAATTGGGGTTGATTATAAAGATAATCCATTAAAAATCCCCATTCTTCTTTATGATCTTTTACAAAACCCCAAGGTGTATTACCCCACCTTTGTGATAAAAGTTTAACATCATATTTTTCTGATTTTATAATAGATTTAATGACATCACGAGAACGAGCTCCATATCCACTATACGTGTCAAAAGGAGCAGATATGTAAAAAGTTGGTTTATCCATAAAACTTGTTTTTTAATAAATTAATTCATGCATTAGTTTTTCTTCTGGGAGTTCTGTCACATTGATAAATTCAAATTTTTCTCTTGGCTTCCAAGTTTTAAATAATTTATCAACATAAGTAATAACCCTATCTCCCATTTTCTCCCCTGTAAATCCTGCTTCATCACCTATAGCCCATTTGTAACCTTCCATTCCACATTCTTTACGTTCTTCAGGACTCATGTTATAAAGTTTCATAATCTGTTCAGCAGCATCTTCAGGTCGGCATCTATCATCCCAAATATATGGAGTTGGAGGTGAACCTTGCAGTGAACGATTTGTAGGGTAAACTGGGAAAGCCCATTTACCATGTTTTTTATACCTTCCTGTATGGTTTGAAGGGATTTCTTTCGATGGTACGAACCAATTACCATTTTTGTCTTCAAAACGCATTTGATCTTGCATACCACCTGTTACATTAGCAATAATAGGGGTACCTGTTAATAATGCTTCTGTAAGTGAAAGACCCCAACCTTCATTAGAAGTTAATAAAATTTGAGCGTCAGCTAAATTGTATAATAAATTTAATTCTAATGGAGAAATCTTACTAGTAGAAAAAATTATATTTTTAGAATCTTTTCCGAATAAATAATCTCTAACTGCTATTAAGTTAGTACCATGATCGCTTATAGGTTCTGTATGAAGAATTAAACGACATTTATCTGCTTTTTCTTTAGGTAATTTATCTAAAAAGTATTTAAAAGCTAATAAAGTATCAGGAATTTGTTTTCTTCTAATATTTCTAGAATTAAAAAATAAAGTAAAATCTATTTGATCTTTACCATATATTTTTTCTCTTAATTTTTTAAGATTTTCATCATTATCTTTTAAGGGATAAAAGATATTATTATTGATACCGTGAGGTACATATTCAATAATTTTATTTTTAGATTTCTCTCCTAAAGCTAATTCATTAATTAAAACAGTTTGTTTAGAAATACCTAATAAAACATCGCAAGATTCATAATAGGGTTTATTATAAAGAGGAACAGGAAAATCATCCCAAATATTTAAATATATGATAGGAGTTGTTTTTCTAATTTCATTCTCAATATCAAATAACCATGTAAAATATCTAGGATCAGTAATTAAAAATATAGCGTCAGGTTTTTCAATATTCATCATATTTCTAATAAAAGATGCATCTCCATAACCATCAATAGGATATATAGTTACTGAAGAATCATTAATACCTGAAGCTTCATTAGTAGATTCACTTATATCTAATCTTTTTCCTTTATCAGGGTGATTTATAGCTCCTCCTATATTTACCCAGTTATAACGGTGGCAAGTATTAACAATTAATTCTTTACCAACATTAGCAACACCCGAAGGCATTCTGATATCATCACAGATCAAAAGTATTTTTTTCCTTTGATCAGGTTTTAAATAACCATTTTTCATATTTTAAATTTAATTAAGATTCTAATTCTAAATTGTTATGACTGTGAATTTCTTTTCTAAATTCTTCATCTGTAAGATACAAATGAATAGTTCGTTCAGCAAGTTTTTGAAAAGAAAATTTATGCCTAACACAAGCTACTTTAAATTCATCAAATAAATCACTGTCAATTTTTACGCTAGTTAATGATTGGTTTTTATTTGCCATAATCTTTATTATTTATTTATATACTATTATACATATATGTTAATACTTTGAAGTCGCAGAACATAAATGAGTTTTATAAAAAGAACAAAACTCACAGTAATCATTAAGTTTTGGTAGATGATCTTTTTGTGAATATCCCTCTTTAGTAAAGGCTGATTCTATAAACTCATTTAATTCTTTATCTACTTTATTTATTTTTATTTTACCTGAAGGTGGGGAATAAGTTTGAATTCTAGAAATAGGAAAATCACTTTCTTCCCATATTTTTCTTTTTACAATAAAAAACTCTACATTTATTTTATCTAAAGGAATATTAAATTGCTCTGAGAAGAATTTTTTATAAAGTACAAGTTGGAATTGTTTTCCTTCATCCTTTTTGGTTTTATCGTTCCAACCCCGAGTTGATGTTTTAATGTCTATAATTTTGAAAGATTGCGTGTTTTCATTATATAGAACAACATCTAAATGGCCTTGGTATATTACATTGGGGTATCGTTTATTTGGCGTTAAAGTTATAGGAACTTCACATCCTACTAAATGCCATCCCCTTTTACTAAAGTATTTTGATTTTTTCTTTTTAAATGTATCTAATATAGCAATTCCATCTTCATAAAATTCTCTTAACTCTATAGCTGAACTGAAATGGATATTTTGATTTTTTACATACGCAGATTGGTATTCGCGCATTAAACCAGTTTTAAAATGTTCTTCTAAATCAATTTTATCAGCCTCAGCAATGCTTTTTTCATACATCACATCTAAATAATGTTGTACGGTTTCATGAAGGGATGTACCAAATACAAAATGAATAGATTGTTCATCTATTTTATGCCCATCTCTATACTGCAATGACCATTTTTTAGGACATTGTTTGTACATTAAAAATTGAGAATAAGAAACATTTTTTTGAAACCTATAATCAATTTTTATAGGTTTGAAATTTTTAATTTCTAATAAAATATAGGGAATTTTCTTAGCCAAAACTTATTTTTTCCATTTATTCCTCATTACAAGCATAGCAATAAGCCCATAATTAGAAATGTCTATAAAACTATCTACCATTGTCTCCCCTTCTACGTAATTTTTACCATTACGTTTTAATAAATTTTTTAAACGATTTATTTTATCATTTACTCTAAGCCAAATACCAGTAATTGAAAGATGAATGTCTTGAGGGTCTTCTAAATTTGAACCTAAGGCAATATTCTCAATCCCATAGTCTAACATTTTTTTAGCAAAAAGTTCATATTGTTCTTTTTGAACTTTTTCAAATTCTTCTGATAAAATAGGATAACTTTCTTTAAAATCTTTTATAACTTGTTCTTTATCCATTACTATAAAACTTACATCTTTATGTTTAGTCATATTAAAAAATTTCTTTTTTAACTAAATATTTTTTAATTGCTTCTAATCTATCATCAGCATCAGCTAACATAGTAATTGCTTCTTCAGCATTTTTGTAAAAATCTCCTGTTGAATGATCACCAATCCCTGCTGGGTGTTTTTCTAATAATTCTAGGGTTAATAGAGCTTTTGCTTTATCTGCTTCTGCTGATGCACGAAGCATATTTTCTAATTTACTCATAATTTTGCTTCTTTTAATAACTTATTAGTTTCTTCTTCATTTAATCCCATCTCCCAAAGAATACCTTTAACCCCATGGTTACGAAGAATATACACATATTCCTCTGCTTCTCCAAGGGAACATCCTAAATATTCAGCTATATATTCAGGAATTTGTTTTAAATTTCTTTTATTTTCGTTTTTTATGTATTTAAGCCATAGTTTTTTCTTTGGGATCATTTCTCGATAAATGGTATAAATTTGTTGTTTATTATTAGGATCTATTTTTTGAACATAATTTACAATATCAATGTAATTTATATTCATAGATAAATATTTATGGATTAACCAACTATTCCATTTATCCCATGATTCTTGCGAAAAATTTGAGGGGTCAGATTTATGTAACATAATTTCATCTAACCACTCAAATATGCTTTTAATTTGTTTAGCTTCCAAATTCTTCTCTTAATTCTTTTGGTAACATTTCTAAAACTACTTCACCCGAAACTACATCATAAAATACTGGTATGGGCATAATAGCATCCTCAGAGGTTCCTGCTACAAATTTAGATACTTTACGAAGAATAACTCCTTCAGCAAATACTTTACCACCTGTAGAAGATGTAATTGGTTGAGTATTTTTAAGATCAATATTTACATTTAATTCTTGTTGTTTTGACATAATTTATATAATTTTAGGTTTTTTTAATTTCAATTAACTTAGCAATAAGAGCCATAAGATTTATTTCTTTATCTATCCTAAATTGGGATTGATATGAATATTCATTTACAAGAATTGCTACCATTCCTTCATTTCCTTTAGCATAAACTGAGGCATTGTCATAAAGATAATAGTATAATTCTTCAAAATCTTGAACATTAGAATTAATAACAATTTGTCGTATATCTATCCAATTTGGTTTTGATTTAATTAATTCTTTAAGTATTTGAACCATATAACTAGATGATACAAGTACCGATTTATCAATCACCAATTTATTATCTTGAGTTGACAACTGAATGATATTAAGACATTTACGTAAATCAGGATAAAACTGATTAGTAATAGTTTTAATATCTTCAAGTTCATAAACTACTCCTTCATTATCTAAAATCCAAGCAATATGTTTAGCAACTTCTGCCTTAGATGGGGGGATAATTTTTAATACTTGACAACGTGATTGAAGAGGATCAATAATACGTTCTATATAATTACAGGTTAAGATAAAACGGGTAGTACGTGAAAATGTTTCAATTACATTTCGGAGTGATGCTTGTGCTTGGATAGTAAGGAAATCAGCCTCATCTAAGATAACTACTTTAATAGATTTAAATGAAGCAGCAGAAGCAAAACCTGATACTTTATCTCTAATAGTTTCAATACCTCTTTCATCTGAGGAATTGATATAAAGATAATCACAATCTAAATTTTTAACTATAAGCTTAGCAAGAGTAGTTTTACCTGTACCAGCACTAGAATAAAAAATAAGATTCTGAATATCATTTTGGGTTAGATATTGTGAAATAGTTTTTTTGATATTTTCATTCCCTACATAATTTTCTAACTTTATAGGTCTGTAACGTTCTACTAATAATCCGTGATCTTTCATTTATACTCCTTGTTTAAATTCTCCATAAATGCTAAACTTTTGAGGCTCTTCAGGTATGATTTTTTCTTCTTGTTGACGTATAACATACAACTTACTATCTAAGGGGTCAAGTCTAAATTCAGCTCTTTCTTGATTAATTTGAAACCATGCCTCTAAAACTTCTGTAAGTGAATTATGGACTAATTTAGATGAATCATTAATTAAAACCCAACGGTCCCCTGGGGGGACACGTTGAGCTATTAATTCATTATATTCTATAATTTTAGTTTCCATTAAAACATCCCATTCATCATTGAATTAGTATCGTCTTTTTTATCCTCAGGATTGTCAACAACAATACATTCAGTAAGTAAAACAGTACCTGCTACAGAAGCAGCATTTTCAAGAGCTGTACGGGTTACTTTAACAGGATCTATAATACCTACTTCTTTCATATTAACCATTTCTGAGGTTTTAATATTGTAACCATCCCACTTATTACAAGAAGCAATATTCATTTCCCAAGAAAGAATAGTGGTATTAGTTTCACCTGCATTATGGAGAATTTGATAAAAAGGTTTACTACAAACATCAAATACAATTTGTTCACCAATTCCATTTTTAGGATTAAGAACTTTACGAGCTTTAATTAAAGCACAACCTCCACCAGGTACAATACCTTCTTCAATTGCTGCTTTTGTGGCATGAAGGGCGTCATCTACTCGATCTTTCTTTTCTTTCATTTCAGCTTCAGTATAACCTCCAACATGGATAATAGCTACACCTCCTACAAATTTAGCTAAACGTTCTTGAAGTTTTTCAATTTCAAAAGAAGATTGAGCTTTATTAATTTGAGATTCTAATTCTTCAATTCTACTATTAATTTTATCTTGATCTCCTTTACCATCAATAATAGTAGTTTCATCTTTAGTTACTGTAACTAAACGAGCTTCACCTAACCAATCCCAGCTAAATTTATCAAGTTTCATACCCTTATCTTTATCAAAAACCTGACCTCCTGTAGTGATAGCAATATCTTCCATTACAAGTTTTCTTCGGTCTCCAAAATCAGGGGCTTTAACAGCACATACATTTAAAGTTCCTCTAATTTTATTTACAATAAGAGTAGCAAGAGCTTCACCTTCTACATCTTCAGCAATAATAAGTAAAGGTCTATTAGTACTAGAAATACTATCTAAAATAGGAAGTAATTCTTTTACTTGAGTAAACCGACTATTAGCTAATAAAATCCAAGGATTTTCAAGAGTACAAGTCATTGTGTTATTGTTAGTAACAAAATAATGTGATTTGTAACCTCTATCAAATTGCATACCTTCTACAGTTTCAAGATAGGTTTCACCTGATTTAGATTCTTCAATATGAACAACTCCTTCTCTACCTACTTTTTCCATAGCAGTAGCAATTAGTTTGCCTACCTCACCATCATTATTGGCTGAAATGGTAGCAATTTGTTCAAGCTGGGATTCAGAACTAATTTCTTCACTTAATTCTTCTTTAAGATATTCTACTACTTTTTTAACTGCAGCATCAATACTTCTTTTAATTTCAACAGCATTAGCACCATTATTAAGATAGGTTAAACCTGCTTTAATCATTTCACGAGCTAAAAGAGTAGAAGTAGTAGTACCATCTCCTGCATTATCAGCTGTTTTTATAGCAGCTTGTTTTACCATTTGAACACCTGCTTCTTCAATTGCATCTTTTAAAGAAATAGATTTTGCTACCGTTACCCCATCTTTGGTAGATTGAGGGATTCCCATTTGTTGAGAAATAATTACATTCCTCCCATTAGGACCTAATGTTGCTACTACAGCATCTGCTAATTTATCAATACCCTTTACAAGTTTATTTCTTGCCTCAGGACCAAATTCAATAATTTTACTCATTTTCGTCATTTATAATTGTACTTAATACTTGATTTTCAGGACCAATCCAATACTCTTCATCTCCATATTCAAATTTAGTGAAACCCATAGAAGGTAAAATTACAATATCTCCTTCTTTAAGTTGGTTTTCTACAAATCCTACTCCAGGAACATGATAACCTGGTCCAACTCCTACTACTTCTCCTTTTTTAGAAGATTCTTTTCCTGTATCAGGAACTATAATTGATCCATATTTGGATTCAGTTTGCTCGATAGGTTTTACTATCACAGCGTTATACATTGGTTTTAACTTCATAAATTAAAATGATTGATTAAACGATTTTGTAATTCTTTATATTGGGTAATATAATCTTGAAGAGATTTGAAAGATTGTTGTGCTATTTGATTTCTAACCATAGCATTTAAACAATTTCCTAAATCCGAATAAAACCCTATTTTTGTTTCATATCCCTTATTCCCTTCAGTAGTATTCATTTTACACAAAGCATAATTGTAATCATCTATCTGAATAAAATAAGGTTCTAAAATTGGATCTTTAATAAAATTTAATGTAGTAGATCCTTTTTGTCTTCCAGCCATAATATAACTTTTTAATTTAAAATATAACGTGAATATACGAAAAAATATTGAGGTAACCAAATTAAAATAAACCTTAGGGCACTTTAGTTTATTTAATCTTTAAAACTTTTGGTTTTGATTCTTCAGCATATGGGATTTGAATTGCAAGCAATCCATTTTCCATCATTGCTTCTGCTTTTGACAAATCAAATTTAGAAGCAATTTTATAACCTAAGTTAAAGGAACGTTTAGCTACACCTTTATAAAGATATCTACGCCCATTAGCCTCTTCATCGTTTACTCCATGAAGTACTTTAGGTTTTTCATATGAAATTTTAAGAATATCCCCTTCAATATTTAAGTTGACATCTTCTTTGGATAAACCAGTACATGCAACTTCTAAATGAAGTCCTTTATCTGTTTCAAAAATATCTACAGGGTGAGAAGGTTTGGCTTGAGTAGCCGGTTGGAAATCTAATTCAGACTTAAAAAAGTCTTTAAATAATAAGTCAAATGGTGTGAGATTGTTCTCAAAAAATAATGTACTCATATCATTTAAATTTGTGCTGTCCTAAGATCAGCGGGTTAATAATTAATTTTACAAAACGTGTGCCCTAAGGTTTACTTTATTATACATATATTAAAAACTAGTTTCTGCTTTACGAACCATAAAGTATTCACTAGAAACTGTATCTGTTTTAAATTCTAATTTCATCAATCCCATACTACTTACAAATATTTTTCCTTCTTCCATATCTTTATTTACTTGTAAGATAGATTTAAACATTTCAGAATTAAATGGTATTTTCATACTTTTTTCTTTAATATCTCCTGATATCTGATATGTAATCTTATTATTATGTCCTGCTTCATCTCCAAAAACAAATTCACAAATATCTTCACCATCTAAATTTTGGGTTGTAGTAAATAGCATATTATCAGTTTCACCTAATGCACTTTTAGCTTTAATTAAATTATTAACATTTTCTTGTTCTAGGTTAATTTCTACTACCCATTCAGGAACATTTACAGTACCTATTTTAGCCATTAATAATGGGTCTGATAAAGCATAAGTTACATTAAAACTTGCATCTGAAATGTGAAGTTTAGTGTATATTTTATGGGATTTTTCTAATTCTAATAACAGCTCGCCTTGACAAATTGATAACAGATTAGACAATTTTTTAGTATCATAAATAGCTATCTCACTATCTTCTAATTTAAAATTAGAACAAGATATTTTACCTATAATATCCTTAGTAGGACTCATAAAATCAATTTTAAGGTTATTATCTTTAACAACCCATTTAACTGATTGATTAACACCTAAGTGGTATTTGTTGAGTATTGATTGAAGTAATATTTTATTTATCATAAGTTAAAAAATATATCTTTGTAAGGATTTAAATTTAAATTCCAATTTAGATCTGAGTAAAAACCCTCTAATTTATTAAGCAAAATAGATTCAAATATTTTTTCTCTATCAGCATATTGTTCAATAAATGTACGAATTTTTTCGGGGATACCAAATTCTAAAAATGCAAGGGCTTCAATTTGATATGGATTTGGTTTTAAATATATCCATTTAATTTTATCTCCTTGAGCTATGTAACTATATTCATTATTTAACCCCCAAAATCTAATAAGATCATTATATATAATAGCAGCTCTTACTGAAGCGGGAGCACCTTTAGCAACAATTGAAAACATTTCTCCTGCTCTAGCTTTTCTTTCAGTATATTTATTTAAAGTTTTTACTGAGGTAGGGTTACCTAATTCAATAAGTGGAACACTTCCATCTAAAATTTCTTGTCTAAATTCTTTAACTCTTTTATCAATATCATTTTGTTTAGCTCCTTTTAAAACATCAATTAAAGCTTGTTTAAAAAATTTACCTAATACAGGAGGAAAATTTGCTTTTTTAAATTCAAGCCCTTTAACATCAAGAGATTCTTTTACAATACCTTCTTGTTTCGTAATCCATTGAGCATAGCGGCGAGTTGCCCTAAAATAAGCTGAACGAATAACACATTCAGTTTTCATTTCAAGTCTATGTTCTTGAACATTAAAACAATTTCTAGCTAAATCACTATAAGAATTAGTTATAATATCTTGATATTTAAGAGCAACTTCCTCTAATATATTATCCTTTTCTTCACTTGACATTTCATCAAAATTAGGATATAAATGTCTTAATAAAGGTTCGGCATGGATGTAAATAGAATCTGTATCTGAATATGCTATGTAGTTAGTGTCTTCAGGGTCACAAATCCACCATGGGGTATCTTCTAAATGTTTCATATTTAAAATCTATCATCAGGGCCAGGAGATTTAACAGTAGCATTACTATGTTTTTCTCCTTTTGAATTAGTAATTTGTTGTATAGGGATAATTTCAATTAAATCATTTATAATTTTAAATTTACCTCCTTGTTTTAACATCTTTTTAAAAAAACTAATATGTTTTTCTTCCCAAAAATTACTTAAAGTAATTATTTCTTCTTTTTCTACAATTGTATTATTAACTTTTATAACAATACCTTTTCTAATTGATTGTGGTTTTAATGACATTTAATTTAAACTTATTTGATTTTTAATAACTTTATTCATATGCCTATTTGCTACTAAAGCACTTTCTTGAATAATTCTCTGACCACTTAAAGTAGTAGCCTCTGCTAATATCACATTACCATATCTAAAAGAACCTAAAGCTAATGCACCATAAAGTGAATTTAATAAAATCTTCATAGTATACTGTTTCATATGGAATGAAGCACCTAATTCAGGATTATTTAATTTTTTATAGGCTTCTTTCATTTTGTTTTTATATAAAACACGTTCATCAAACCATTTTTTCAAAATAGTAGATAATACTGATTCTCTATCTGTTCTAAAAAACACACCATTGGCTGAAATTGACCATTTATTTTTTTCTATAAATTTGATTAATTCCTCAACTGTAATTTTAGTTTTTTTACGTTTACTATTTTCAATAATTAACTCTTCTTTAGGGTTCTTAGTTTTTAAATCATTTAAACCTAAACGATTATTCCTATCATCTGCATCAATTATGCGACCAACCATTGTTTCTTTACCAATATTAACAGTCATAATAATTGAAGGGTATAGTGAAGTTAAATCTTCATCAAACATATAATTGTAAATACCTGCTTTAGGGCAAAATAAATAACCTCCAGCATAATTTTTCTTTGAAAGTGGATTACGATCTTTTGCTGGAGGAACAATACCTTGACTTAACAAATAGGCTGAAATTGCTCCATCTTGGGTTTTAGTATTAGCATACACTTCACTATAATTATGTTTACCTTTATGGGATAAGTTTTTAGTAAGAGCTATATATTCTAATTTTTCATCTAATGCTTTTAAAATTTCAACATCTCGAAAATTGTACTGAATAAACTTATTTATATCAGTTTCAAATAATTTATCTAAATTACCTTCGTATTCAATTTTATTTATACCCGCATATTTTTCTCCAATAGCATCTAATTTAAATGAAGGTTCATCAGCCCAACTATATTTTTTATGTAGACGCATATAATCCAGGGATTCTACACCTGCAATTTGAATATATTGATTTACAGACCAAGGAGTTTCTCTAACAATTCCTATAGGAGATAGGTAACGAGCTATTTCTTCTCCTAATGTATTACAAATCCTGTAATAAAGATAAGGGATATCAAAATAATCACTATTCCATCCAACTAAAATATCAGGATCAATTTCTCTAAATTTTTCTATAAATTTAAGTAATAATTCTTCTTCTGTATGAACTGGGATAATTTCTTTGTTTCGGGCTTTAGTATGTTTTAACTCGTTTTTAGCATCTAAAACAAGAATAGACCACCAATCTGCTTGTTTATCATACCATGCTATAGAAGTAACTTTTTTAGGGGATGATTTAATATACTCTTCAGTTAAAGCATCTCCCATCTCAGTTTCAATATCAAAAAACATTATACGATGGGTTTTAGAAGGCTCATCATCAACACCATATTTTTCAACTAAAAACTTTTGATAGGGAGTCATGTCATGGAAATGGAGTTTAGGATTTTCTATACTCCAATTTGAAGTTTTTTTTAAAGGTTCTCCATTTAGCCCCATATGAGTAGCTTCACTTTCACTACATTCAACATAAGCTTGGTTTACCCATTCAAATTTACTATAACTTTTATCTTCCCATAAATGGATAAGAAATTTATTCTTACCTAAATTTTGAGCGTAACATTTTTTAAACATTGTTTAATTCTTCTTCTGTAAAAAATTGTTTAAGATTAGGTTTAAAATAATTTATAGATTTCATTACTTTGTTATCCCGAGTTCGGTAGACAACATACCCACCATTCATTTCTCTATAATAACACTCTTCACCTTGTTCTTTACTCCTAACCATAACAGTTTGGATTGCTTCTTCTTCAGTTTTACAAATTTTAGATAAATTAGATGCTTGGACTTCAGCATACCCCTCTAACATTTTATCCTTTAGACCAAATACTAAAGCTCCATTACCTAAACCTACATAAGTTATATCTAATAAAGCATCAAATATTTCTACTATATTTTTATTTTCAACTGCATGTTTTAACTCATCTAATTCTTCTTGAATAAAATTAATTACAAAATCAGCATCATCTGGGTTAATTGTTGGTGTAACTCTATTCTGCCAATTTTTTCCCATTAGGTTATTAAATTCTTCTACTTCTGAGATGAATGGTATTTTTTTACTCATAAAATTAAATATTATGTCCTCCATTATTAATTTTCAAACTATCAAAAAATTCTTTACGTGCGTTATTAGTATCATCTCTGAAAGCTCCTGATGCCTTAGTTGTTACCATTGCAGCACCTGCATGTTTAACACCTCTACAGGATACACAATTATGAGTTCCTACAATAGTAACAATTACACCTAAATTACCTTCAGTAATTTTATCTACAGCATTATGTATAGCTGAAGTAAGTTGTTCTTGGATAGCACCCCTACGACCAAATAATTCTACAATTCGGTTTAATTTAGATAAACCAATTACTTGACCATCCTTACCTGCAATATAACCTATATGAACTACACCACCAATTGTTTGATGATGGTGTGAACACATTGAAGTAAGTGGAATATTTCTTTCAATAATTACACCATCATAACCATCTGAAGGAAATGAGGTAATAGGGGACATTGCATTGTAACGACCAGCCCATAAATCATTTACATAAGCTTTAGCTACACGGCGAGGAGTTTCCATTGAATTGGGATCATTTCTCCAATCACATTTTAAAGCATCAAGAAATTTACCATAAGCCTCTTCGGCTTCATCAATCATTTTAGCTTTTTCTTCATTATTAAGAGGAAAACCAGGTGCTACACCATTAGCAAAACCTACTTGTACTACCTCAAGTTCTTCGTGTATTTTTCTTCGTTTATTTTCCATGTAATTTATTTATTATAATATAATAAAATTTACTTAATATTCCTAATTTAATTTATAATCTTGTATAGTTTTACTATCTTTTCTTTCCCAAGGATAAATAATCCAATCATTTTTAGAATATATAGTATCAGCATATATAGTAGGAGTAAAACTAGAAGTTATAGGTTTATAATGTAAAACTGCAGTTTTTACTTTAAATTTAGAGGTAAGATTTTTTAAAGTTTCCCCACTATCACAAATATCATCTACTACTAAAGTATCATCATCAATAGAATCTGTGTAAGGGATAGATAATTGGTGAGATAATAATACAGCAGGAATTAATCCTCCTCTACTTAAACCATGAATTTTATTAAATTTAAGATTTTTTAATTTTATATCCAGGATTAAATCCTTTATTAATCCCTCAACTTGTTCCCAAGATAAGTAAATCTTATTAGTTTCCATATCAAACACATCTTTCAGTATTAAAGGCCATTATATGTGCTCTACCTGTAAATTTATATCCTTTATCTCTACACATATTCATTACTATAGGATAAGATTCAAATAATGATTCTCTATTATCTCCAGCAGGCATACACCATGTTTTAGATTTTAAATAACTAATAATATCTTGAAGTCTTTGAGGCTCATCCCAAAAATATTCCAACCCTAAATCTAATAAAGCATGAGCTAATCTTTCAATAAATTCTTCTACCTCAGGTAATACAGATAAATCTTTATCTATAACAGGTTTTAAATGAAAATCATTATGGAAATAAATCATTTTAGCAATATTTTCAACATTCATTCTAAATTTATTATGTTGAATCACCATTTTCTCATCTACAACTTTCCCTTGAGGAGTAGTAGCACCTACAACAGGAACGCTATTTTTAAATTTAGGTGAAATTGATAATAAACCAATAGGGTAATCAGTTTCTACAAAATGAGAACCTTCAGTTTCAATCGTAATGAAAATTTTTCTTTGATTAGCAAAATGAGTTAATTCATTTACTAAAGCAGCATGCATTGTTGGTGAACCTCCAGTTAACATCATTTCTTTAATATGGGGGTTTTCATCATACATTTTAATAATATCATTAAATGTATATGTTCCTTTTTCAGGATGTATTGAAGTATACCAAGAATCACACCATCCACCATCGCGGAAAAAACAGCGATGAGTACATCCTGTGGTTCTAACTACAATCGTAGGATAACCTTGTCTACTACCTTCAGATTGAACTGCAGTATAAAGTTCTAATACTGGAAGAGTTTTATTATAATCTTCTATTCTATTATTCACCATAAATTGCACTATTTTTCCCATGTTCTCTAAATTCAACTTTTACAACTCTAACTCGGTTATCTGTTTCATCTTGGATAAATGGGTTAAGTTTATCATAAATAAATTTAGCAAATTGTTCTGCCCCAACAGCCGGAATTATTCTTAATTGAACTATCCCTAAGGCATCCATTGTTTTAAACCCATTAATACCTGGGTCATCTTCAGCTATAATTGTAGTATGATCAAACATATAATCCATCCATTCTTTAGGGTTCATATTATCAATAGTACCCTTAGCACGTTTCATACCCCCAAAGTCCCAAACCCAATTACGTTCATCGAGTTCACCTTCGAACCATACTTTAAAACTTACTCCATAACCATGAAGAAATCTACAATGTGTTCCCTCGGCTTTCCATTGACGAAACACACAACTAAAACCGTCAAATACTTTTGTTGATTGAAATTTAGCCATTATTTACTTAAATTAAATTCATTAAAAGTGTTTATATATTTTTGTTCAGATTGAACCCCCATTATCCTTGTATATTCTTTATTACTGTTATTTACTAATATTACTGTAGGGATATTACGAATTCCAAATTGAGATATCAAATCATTATTAGCATCTACATCAATTTTTTGAACATTAATCCCAATATTTCTTACTTTTTCCATGATGGGACCTAATGTTTTACAAGGTTCACACCAACTAGCTGTAAAATAAAGATATTTCATACTTATTATTTATTTAATTGTTTTTAATTTTTAAACCATTTCCTCTAAAATTCCTATTATCTCACTCAATATAAGAATGATTGTTGCTGCTACTAAATTAAATGGAATGAATACATATCCTATAATTCTGGCAGCTGATTTTGCAAATGAAACAATTCTATGCCAATATTGGTCTGGCATTGATTCAATATTATTATTTATTCTACTCATGATTATTTAAAATTTTAGTTACTTCTTTTACTACATGCTCCCAAGACACAGGACCATTCTCATCAGCATATTCTACTGGGTCAGGGCGGCCTAGTTTAAGAAACGCTTCTACACGTTCAACTGATGATGCTGATTTGTAATCGGAATACCATTCACCCCATTTAGTTCTAAGAGCTTCTTCTACTCGAGATGTACTTTCAGGATAAGGAATATAAATTGGTTTGTAAGATGTATTTGTACGTGAATAAACTTCATCAAAATTAAGTCCTAATTTTCTACACAATATTTCTCCATCTTGCAAGATAGTAAACTTGTCACCTTCAAGATAAGGTGTAAAATAACCTACCTTTTCAGAACCCCAATTACCTACTCGAAAAGCATGGTCATCCGCATCTCTAAATTCTTGTCTGCAATCTGGGTATATTGCATGGTCACCAGCATGGATTCCCAAGGCAATATCACAATTTTCACCTGTTTTTTCAGCAATTGATAAGGCAATTGCTTGAGTAATAGATGCAAATATTTTATTACGGTTAGGAACAACTGTAGCCTTCATATTTTCTTCAGCATAATGACCTTCAGGTACTTCATCTCC
>Ga0208161_1000201_pt1 | contig 33996 bp, 35 predicted proteins | sample CB_VirMetaG_3_FD_184538 | JGI IMG/M metagenome (GOLD analysis project Ga0208161, IMG submission 184538) | Freshwater to marine saline gradient viral communities from Chesapeake Bay - CB_1508_1S Viral MetaG (SPAdes) (version 4) | ecosystem: Environmental > Aquatic > Marine > Coastal | place: USA... | reverse complement strand
CGTAAAGCCTTTTGGAGTCTCAAAATAGACATGAAAGGTTTTACGACGGCGCATTGGCGAACCTTTGCGAGTTGAATTTACAGCCGATCTTTCCTTTGTTCGGTTTTATCGTGAAAATTAACAATTATGAGACATATAAAACTAACGGTAAAGCATAGAGACTTTACGCCTTTCAGTGAAGTATATACAGACGCAAGTGAAGTAAATTCAATCATTATGCCGTCTTGGATGGATCGAATGTTTACAGAGTGGCTAATTTATAAGGATCTTCAACATTTCAAGCTTTGCGTAAAGGTAGGCGATACCACATACTTTGCTAAGTCGAATAATTAACTTCTTTCCCGGCACGGTCCAAGAACCTACCCTTTGATGCGGATGCTGGGAACTAACTAAAATCTGAAGCCATGTATCCAAAACTTCCTAAAAGAGTATTCAACAGTCCTCTTATTGAGTTTGCAAACTTTGAAGATGGCAGCTTCGTAAACCTAATAAAGATTAATAAACCATACGCCAATGGGAATAGCTACGCCGTTTATGAAACGACCAAAAGCCCGTTTTGTAGTAACGGAATGTTCAAAACCTACGAAAAGGCAAAAGAGAAATTTGAATTAATGGTTAGGAATGGCAGCTATGTTAGTCTGCTAATGGAACGAGGATTAACCGACAAAAAAAACTTGTGTACAAGAAAACAAAGTTGTAAATTACAACATGAATAAAAGGATATTATACACAACTGAAATAACAGCCCGCCGTAAAGCCTTTTGGAGTCTCAAAATAGACATGAAAGGTTTTACGACGGCGCATTGGCGAACCTTTGCGAGTTGAATTTACAGCCGATCTTTCCTTTGTTCGGTTTTATCGGGATTAATAAAGATTTCCCGGCATGGCCTAAGAGTCTACCCTTTGATGCGGATGCTGGGAACTAACTAAAATTTGAAACCATGAAAATTACAAAAGAGCTTTTAACAGTCATCAAAACGGCTACAAAGTTTTGCGGAAAAGACGATCTTCGCCCAATGATGACCGGCGTACATTTCAGCGCAAAAGACGGTAAAATCTCCGTTGTTGCTACCGATGCACACATTTTGTTTTGGTGGAAAGAAAAGCAGCCAAGTTTGAAATGCCGGGACTATTCTTTTACACTCCCGATGGACGTTATAAAATCCTTGAAAGAAGGAGATACTATCATTGCTACCAATGAAGAAGATCCAAACGTCCTCATAAACGGCAAGGTAGTTAAAAAGCTCGAATGGTACTACGACGAAAAAAGAAAATTAATACTTAGCCGCCGTTATCCAGACTACCGGGCCGTTATTCCTTCCAATGATCCCAACTCCCTTTATTTCGAGTTTGAGGACGACGTAAAGCATGTTGTGGACCGGATAAAGGGGTGTTCAAATTCAACCAGTAAATTAATCGACTGGTTTTTGTCTGAAAACAGGATGACCGCTGAAGATTTAGACTTCGAAGCAAAAGCCAGTATCAGGATGGACTTCAAAGGATCTTTCCCGGACACCTTCCATTGCCGCTTCCGGTCCGATAAGCTTATCACAACTTTTTGTCTCAAAGGCGAAGTAAGAATGGATTTTTCGACCAAACACCGTGCCTTTGTATTGCACAAAGAATGGATGGACGGTGAATTGATCAGACTTATTATGCCTTGCTTTATTGAAGATTGACTCTTATCCCGGCATGGCCTAAGAGCCTACCCTTTGATGCGGATGCTGGGAACTAACTAAAACTAAAAATTATGAATGCACTAGATAAGCGACTAAAAGAAATAGATACCTCCATTGATTATTATATCCTGCGAGATCGCCCAATATCCTTTATAGACGCTGTTATCTTAACAATGGAGGGGGGTAAGTTCTATAAAGTAAATGTAAGAAGAAAAACGATACGTAAAACATCTCCTAAAGTATTTGACGCAAAAGGAGCTATAAAAATACTTAGGGAAATGAGCGTTGATGGTAAAATATACAATGTTGTTTCAACATCAATGTATGTGAGTGCAGACGTACCAAATAAAAAAGCGAAAGAGTCCAAGGAGTATGTATCTATTATGGTAGATGCCATGTTAGTAGCGAAAAAACTTGTGTATAAAAAATAAAGTTGTAAATTACAACATGAATAAAAGGATATTATACACAACTGAAATAACAGCCCGCCGTAAAGCCTTTTGGAGTCTCAAAATAGACATGAAAGGTTTTACGACGGCGCATTGGCAGATCTTCTTACTGGTTGCACACCTGGAGGATCTACTGGGTGAACCTGTAGACTTCCGGTACATAGTCATAGCAGCCAATGAGCAAGAACTATTCCACACCCAAAAGGATCGTTTTTCTCCAGGTGTGATCCGAAACATGCTACAAAACCTTGGTGCGCCGGTACATCAAAGACCTTGGCGGCACCACATAGTAGACAACGAAAAGCGCAAGGTCCACAAGGGAAGAACCAAAACCTTTTGGTTTGTCACTCCCAAAGGTCGCGCTCTTATAAAGGAATGGGAAAAGGAAATGAAGAAGACAGCGAAGATCCAGCCGACTTTGCATAGCATCAAACGCTGGAATAGTACACTCGAAAAGGAGCACGAACACCAAAAGAAAGTGGATCGGGAGTTCATTGCTCAGAAAAGAGAAGAAGGTAAGTATACCACTAGCAAAAAAAAGAAAGCTCTGTACTGGTGGAAGAACCTGGATAAGAAACCCATCCCAGATGCTACTGAGGAGGAGATTATTGAACTTTGGAAACAACTAAGATAATGTGGTACGTATACGCAGATGGAAGTATAGCATACGGAAGCGTAAAGCCTCCTATGCCCAGATATTTAAAAGTATTCTCAACCTATGAAAAAGCAGAACAATGGCTACGTCAGAGACAGTAATTGCATACGCCGAAACCAGAATTAACGGCAAAATCGTAACTTGCGGAATAGAAACTTTCTTCCGTAAGGATCTCAGGCATTATTCTCCTCGCCGGTGGATTATACGGAATGGGAATATTGTAACTATTATTTTTAAACCTAATATGTAGAACAATGAAAAAGAACTATCAAGAATTTAGCGAAGCATGTGAAACCAATTTCGATGAATATATTGACAATTTTGTCGATGAGTTTATTGATGAAATTGGAGAAGAGATTCACGACATGAGCATGTACCAAATTCGCTTCAACGGCGACGATGACCGGACCATCTCATGGGGAAGCATTCACTTCTTCATGGGTGTACGGAAGTCAAGTCGGCTCTTTGTTAACTTCGATGGATATGCCGAGATTGCAGAGTTCCCGATACCGAAGGAGTTGGAGCCTTATATTTTAGAGGCATTATGAAGAGATGCACGCATTGCGGAGAATTTAAGAGCGAAGATGAGTTCTATAGCAATCTAGGCACTATAGATGGGAAGTCCTCATGGTGCAAGGATTGCCATAACGAACTTACTACCAAGTATAAAAAAGAATCCGAAAGATACAAAGAGTGGTATAGAGAGTACCAGCGCCAATATGCCGCCAATAAACGGAAGGACGACTGGAAGGATCGGTACTACGACGAAGAAAACGAGGCGGCGAGGGAGAGAATAAGTTTGATGCTCAAAGAGAACGGCAAAAAGCTTGTTGACTTCTTTGAATATGCGAATATCACTAAATCATATTACTACCGTAACGCAAGTAAGCTTGAAGAATTGGTAGAAAAATGGGTAAAACAATGAAAAAGATAAAAGTAAGCAAAGAACAACTAATCGAAGTTCTGACTCAAGAACTGAAAGCCGTAAAGATACTCTCTGAACTAGAGAAGCAACTACCTGATAAAACGTTTATGTTCACCTTAAAAGAAAACAAATGACTTACTACACACACGCAGGTCTATTCCATTGCGATGAAGTAATGGGATACGCCATTTGTAAGGCCGCTAATGTAGCTGGCAGAGTTGAAAGGCTCACAGATATTACTAACATCCCGACGAACGGTATCGTAGCCGACATTGGCCGGGAGTGGATTCCAACCGAACGCAAGTTTGACCACCACCAAGGATTCTTTACCCGTCCTAACGGCTATCCGCTGGCCTCTGCCGGTATGCTATGGCAGTTTTATGGACTGGAGGCGATCTCTAACACGATCTTTGATTTGTCTCCCAGTATGATGTCGGCCATCTTCCATCGGGTAGACGAACGACTGATCCAGGGTATTGATGCCCATGACGCAGACAGCCAGTACAAAGTATTTGCCTCCTGTAGTGCGGGTGAAGTGGATGTACTTACCTTGTCTGTTATCGTATCCAAGATGAACGGTGAAGATGTGAACAATCAGGAGCGTCAATTATTCAAGTTCATTAACGCTTCTGAGTTGTGCCACTCTACCCTTATTGGCGCGATAAAGGAAGCGCATCAATTCTTATTGGCTAAGGATAAGTTTACGGACGTTGCAACCTTTCCGATCCCGGAAGTATGCGTACTGTCGGAAGGGATGCCTTGGAAGGAGATTGTTCACGAATCCTACCCTGATTGCCTGTACGTAATCTCGCCCAGTAACCACCCAGGTAGCCCGTACTCAATGATCGCCGTTCCAGTGGAACCCACATCCAGGGAGACAAGGAAACCCATTGATAGGCCGTCCTGGTTTGAAGGATTTATTCACCAGGGTAAGTGGATCGCTGGCGGTGAGAGTGCCGAGCAATTGATTGAACTTGCAAAAGCGCAACTATGAAAGAATGGATTAACTGGATTTTGTACATCTTGGCAATCGTTGCTTTGATGGTACTATAGACACATGTGTCTAAAAACTCAGCAGCAAGGGCAATTTACTTACTAAACTTTAGTAGATTTGCAATCAAAACGCGCCAATTTGCGTTAACTTACCAGTATCTACATTTTGCGTTGAAAAGTTTGTATTTCTGGAAAGTATTGATTACCTTGCTGTTGGGTACTTATTCCTGTTTAGTGTGTCTTGTTTTGTGTCAAATTAAAAACCAACAACAATGAAAATCGAAGTAAAGGCCAGAAAGAAACACGGGTGCGACACATGCTCCTTGGCCATAAATATAGGTGATATATACGAGCTAACCCAATTAAGACTACCAAGGTACGCAGAAGATGGGGAAACACAAATAGGGGTATGTTACCTGAAATTCAAAAGTTGTCCCTCTTGTGTAGATCAAGCCAAAAAAGAAGCAGCAGAGTGGGAGGCGTTTACGAAGACAAAAGAATACAAATATCAAGAATCAATGTGGGAGCATCGTTACCCATGACGCATTTAAAATGCAGTTATTACTACAAGAAGATGACTAGGGTAATTCAATTAAAAATATCAAACAATGAAAATACCAAACGACATTAAATCCGACCTATGCAACAGGCTTAATTGCCACCCAGATGATCTTCCGGCGCTGCTTGAGTCCATGAGCAAGGACGATATTGTGAGAGAACTGATAGCCTGGAAGCTTGGGTACGCTGCTTGGTGGGACACCATTAAGCGGTGGATTGAATTTGCTGAATCTGTAACTAAAGACAACAACAATGATAAGTGTTACTGACAGTTACTTCCTCAGCCAAAACCAATGGGATTACATTAAAGAAGCTACTCAGGAGGATCTTCCTACTGAGTATTAAAACTTAAAACAATGAAACCATCATTTAAATTCTACGACCGAAAAGGATATGTTCAGATCCGCATCAACGCTGGCTACCAAAAGATGAGGAAGACCACCGGCATAGAGTCCACGAACTTCGACGGACATAGCCGCATCAAGGGAAGAACTCCTTACGCTGACTCGGCTAACAAATTGCTGCGCGAATTAGAGGAGGCTGTAACGAACGCCACCGACTTCGACCACGCATGCCGCCAGGTGAACTACCTACTGAATGCCGACAAGAAAGAAAAGGGTGACGCTCCAGACGCTACTCTTTCAGCGTTCATCAATCAATACATAGAAGAAGAAGCAAGCAAGCTCTCCCAGTCCACTAAGTACCTGTACGAGTCCATGCAACGCACCTACAGTGAGTTTGCAGAGGATCAGGGAGACATAGAACCTGTAGACGTAGACCTTAGCCAGATCCTCATCAAGCACAGGCCGGAAGTGATCCGTTCCATGAATGCCCACTTTCAATCTTACGCTAACTTTCTGTTTGAGCGAGGCATGAAGGTATCCTCCCAGGTTACCTACCTTAGAAAGCTTATCGCCGTGATCAACTGGATCAAGAAGTCTTACGGTATCGAAATCCCTGGCCAGGTGCCTATCAAGAAAGCCGTCTACGACTCTGTAGCCCTGCCCAGTGTGATAGTAAAGAAGTTTATGCAGATGGACAAGTGGTACGAGAACGACGTTAAGATGTCTGTCTACCTACTGGCTAAGATCCAGATGTGCACCACCTGGAGACAGATTGATGCGATCAGGATGCGCAAAAGTGATGTTATCATGCACGAAGGAGTGCCTTACATCACCAAGATCACCAGCAAGGGAGGGCGCAAGACGATCAACCGCCTCCACCCTGTCGTATGGGAAGAGATACGAAAGAAAGGCTTTGGTACGAACATTTACTGCGACAAGTTGTTGATGTACAAACGAGCCATGCAAATACTGAGCGTAAATACATACCTTCGGGAAATCTTCTCCGAAATCCCTGAGATGCACGAAGAGGTAGCTATAACCGAGCAACGACCGGATGGTTCTATTCATCGCGTCAATAAGAAGTACATAGACCTGCTGACCTCTCACGTTTTACGCAAGAGCGCGATCACGTACTACAACTATGAGGGAGTAAGAGAAAAGCATATTAAGATGTCCAGCGGACACTCAGCTAACTCGGCATCTTATAAGGAGGTTTATGATGTCGTAATAGGGACGGCGTTGGAAAGAGAAATGGGTGATGCTCAGGATAGTTTTTTCAAGTAAAAAGTTGAACAAAGCAACTTTATTTAGTTTTTTCTAGCAAGTTTTTCAGAAACTCCTTATCTTGTTCAAGTTCTTCGATACGAGCTATCATACGAGACAAATCTACATCTTCCTCGGTTCCATCTATGATGAACCCATAGGATCTGCCAAACTTGACATGCCACTTACGCAGCACATCGAACGGGAACACCTGTCTTCCTGTTTCGATGGCTGCTATCGTAGCCCTGGCCCTTCCGAATATGTCTGCCCATTCTTGTTGTGTGTAATTGTTGCGTATTCTTTCTTCTCTGAATCGCTGACAAATACCTGAGTAGTCAGACAAAGACTTCAACTCTTTTGGGGAATCCCTTAGCGGAACTCCTTCACCAGTCAACAACCACTTTTCTAATATCTGTCGGTATCCACTGTTAATGGATTCCAATTCTGCCAGGGTGGGATCACTCCCGGATAACAACTCTTCAACTCTTTCTTCAGGTATTCCAGTTGTATCGACGAACTCTCTTTTACTAGACAGTTTTTCGATTACAAATTTAATCCTTGAAGAGAACGACCTGTAATGGCCGGACTTCAATCTTATTTTGCTCATAGTTCTACATTTAAAGATTTAATTGACACAAATCTATTACTTTAATGTAGACACATGCAAGTATTTAGCTGAAAAACATTTGTTTTAATTAGGAATTTAACGTTATTTTTCATAACTTGTGGTCATAAATTACAACAAATGAAAATAGACTACAAGAACGAAGTAATATACTGGCAACACAATTCGATCCCGATGGAGGATATTAGGAAGGAGTTCATTCGACAGTTCCCTTCTTTAGTGGGCAAGCATAAAGTAAAGGTTACAGACAACCTTCTGGTCACAGACTGGAGGGCATTATTTCACACTAACAACTTATACTACATCCTATGGAAAATCAGCCTCTCAAAATCGAAACAGAATTTGAAGTCCTAGAAGGGACGACGCGCATGTTCATTGTATGCGCCAGAGTATTAACCCTGGAAGATGTAATGATCTGCACGCAACACGCAGCCGCATCAGTGCTGACACTGGCAGAAGACGAGGCAGTTGAAAGAGCACTTAATCTTGTAAACAAAATCTACTATGACACGGAAGATAAATACGCAGCCTGAACAAACGAACGACGGCAAAATCTACAGCGGAAGACAACTTATTGCCGACCTACGCAAGAGCGAAACGGCATATGGTGAGGCTGTCTTCCTTATAGATGTAAAGTCTTTAGACGCTACTGGAGAAACTGTACTGGTTACTTGTCAGATGGTGTTGGATAATAGGGTCGTTGCAACCTCAGCGGTTACGCGATCTAAGTCTGACAAAGGGCCGGACAACGACAAGCTGGGCAGCAACCACTGTCAGGCAGCAGTGACCATCGCAAAGAAGGAGTGCATCATGGACTTCTTTGGGTTGCAGGATGAGTACAATGAGAAGCCGGTACTTTCTAACGAGATCCAGGCCGGGATTGAGAATATTCTTAAAGAGAAGAAGTGATGGCATACTCAACCCAGGACGTAACAGAAATAAAGGATGGCAAAACTGTGGCGCTTAACCGCTACTGGCTATGCAAAGACGGTGATCCGACTAAGGCTATCTTCTTTGATGGTGTTGCACAATGTAACAGGAATAAGCGTATTCCAAATAGGATGAAAGCATTTATCAAGGAGCGTACTGGATGGGATGTAGATGTAGTATTTTTAGAAATTGCTTACAGGCACAATACATGAACAGAATACAAAAAGACGAACTAGCAAGGAAGGACTTCTTTGAATCCTTCTGGGACGATAAGCCGGTACTTGAACTTCCGGTAGAAAACTTGACAAGATCACAATGGGAGGCACTACGCGGCGGGTTCCTGGCTGTTGGTGGTAGCGATATTGGCGCGTTAATGGGCTTCTCGGAGTACCTGACCGCCAAGGATCTCTTCTACCGTAAGCTAGGAATTACAAACAAGAACTTCGTCGATAACAAGTATGCGTTCATGGGTCGCTTCTTGGAAGACGAAGTAGGCAGACTATGGGAGTCATGGGAAGGAACATTTGAGAAGACAATGGAGAACCACGACGCTGGTGTGACGACGCGCAAGAGAGAATCAAGGGGAATGCTGATTGATCCCGACATGCCTGGGATCGTTGCCAATATTGATGGCGCAATCACTGAGCACCCCGTCTTCAGTGGAACCGGCATCCTTGAGATCAAGACCATGACCTCCCATAGTCGCGCCAAATACGAGAACGGCATCAACCCTGGACACATCTTCCAGGTGAATGGATACATGCTCGTATCAGGTGCCAAGTATGGGGAGATCGCAATCCTGGAAGCAGGGACAGACTTCGAGGTATACACCATCACACCCTCCCCCATTATTCAGGAGGCAATCTTTGAGGCTGCAACGACCTTCCGAAAAAACCTCCTAAAAGGAGCACAGATACTCCAGGAGGAACGATCTGCCCAGAAGGTATACCAATACCTGTCAGAGTTAGAACCACCCGCAGAACCCAACGAATTGCTTAGTAAGTTCTATACGGAGAAGAGGAAGGTAATGGAACTAGATAAGAGGACGATGGGATCTAGCGAGGAGTTCCAGAACTGGGTAATCGAAAGGCAGCGCAAGCACGATGAGTGGAAGCAATGCAAGGACGACATGGGAGTGCTAGATGCAAAGATCAAGCAGTGGATGGATGAACAGATGGTAACTCAGGTGGATCTGGATGAGGGGTATGTGCGTTTTTATGATCGCCTCTACTTCCACCCTAAAATCAAGAAAGAATTGTTGTAAATTAAAACATTAATACAATGGGATGTGATATTCATATGTATGTAGAGTACAAGAGAAAGGAAGGTTCTTATTGGGAATCATTTGGCACTAGAATGAACCCAGGAAGAAATTACAAAATGTTCTCCTTAATCGCTGGGGCTCGAGGTAAATCTCCGTCCTCACTTGAACCAAAAGGGTTGCCGCCATTTGATGACCTTGGATATTACTCAACATGGGATGCGTTTTTAATGATTTCAAAAGGCAAATCTGAAGGTTGCTGTACTATTGAAGATGCTAAAAGATGGAAATCTGAAATAATCTACAGGAATGGCGAACCCGCTTTTGCGTCGCATCCAGACTGGCACTCGCACACTTGGCTGACACGGAAAGAGTTTTTATCTGTTATTGAGCAGTACAATATTGAGTCTGACTATGAGGCACCAACTTGGGGGGCTATACATGCAGCTATGAATTACCTTGAAGACAACGGATACGAAACAAGATTGGTAATCTGGTTTGATAACTAATGGAAGAAATTCTAAGGAACATACTAAAAGAAGTATTGCAAGAGATCTCACAACCCACCCAGTGGATGACCAGGAAGATGATCAAAGAGGAAATGGGAGTGGGCGAAAGGACAGTACAGAAATGGGAAGAGGACGGATTGAAGTGTATCAAAGGTCGTCCCACCCTGTACTCAAGAACCGAATTAAACAAGTACTTAGAGAGGAAACTACATGGACGTTAAGAAGATAAAGATCGCAGTAAGCAAAGTAACCGGCTGCAACAACCAGTTCCGGTCTAACAACAAAGTGGACCAACAGATAAAGCCGCTGATCCTGGCGATAGGGATGATGAGGATGCATGGGATTGACGATGATATTATCATGCTGGAGATGAACGTAGAGACTGAAGAGTCTTACAAGAGAATGTGTAAACTCTTCGATGAGTGGGTGTACGAGGGGGCAATAGGCAAGGATCAGCCGGTATCTACAAGAGCATTTCGACAAATTAATCTCATTCAAACGTGGCTTATGCTCCACCGTGACGAGTGGATACCGCCACATAAATACATTAAAGTCTAACAAATTATGATCTCTTACGATGAAAACATCTGTCGCACGACGGGCCTTAGTCCTGTCGCTGTAATGGTAGCCAACGCTATCCTCTATTTCAGATTGCTTGGAAACGATAAGCCGACTATCAATGACATTACCGATCATCTTGCGTTTCCTAGTACATCCACCATCACTACCGCTATCAAAGAACTACGCGCCAATGGGGTTATGGACATGGACTCTTACGACCTGTCCGAGTACGTTAAGATCGTAACCGAGAGAAACACTGGGCTGACCACTAAGGCGATGGAGGTTGCTAATGAGATCATCAGGTTCTTCAATAGAGTCGCTGGGTCGGCATACCAGGAGGACGACAACAATATTGCTGCGTTGATCGCCAGGTGTATTAAGGACCAGAGAAGCAAGGACACGCTGAAAGACAAGGATGTGTTTCAGACTTTCCTGGCAAGGGCCAAGGCAGTGATCGCCCATAAGAACGAAACCTGGGACAAGAAGTATGTCACGCCGACCGTCATCTTCCGCAATCCGAACCGCTTCTATAAGTATGTTACTGAGGCGAGATCGTATTGGCGCGTGAAGGATAAAGCAACCATAAACAATATCGTAGGATGACTAACTACCTAGAAACAGCACTCTGGTACTTCATACCCGAAAAGGTGCACCTCATCCCAGTCGATAAGGATAAGCGACCTATGTGCCAATGGAAGAAGTACCAAGTCCTCCAGACCAGGGAGGATATTAAGCAGATCTTCTCTAAGCCATCCTGGGGTATTGCTATGCTGACCGGCGTAGGCGACATAGAGTGCATCGACATTGACTCTAAGCACTACAAAGACGGTATCCTTCACTCTGAGTACCTGACGGAAGTCAATAAGATTACTGATCACTCAATACAGATCGTCTTCCAAAGCACCGTCAGCAAAGGACGGCACATTATCTACAGGTGCAATACGATTGAAGGAAACCTGAAGCTTGCCAAGGTGGATGGCAACACGATACTGGAAACCAGGGGTGTGGGTGGATACATAGTAGTTGCTCCTACCCCTGGTTACGAATGGATCTCTGGTGGTCCTGACAACATACCTTATATATCTGAAGATGATCGTTCTTTACTGTTGGAGGCAGCTAGGGGATTTAATAGGGACGTTGCAACCTTACCGGCACCCAAGGTAACGATCACGACCGACGATAAGCTACCTGCTGACGACTACAACGAGAAGCACAACTGGCAGGATATGCAATCCATGCTGGAGTCTCACGGCTGGCAAGCAATAAAGGAGGACAGTAAGCGTGTGTATATGCGCCGACCTGGCAAGAGCAACGGATCACACTCAGGAGACATCCTAAAGGATCGCTGCCTGTTCAAGAACTGGTCTTCCAATTCTCTCAATGGAGAAGAGGCAGCCTACTCCATGTTCGGACTGTACGCTATGCTCAATCATATGGGCGATTACTCGGAAGCAGCAAAGGATCTGTACCAGCAAGGGTATGGCGAGAGGGCTTACCCAGATTTAGTCCAAAACCTTATCGACTATTACGAGCATTCGGATAAGGAGTCTGTGCTTCCAGTAATCAACGAGGAAGAGAAGAAGTCGCAAGCAGTAGAGATAACCCTGGACGGAGAGGACGACGACCTGAAGTTCACCTGGCACTACAAGACAAGAGGAGGTCGAATGATCCCCATAGCTGGCCCTGGTTCTATCATAGTGATCACTGGCGATACAGGTGCCGGTAAGTCAACCATCCAGGATTTGATGTGTGCCTGTGCATTGAGTGGCAAGCCGTTCAATGGACTGAGCATCGACTTGGAAGGTAATAAGATGCTTCGTATTGACACAGAACAAGAGAAGTTCTGGCTGAAGAAATCTATGCGCCGCATCTTTCAGATGGTCAACCACTTTGGGATCAATCATAAGCACCTTGAATACATCGCACTGGGTGATGTACACAAGATCAGCGACAAGGTCGAGGAGGTTGTCAGTCGTGTGGGCGACAACATTGCCGCACTAATGATCGACAATATTGTGGACTTGATCGGTAAAGTGAACGACGAGGAAGCATCTCTTGAGTTCGTTAACTACTGGAAGCACCTCGGAGCAAAGCATGGCTTCGTAACAGTGGTGACACTACACGAAACAAGATCATCGGGACTGGCACAAGGATGGCTGGGCAAGATACTAGAACAGAGATCTGCCTGGACGATACGCATGAAAGCAGAAACAACCTCGGACGGAATCGAAGTGTTTACCGCACAGAACAGAAAGAAGAGGGGGGAACCATTTACGCCTATCCAATTCACCAGGGGTCCGGGTGGAACTATTGTACCTTATGAACCGACTACAAGTAACTACGGAGCGATATGAACAGAAACAAAAGAAACCGTCAGCAAGGACACGCATGGGAAAACAAAGCCATCAGGATCTTCGCTGAGGTATTCAACATAGAGACACTAGACAAGACGAACCACGATACCTTTCAACTGGCATCTTCCAGGTCGGTATCACGCACCAATGACGCGCTAAAGAAAGACTGGACATGGACCGAACGCGCTCCTAAGTGGATGCAAAACCTGGCAGTTCAGTGCAAGAAGTATATGCTACCCAGGAGCAACGGCAAGAAAGACATCAGGGACTTTACATCTATCAGGGTGGACATTAAGCCTTTGTTTGAACTGATCGAGAATTGTTCCGACGAGGAAGATCCGATATTGATTACACGGGTTACACGGGACGCTGGCAAATTGGAGCGTGAAGTTTCCCTTATAGTTAGCATGGAGTACCATGATTTTTTAAACCTAATAAGCAAATTAAATGACAAACATAGTAGCCTTTAGCGGAGGCAAGGACTCAACCGCAACAGCAATATGGGCAAAGGAAAACCTTGACGACTTCGAGATGGTGTTTTGTGACACTGGATGGGAGCATGAGATCACCTATGACTTTGTTCGTGACTTTGAAAAGCAGATTGGAGTACCGATCAAATGGATCAAGTCCAAGAAGTACAAGGACTTTTATGATATGACGCTACACAAGAAGAGGGTAGCCAGCAGTCAGGCGCGTTTCTGTACCGAGGAACTTAAAGTGAAGGTAATGATTGACTACATCCTGGACGAGACAGAGGGAGACGTAACCATCTACCAGGGAGTGCGTCATCAAGAGTCTTACAACCGATCCTTCCTCAGTAAGCGTGATGACTACTTCAAGAACTACCATGAACCGTACAAGATCAAGGAGCAACCGGACGGGTCACTCAAGGAGTACTACCACACATACAGAAAGAAAGATGTGCTAGCCCTTGATCGTGACATTATCGTAGAACGTCCAATCCTGAAGTGGGATCACAAGACTGTGTTCGACTACATCATCGAGAAGGGATACACTTACAATGCACTGTACGATCACGGTATGCACCGGGTGGGCTGCTTCCCTTGTGTAATGGTGAATCAGTCTGATTTCTGGGCGATCATTAAAGAGTTTCCTGAGACAGTGGATAAGGTTCGAGGGCTAGAGAAAGCTACTAGTCGCTCGTTCTTTAAGCCGGACTACATACCGCCAAGGTATCACGATTGCGAGACAATAACCAAGGACGGTCGCAAGGCAACCTACGCTTCTGTGGATGCAGTAGTTAAGTACCTGAATGAAAAACACGCTACAATGAGTATGTTTCAACCGACTGGGGTTTGCAAAAATATTTATGTACCTTGTGAATAAAAAGACATGAAAGAACTAAAGGAATACATCGAGCATTTGAAGCAGTGGTGTAATGACAGTGAATACGATATTCACGTTCATATAGGTCTTGGGCGTTACCACGATGCAGATTTACTTAGGGAAAGGATAGAAGTGGTTACTAATATCATAACTGATTTAGAAAAAATCACATCCAAGTCTTGATTAAGAACTTTTTTTGTTGTAAATTACAACTTTATTTCATAACCTAATACTAATTACTTATGGGTTTGCACAACAACGCCGCCGAGGGTGGCAACATGATCTTCGTTAAAGTCAAGATGGGCAAAGAGGGTGAGAACCCCGGCCTATTCCAGCGCGAACAGATCGACGGTCAGTGGACCAACACGCGCATCGATCAGGACACCGCCAGCGGTACCATCTCTAAGGTCAAGACTCAGGTCAACAAGCACGACAAGTGGGGAACCATGCGGTCCGTGTCTGTGACCCTGAAGGAACCGATGGAAGATCCGGTGAACATTGAAATCCCGATTCAGAGTTCCACGATGTCGGCCATCAACTCCCTTCTGTCCTGCGAGATCGGACAGTTCGTGAACATTCAACCAGGCTACCGTAAGAGCAAGAACAACTCGATGTCGAAGACGATCTGGGTAACTGGAGAGGACAAGAAGACGATCTCCTGGGCCTATGAACTCGGTGAGCTTCCTGAAGTGAAGGTCGTAGAGATCAAAGGCACGAAGATGTACGATGACGACCTGCGTATGGACTTCCTGGTTGCCAAACTGAAGGATCGCTTTGAAGGTGATGATCAGCCGGAGGAAGTCGCTCAGCCTGAACCGGCTGCGGTTGCGGACGATCCATCGGATCTCCCTTTTTGATCATCTCGTTTCCAGTGTAGCTCAGTCCGGCCAGAGCATCCCGACCGTAAGCGTCGGGAGCGTCGGGGGTTCGAATCCCTCCACTGGATCTAATCAAAACAATCAACCATGACACTAAGTCAAGAAGACTTTGAATTATTGAAATCAAGACAGTATTGTGATGCGCTTCGAGATCTGATTGACAAGGGAACCTACACGCCATTGCCCAATGAAATTAGAAAACTGAAACGCCAACTGGACAAAAAGCAAATAACGTATGGTCAGGCCGACAATCTGATTATCGCCATTGCTCAGAAATATGATGCCTTCACCAATGAAGACGATGATTCCTTCAAGGTGGAAATTGACCTGAACGTAACGCCTGAAATTGTAATCACGGAAACATTTGTGGACTAATGGATAAAACAGTTCTACATAAAATATTCAGCCGTGCCTTTGATGATGCTAAATGGTTGGAGGTCTTGCAGTCCGTTTTTGGTGCGAAGCATGGCTTGCTGGCCCAACCCAAAGACATTACGGCCAACCTGAAAGGCAATTATACCGGTAAAGCCAAAGCAGCCTACGAACTTGGAAGCTTCACCACCTCTGATGACCGCATCATCGGCCTCTACAAAATCGAGGTAAACCCGGATGTATGGCTGGAGCGAAATAAAGTAGGCCTGCGGGAGTTACTACGTGATGTGTACAAATACGATGTGGATGGCGCCATCATCGTGTTTGTGCAAGACCAAAAGTGGCGATTGTCGTTCGTTTCCGAGATCAAGATGCTCAATGACGAAGGGGAAGTCATCGAACAGGCCACCGAACCCAAACGCTATACCTACCTGCTGGGCGAGGGCGAAAAAGTACGCACCCCCTCTGAAAGGCTGGCCGCCTTATCCAACAAAACCCTTCCCATTCAGGATATCCTGAATGCCTTCAGCGTGGAAGCGCTCAACGAAGAGTTCTACAAAATCATCCAGGCCTTTTTCTATGAGTTGGTAGGTGGTAAAGTAGGAAAAGGAAGAAAACAAACCGATTACGAGGAAGGCATTTTACAACTGCCTGGAGTACCAAAAGACAACCGACAGGTTTATCAGGAATTTGCCGTACGCCTGATTGGTCGATCCGTTTTCTGCTGGTTTTTAAAGATGAAAAAATCGGATGCAGGCGAACCCTTGCTACCCGAGTCTTTACTGGCATCCAAAGCCGTCAAATCTCATCCAAATTACTATCACAGCATTTTGGAGCGGGTCTTTTTCCAGACTCTCAACACGCCTATGGATCAGCGGGTGGATAACCTACCCGAAGGCGCAGAACAGATACCCTTTCTCAACGGGGGCTTGTTTGAACCGGGTACGGATGATTACTACAAGCCCAACCGACTGACCGGACTCAGCGAGCACCTGAATACCCTCCAAATTCCCGACGCCTGGTTTCAGGCTTTTTTCGAGGAACTGGAAAAGTACAACTTCACCATTGACGAAAACTCGGTCATAGATATAGAGGTAAGCGTGGACCCGGAAATGCTGGGCCGCATTTTTGAAAACCTGCTGGCAGAGATTGATCCCGACAGTGGCGAAACCGCTCGAAAAGCCACCGGTAGCTTCTACACGCCCCGGGAGATTGTGGACTTCATGGCTACTGAAAGCCTGGTGCAATACCTGCACAACAAAACTAAAATAGAGCACGACAGGCTCCGGCCCATTTTTAAAATGCTGGAAGCGAAAGACCCGGAATTAACACCCGCTGAACAAAACAGCATCCTCGACGCCCTCGACAAGGTGAAAATTCTAGACCCTGCCTGTGGCTCGGGAGCCTTCCCCATGGGTGTACTTCAAAAAATTGTACAGGCGCTCCAAAAGCTCGATCCCGAAGCGGAATGGTGGAAACAACGGCAGGTGGACCGCATCAGCAATACCATTGTTAAAAAACAACTGAGAGAAAAGCTGGAAAGCTCAGGGGTAGAGTACGCCCGAAAGATCGGCATTATCCAAAACTCGCTTTATGGGGTGGATATCCAACCCGTAGCCGCAGAAATTTCCAAACTGCGCTGTTTTTTGACTTTGATTGTAGACGAGCACATTGACGAAAACAAGCCCAACCGGGGAATAGAGCCACTGCCTAATTCGGAATTCAAGTTTGTAACAGGTGACACTCTAATGAAACTACCGAAGGAAACGGACTTTGAAGGACTCTTCAACGCCAATGACGACCTGGAGCAGCTAGACCGTATCCGTCAGGATTACCTTCAGAGTTATGGGGAGGAAAAGGAAAAGCTGAAAGAAACGTTTAAAGCTATCCAAGATAAAACTGCCAAAGAGCAACTTCGCCACGGAGCAGCCGATGTCAACAGCCGCGCCTGGCTCATCAGTACCTGGAAGCCCTTTGGTCACGAAAAATCGGATTGGTTTGATTCCAAGTGGATGTTTGGGGTGGAGAAGTTTGATGTGGTAATAGCAAATCCACCATACGTTCAATTACAAAAGGAGAAAGGGAAACTTGCAAAAAAATACACAAACCAAGGGTTTAAAACCTTTTTCAGAACCGGTGATCTATACATTCTTTTCCTGGAGAAGGGAATAAACCTCTTAAATGACACTGGGGTACTTTCATTTATCAACCCCAACACATGGCTGCAATCTTTTTCGTTTGGTCCAGCTAGAAAGTTTCTAACTAGAAATATTTACTGGACCGAAATCTTAATAACAGATAAAGTCTTTGATGCCACGGTAGATACACACTGTTTGATTTTCTCAAAGAAAGTGAATTCAAACCCTCGGGTTACAGTTCATAAAAAATCGGGTAGAAATATTTTTTTATCTCACACGATTTCTCCAAGTGATATACCAACTGATGGCAGTCTAATTAATATTGAACTATTACCAGAACAAGCTCTTCTTTTTAAGAAGATACAAGAGAATAAGTTGACTCTTGGTGATTACTACTTGGTATATAATGGTGTTAAACCGTTTGAAAAAGGCAAGGGTAAACCACCTCAGACCGCAGAAATATTGAGGGCGAAGCCTTTTGTCATGAAAGGCGAAAGGCCAGATGAAACTTGGAGTCCACTTTTAAGGGGCAGTTCAATCCACCGTTATAAGAATTTCTGGTCAAGGGATTATTGGATTCAATATGGACCTTGGTTAGCGGCGCCACGAGATCCTAAGATTTTCCAAGCCAAGGAGAAAGTAATTGTTAGACAAACGGGAGATAGCCTGATATCTACTTTTGTTGGAGATAATGTAATTTGTCGAAACAATCTTCATATAATTATTCCAACAAAAGATCACCCTGTTAAACCTTTGCTAGCTCTACTTAATTCAAAAACACTAAACTTCTATTATTCGATACTCAATTCTGAACAAGGAGAAGCCCTCGCTGAAGTGAAGAAAAGACACCTTGAAATTCTACCTATTCCGAATCCGAATAAACTCAACTGTTTGTCTAGGCTAGTTGATCAAACTTTAATTTGTTATTCAATTGAGAAAACTATCAATCTCTACGTAACTAACAGCCATATAGCTCAACTCTTCCAAGAAGTCATAGATGCCATGGTTATGGAGTTGTACTTCAAAGATGACTTTGAAAAGGCAGGGATTGCATTCATTAAATATGCCGAGCGCGATTTTGAGTCCATCGAAGGCAAGCCCGAAGCCGAGCAAATGGAGATCATCCACCGGGCCTACCAAAAGCTGCGAGAGAAGGACAACGAAATCCGCAACAACCTCAAGCTGATGGACATCAAACTTGCAGATATTGTCATGCCTATTAAATCTGCCAAGTGATGAATAAGATCAAGCAGATCAAACTGAAGCATTTCAAGTTTTTCTATGGTGAAGTAACCATAGATCTGGATCGCCAAAATACGCTTATATTCGGGGAGAATGGATTCCAGGTGGACGGTGGCCTTATTCGCGCCCTGATTGACGCTACTTCAACCGATAACCAACCTTAATTCCAACCTCTCCATACATCTCAGAAGAAGAGAATGCCCCTGCTTCACCGTAAGCTGATAGGTCGAACTGCTTAAACTTCCACGTAGGTTCAAACCCTACAGCACCAAAGAATCGGAAGCTGTTATCTAGTCTCACCCCAGTAGCACCATACACATTGAACGAAGCATACGGGTACTCCTTCTTCACCAGTTTCTCTAAGCCATATACGGTCGTTGCAGGGTTAAGGGATTGACCCTTGATGAACCAGCCATCCCTGTCTTCGATCAGATCAAACACAATCGAGTCCTTGATATTGTAGTCCATATTCACCATGAACCCATCAGAGTATACACGAATGTCAGACCATTTATCCTTGTGGTTGATTATATCACCCACATACACCTCCGGCTTGTCCTCAAGCCGCACAGTGTCCGATCCTGGTTGCCACCATACATACTGTCGGATAGTATCAATGCGCTCAATGTAGACCTTCTCTGTTCCTTGTTTTGATGCGATCTCTCTATACTCCTTCAGCTTGTCTTCATATTCTCTAACGGCCTTGATCTTGTCAGCGTGTAGCTGATCGGTAAGGTTGCGCCACTCTTCGATCTCGCTCTCCAGTTGAGCAACAGTCAGGCCACGATCAACAGCCAGGTCTTTCAACTTCTGGTCAGACTTGTTCTTTGCCAGATAGAAAGCAAGTGCCAATACCAAAGCAAGGGCAGTAATAATCCAAGGTATGTTTTTCATACGTTTCCCATTAAGGTTTTGATCTTAATTTCCAGTTCGTGTACTCTCTTCTCAAGGTCAAGCACATGCTCTCTTAATTTTGTGTTATCACTAAGGACGATCTCATTCTCGTGCCTTAGCCGCAAGTTGTCTTGTTCGATCATAGTGATTGCGAATCTATTTGATCTGGACATTATAAGTTGCATTAACCAGAATCCAGTGAATCCGAGTAGCACACCTATTAGTAAAAACATTAATTCATTTCCCCCCATCATTTCTTATAGATCGTTATGTCCCTTCTCGTTAGTGGACGATAAGGACTGTCATATAATACGTATCGTTCTTCGTTGGCATCAAGTGCTTTCTTGAGCATATCTCTCAACGTTTTGGGATCTGCTTCCAGGAGGAGTGCTCTCTGGTAAGCAACCTTCAACTTGTTGAGTGATCCTTCGCGTTCTTTGTTTAGTTGGTCTAGCCATGCTTGTTTTTCTTCGTCAGTCCTGTCGCTGTTGAAGATCTCACTGGCCTTCTCCCTGATGCCTTCCTCGTCACCTCCGCTTTTGTAGCTTGTGTAGTCTGCTATCTTGTAGCGGAAATCTCTGTTGATGTCTATGTTGTAGGTATTGCCGAACATCTGGCCTAGTATCGTAGCCTTGCCCTCTTTAATTTTCATTGCCGAGTTAATGGCTGATGGTCCAATTGTTCGGATCGTAAACATTGCAGCGTCCATTGCCTTCTCATACGTGGGGGCCGTAGATCTGGTTAGCTGCTTGTCGTATGTATCTTTTCCCTCTGATATAGACTTTGCGTACTGCGCCAATATTGAAGGTTCAAAGAAGGGTTTCACAATCTCATCCCATACAAATTCTGGTATCTTAGTGTTGTCTTGCGCCATCCGTATGGCGTTCTTCGTTCTTACTATATTCCCATGTGGATCGGTAGCCGAGATGTCCTGTACTCGGATCACTCCTTTGTCGATAGACAGTACCGCCAGGTCGTTATTCTTTACCCATTCCCACATGAACTCTCTCACTGCTCTTTCTTCTTCCTTGTCTTCGTCGTCACCGAGTCCGAATAATTCATGTGGTGCTGTATGGAATACAAACTCTGTTGTTGCTCCCATTAAAGCGGCCATGCCCTTTATTAGTGATGCTTTAAACGCCGAGTACATCATTTGGTTTACGAGTCTTCGTCCACCTATGGCCCTGATCTTTGGGTTACTGGATCTTAGTTCTGCAATGGATAAGTCGGCAGTGTTGTAGCTAACTCTCAATGCTTCCGAGGCAAAGCTTACGAACTGTCCCATTAACGGGAATGTTGATAGCGTTTGAATAGCTTTCCCTATCCTGCTGTAGTTGGGTAAAACATTCTTTACGATCTCCATTGCCTCTTCGTCCACCTCTGCTTTTTCATCAGCAGTGAGTTGATCGTATGGCTTATTGAAATATGCCTGTGCTCTTTGGTCTGCTTCCAGGATGTAGGCAGTCACCTTGAAGAAGTCATCCTCTGCTCCGTAGGCAGTGTTGAGTACTTCGATTGCGTTCTTACCTATCCGCTTGCCTCTTTGGAAGATACCTCTTCTCTTATTGTAGCGTCTTCTGTATAGGCGTTCCGGTATGTCATCGCTACTCAGGATGTCGTCGATCATATTGGTCGTAAGGTTCTGACCGATCACTCCGTTTTGTTTTAGGCGCTCCAATAAGGAGTCGTACTTATCACCCTTCGTTCCGTACTTACCAGTGGCATCTCTTCCTACAGCCCGGAACGCTTTAGCAATAGCCTTAGTAGGATTGCCCCACGTTCTTGGGTCGATGCTTAGGAAGTATCCATTGCCTAGCATGAAAGGAACGTTACCTACTACGTTACGAGCGTGTGTCTGTGGGCTACCCACTGTCTTGTTCCAATTGATGACAGCATTCAATGTGTTAACCCACTTCCAGGGTCCACTAAATCTGACCGTTGAATCACCACCACCCAACGCCTCATAGATTCCATCATAAGTCCATAGCCCATCAAGGGGGGCCATACTCTCATTGCCCTTCGCACTGATCTTGGTTATGTCATCATAATGAGGCTTGCTAGGATCACTCTCTTCAAAGACAAAGAACCCAAGTCCGATGTCACGGAAGTCATTCAAGAAGCGAGCGTTCTCTATATAGGAACTCAAGCGAAAGACTGTCTCTGCGTATGCCTGTAACGGGTCGGTGTACTCACCGTATAGTGCGCGTATAGGTTCCGGTACATCCTTTATTTGCTTTAGGATAGACGGGTCTTTCGATCCTTCCTTACCCTTGCGCTTGTTGCCAATTGCAACCTTCTTCTCTTTGAGTATCTTATCGGTGAGGTCTTTGGCCTCATCGTAGGTCATGTTCTTGTCAGTCATCGTGAATTGGATGGCTGCTTCATAGACCTGCTCCGATGGCTTCCAGTCTTTGTTGTCGTAGATTTCGTAGGCTCTGGTTAGGTACGTTCCAAGGTTGGCTTCTATATTGTCGCGTTGCCTTTGAATATCATCCAGCTTACCTTGCAGTTCACCTGCTTTCTTTTTGTACAGCCCTGCTCTGCGCTTGTCGTTGGCTGTTGCATTGGGATTGGACTGAATCTGCTGAACCATTGCGTTTAAGCTATTGATCTGCTGTACGGTTCCCGCCACTGTTCGCGTTCCAAGAACACGCTGTTCGATATACCCTTCATCCAGTAGCGTCTGCGAGAGGTTGTCCACATCCTGCCTCATCTCTACGACCAGATCTTTTATTTCTGTACGTAGAGGGGAATTTGCGTAGGTGGTTTGACCGCGCAACAATTTGTCGATCTCAGGGAACTCACTCTCCCTGGCCATCTTCCCCAGCTTTTTCGCTCTGTTGCTTGCCGCCTCTACCCTTGCAACGATGCTACCGCTACGCTGCTCTCTAAGTTGCTGGACCTTGGCCGGTACTCCTCTCTTACCTGACAAGTACTTGGAGTGGAACGCTGCCAGTCCTTCCATCTGCCTGGAGTTCCTAATTGCCCTTGGTGCCTTTACGTACCTTGGGCCGGACTCGATGCGCTTCATCAATAAGTCTACGTCGCTGGGTTGCAGGTTGAACCCTTGCGCTACGTAGTTGAGTATCTGGTTGCGGTTCTGTGGATTGATCGCTCCGTTTTCGAATGCTTGCTTGAGTACGTTTTTGGCTTTTACTTTGTCTGGGCTGGTTCTTTGGAAGCGTACCTTCTCCTCTACCTCTACGTCCATCTCGTCGAAGATTACGTAGTTGAATCCTTTACTTCCATCGCCCAGGCCCATTGATCCGGCGGGTAGTTTATTACCGTCAATCCCTGCGCGTAATAACAACATGGACGCTTGCTTCTGTGCTTCGTTGTAGTCCATGCCTACTTCGTCACCGAAGAATGTTACTAGGGATTGGTAGATATTTCGGCCCTGAACCTCTCTGTTATTAGCTAATGATTCATTTATTGATCTTCGCTCCTCGTAAAGCCTATTAAACTCTGAATCTAATTCCCTAAGTTTTGCAGCGTCATCACTTGAAACTGGCTCTACTAAATCAGCCGCTTCGCTCACTGTCCTAGTGTACCTTGTTTCGTATATCCCATACAGATAAGATCCATTAACTTCGTTATGTTTCTTTAATAACTGATCTATATCTTTTTTTACTTGACCTTGTGCAGATAGAACATCTTTTAGTTGCTTTCTTAACTTGTCTGCATCTACTGGATCGTGCATTTTGGGCAACGGACTTTCGTGTAAATCCCCAAGTTCCTTGTCAAACTGCTCCTTGATCTTATTGTACTGCTCCTTCTTTATAGGTTTGTTCCACTCTAGTAAGTCGTATTCATTGTTTTCAGCCACCCATTTACTTGCTTCTTCAGCAGTGTCAAATTCCTTTACTGGCTTTAATTCTCCAGAAGAGATTGCTTGTCTTGTTTTTACTGGATCGTTAGTTATACCAGGAACTATGGGCCATACCTTCTTGCCGAGTTGCTTGTATTGTTTTTTGTCTTTGAATGCCTTTACTTTGTATAGGTTTCTGTTTGCGCTCTCTGTTATAATACTTGGATTTGATAATACATTTCTTGCCTCATCTATTATTTTTTTAGTTGATGTACTAAGTTCATCCATGTATGACAAGATTGCATCTTTGGCATCGTTTATATTATCGAACAAAACTTTCTCATCACCATCTACTCGCAAGCCATTCTCTTTTGCATTCGCAACAAATCCTGGGTGCGCCACATAGTAGCCACCATCGTCATCGTGTCCTATAGGAATAATAGCACTTGATGATAATGGGTCACTGAAATTAAACGGACGCTGTTTATTGCCATCGGTATCAGTGTACTCTGATATTAATGTAACAGTATCTCCCGATTCTGGATCTGTTTCTTCACTCCATACAACATCCTTACCTATGCGTGGTACTGGCTTATAAGTTGTAAAATCCCTTAACTGATCAATTAGGTCATCTTTGTCTTTGCCAAGTCTGAAGTATTGCCCACCAACTTTAAATAATCCTTTCCCAATAGCAGACTCCTCTGCCGGGATACCATTGATAAAGGATTGCGTAGTTGATAACGCCTTTGCATAATACCGACCAATGCTCTCCTGATCTGTAAAGTAAAGACCCCATCCAAATGCCTGAGCACCTTCGCCAGTACCCATTGCTTTGGTGGTGAACTGATTGAAGTCGTGTGGGCTACCATGCCATAATGGATCAAGCTGATTGCGCTCCACATCAGTCATCTGATCCAGGTCGATCTTACCTCCAGTCTTTAAGGAATCGGCCAGCTTACCGGCAAAGAACCGGATGTCAGTCTCATCATTGAGGTTGATATCAAATACATTCAGACCAACCTTGTCGAGAATACTCTGAATAAACGCCTTGATCTGTTCCAGTACTGTGGGTGTGACATCTATCTGTCCCGCAGCTACCCTCGCCAGGTATTCAGTGACTACCTCTTCCTTCTTCATGTCATCCTCGTACAGTGCCTCAAAGTCTTTTAGTCCTTCGTAAGCGTCACTGTTGCGGATCTGATCGTAGAAGTTGTTTAGTAGGTCTGGGTTGGTCGTTGCAAGCTTGGCGGCGATAGGGGTTACTGCTTCGTGTAGTCCGGTCGTGCTGTTGATGCGTTGCGCGTTGATGTGCACCTCTCCTCCTTTGAATGCACCCGCGCCAATACCGCCTACGGCAGCCTGGAAAGACTCGTCATTTGGGTGAATGATCACAGACTTTACTCCTTCGACTGCCTTGAAAGCATTGACCAGTGGCTCAAGGAAAGGTATGTTCGGGTTGTCGGTTGCGATCTGATCTATGTTCTCATCAGTGTAGACCTTCACCTCTCCTGGTTCCTTCGGCGGGGCAGTCTTCTCTTGCTCCCTTTCAATCATGTCCACCACCTTCAGAGCCTCTGGATCTACACCAGCCAACTCCTTGTTGGTTTCTGCGTAGAACTTTTCAGGTGCTACATTGACTTCATTGCCTTCTTCATCTTGCAGGGTGAATGACTCTACGGTTTCATCATCTTTTACTTGCTCATCTACCACCTTCATCTTCTTACCCTGGTACTCTACCTCGGCTCCTAGTTCCAGCTTGTTCTCTGCTGCTTTCTTCTTGGCGGCTACTACTCGTTCTAGTGGTGGTGGTTCTGTGCGGGTTTCTGGTTGTTCTGTCGTGGGTTTTGCTGGCTGAGAAGTATCTGCTGCTTTCTCTTTTCTAGCTTTATTGAACTCGGCTACCGTAGTTGCTGCGCTTATCGCTCCACCGCCAAAAACTCCCATCGTTGCTTCGTCACGCACCTGCTTCAAGTCTATCTCCGGTTTTTCTCCCGCACCAATAGAAGCACCCGTTTGTTCTATTACACTTTGCGCTGCTTCAGTCAATCCTTCAAATGCTGCGTTTCCAGCGACCTTGAGCATGTCCTTAGCCCTTATCCTCAATGCTTTCCCTACTGCTGTCTTACTTAACACACCTAGCACTTTGTCGGCACCTAGTTTATCCAGTGCACCTGAAGCAAATCCAAATGCGATGGCCGTTGCCTGGTCGTCCAGTTCTCTGTCTATCACTTCCTCCGGGGTGATCTCGTACTCCTTTGCTAACTTTTGCACCTCATCCATGTAGATGCCACCGATAGACTGACCGATGCCAGATGCACCAGCAGTGGCTACGTTAACTGGGATTTGCGCCATCGATTGACCGACTGCCGAAGAAATGAAATTGAGTAGATCAATAGGATCGTTAACATCGTCCCATGATTGGATAAGTTCTCTTTTGTATTCTGCTCCTTTAGCTGATCTATCTAATGCCCATCTAAGGATTTCGGACCTTGTTTCTTTTAATTCATTTAATGCGCCCTTCTCCCATGCATCACCATGTTTCTCTTGTAGTTTTGGAACGTAGTGTTTGTCAAACCACTCAGGGTTGCGCATTCTTAGACTCTCATAATCTTCCGGCCCCATAGCCGCCATGCTGCTTGCAGTAGTTGCAGGTATGTCGTACTTTAGTGGACCCCAAAAGCTCTTGATTAGGTTCTTGGCTGGTTCCCATCTACGGTCATTGAAGACTTCTATCTCATCTACTGGCTGCTCTTGTGACTGATTAACCATCTCAGGTGGAGTGGCATCTAATTCCTGGTAGTATGGTTCAAGGAATTTCTTATGGCTATTTGCTTCCTCGATTAATAGATTGAGATTTTTAGCCTGATCAACCAGTGCGTTGTAGGACGAAACGCTTTTATTGTATTTGGATATTACCGGGTTCTTGTCTGGATCTAGCTTGTCGATCTCTTCAAGCATAGTCTTCGACTCGGAAACCATTTGGTTGTATGTGTTGATCTTATTGTTTATCGCTACCTCCTCTTCCTTGGTCGTAGGCTTCGCACCCTCGATCTCTTTCAGCATCTCTTTTAGTGCCTCAGAGTTCTTGTTGTATTGCCCAACCAGGTCTACATACCTTTTAACTTCAGGCATGTCCTCTGGCTTGACCATTCTATTGAGATCTTCTTCTGCTTTTTTTAACTTGTTAAGTACGTCTGAACTATTGATTGTCTCAACCAATTCATTGTATCTTTTAGACTTGAACTGTACCGTGTCAAGGTTTCCGTATTCAGTGTTCTCTCCTCGCTTGCCAGTGAGCGCACTTTCGACATCTTCTAATCTACCTCTTACTTGCTCCGGTGTTCTCCTCCCTAGAAACTGTAACTTAGAACTCCCTGCCGCAGTGGGGACATCTGCTTGGGGCGATCCAGTGGGAGATGGCGTGGAGAACTCTGTGGAAGAGGTGCCATCTGGATTTTTTTTTTGAAGGTCAGAAAAGAATTGTACTTCAAAGTCTTCGTATCCTTTGGAGTACAGGTTCTCGTCTACTAATCCACTGTATAGGTTGCGACGGGATTCCGGGTTAGAGAACTGGTTCTCAAACTCTTCGTAGCTTTTGGAGTACAACCCCTCGTCTACTAATCCCTGGTATAGTTTCTTTCTCTTGTCGTTCATTAGTAGTTGTCGAATTTACGTGTCTTCTTTTCTGGCTTTACGGTCGCTCTAACCTCGCCGAATGATGGCCGCTGGCTGGTTGATACTGTTCCTCTATATAGTTCAAGCAGTGCTTCGTCGTTCCACCTGTTCCTGTCGGTCAGGTCTATGGTCCTGGTTACGCTTGGCATTACAAATACTTCACTAACACCCTTACCATCTGCTGATGGCATTGATACTGACTGCGCACCTTCTATGTATTCTTTAACCGGATCTCCCAATCGAATCGTTACTGTTGTGCCATCAGGACTTACGTCAGACTCGATCACCGTCTTGCCCTCGTACTGAGAACCTTTGATGAAGTCCCATGCGTTTCTGTCTCCTGTTAGTGCGCTATCCAACCACTTGGTAGCAGTAGTTCTTGTCTCTCTTCCCTGTACCTGACTTGCAGGGATGAAGTCGGAGGCCGTTGTTCTCTTGGTTCCTTTTTCGATCTGACCAACACCTGCTCTTGGATCTAGGTAAGACTTCAATACCTCGGCTCTGATCTCATCCGTTACCGGACCCTCAATGCCTTGACTCTTCATGTACTCTATTGACTTATCCTCTATAAGCCTATTAGTGTTCGGGTTCTGCTGAAATGCCACAAGGACACCCGCTTCAATGAGTTCGTCTGCATCCTTGGCTACTATCCTCCCGGTTGCTTCGTCATACTTGGCGAATGCTTTTAACTTTTGCTTTTCAAAGTCGCTGCTGAATTGATTGATGGCGTTTCCAAACCTTTGCCTTTGGAAGTTCATCCCTTCCTCGGAAGTCATCAACCAGTCCTGGAACTCTTTATCGATAGCAGCCCTGAATGCCTCTCCTTCATTGATAAACCTGCTGCCGCCTACTTCCTTTAGGAACCAGTACTTGTCAGGCACCGTCTTTGCTGCTTGCTCAAGTCCTTCAACGGTTGCGTTGCTCCTGTATTTCTCTACGTATCCAGTCTTTACATCGTCATTGTATATAGGGTTGTCGTCGTATTCCTTAAATGCCAGGTCGTCTGTGTCTTTCAACTGCATAGCAGCCTGAGACAATTGAGTTGCCTTTGCTTTCATAAGCTGGAACTCACTAGAACTATAGTCCGGTTTCCTTACGTAGTCAACCAGGTTCTCTACTAGCTGATTAGTAACAGGCAGGTAGTATCGGTAGGTATCAAATGCCTTGATGGATGCAAGGTCTTCTGCCTTGGTATCCTTTTGCTTTGAGGTAAGCATTGCCCTCTTATACTGGTCCTCCTGCACTCTCTCCGGCATGGACTTAACATCCTTTTCCGGTAAGATCGTAGCGAACCCCATGTTCCCCTGTCCAAAGTATATTCCTTTCGGATCTGCCATTGTCTCTTAAAGTTTAAAAGGTGCCACCTGAGCATTCATAATGCCCCATCCGGCCTGAGTCATTGGGTATCTTTTCTGACCGCCATGCTGCCACATACTCTTAATAATACCTGGTTGCATGTAGTCCATTGCTCCCATCTGTGCTACCTGACCACCCAAGTCTCCGAGGCCACCGTAAAGGTTCATTAATCCACCTTGTTGCAAGGCTGATTTAGTAGCCATAGCGTTCATATAAGGCTCGTACTGGTTGATGTCCCACTGTTTGTCCTGATACCCTGCCATCGTGTTTTGCGCTTGCCCTAGAGCCTGTAAACGCCTCTGGTAGTCCATCGACTCCTGGGCTTGCAGGTTCTCCATTGACCTATTCGTCTGTGCCTGTGCAATGGCAGCACTACCTAGTTGTGTGGCCGAGTTCGTGGAACCCTGCTGGATGTTACTCATCGCTGTGGCCTGGTTCTGGTAGATGTTGTTCTCTGCCTGTGCTGCTCCAGCCATGCGAGCGTTGAGGTTATTCTGCGCAAGTCCTAATTGGTTTTGTATAGGCTGTGGTATGTTGTATGTGGGCCGCTGTGGAGTCCTCATTCTACGGGCCTTGATTAATTGAGCGATGCCTAGTCCACTCCTGAAAAGTCCTGCGGCTGCTCCAGCGATCATCCCAATCCCGCCTAGTCCAATTCCTGATCCTTGTTCTCCCATTATATCTCTTGTTTTACGACCACCGGATGGCCAAAGTTTTCAATCATCTTTATTCCCAGTGAATACACGCTCCAATAGAAGAGTAGCGGAAACGTGATCCCTACCTGAAGGAATCGACCCTCCATGAACTCTCCTTTAAGTCTTTTCTCGTCTGTCGTTCCTTCCAGGTTGGGTGAGTTTACATCCCTAAATATTGGGACATAATACACAGAGTCTCTTTTAACTATCTCATCACCATAGGTAACGCTGTACTGCGAATTAGGCTCGTATGTCCTAAATGATACAGTTTCCGGCGTGACGGTTCCTTCTATGTGCATGTTGGTGTACTTCCTCTCATAGCTGTAATTTCCATTAACAATGAATGAAAAGCTAGGAGATTCGTCTTTAGCATAAAATGTACTGTAAAAACTGTCGTTGTGTTCCCATAGATCCCCATCTTTAAAACTTACTAACGTAAGCCCCTTCACTGCATACGCCTCTGGCGTGTACCTGTAGAAGCTAGTCCATCTATTTATTTTCTCAGAGAATGCCGCCACATAATTGCCTGGTATACTCAAAAGATACTCCTCGTTAAATGAATCGTATCCGGCCACGTACTCCCCAAATCTTTGCTGCGAGGTAGTTCGCCAGAATGTTGACATCTTGTAATCAGATATGGGTATCAATCCATTTATGTTGTACCTAATTACCTTGCCGTTCCTCTGATCGAACCAGTATACGTTGCCCTCGTTCTCAACTACACTCTCCGGGTGTCTTGTCCCGTATCCTCCCTTTAGGGTATTTATGGTTCCTATTACATTACCGGACGTTGCAAGGATGGCGTTATCCGAGTTGTCTACCACCTGAGTCTCGCCCAGGTATATTGATGCAGTATCCTGTGTACAGACTGCTAACATTACAGTCCCGTATTGTTGCGTCCTTGAAGTGAGCACCAACTTTTTGATACTACCATGACGTTCATCCAGGTTTGTATAGTCTAACAACTCGAAGCTGTTTAGTCCATTAGTCCTGGTTCCTTGCACGAATGTATTAGAGTAGGCAATGTTAGTAGGTAGTCGCTTCTGTCCGTCGTCCCGCACAATAATACTGGACCGACCTACATCAGTATGCCACAACTGCCAGTACTTGTCGTTCCGGTTCATAGCCTCAGTCAGTAGATCCGTGTCATCAAACTGTCGCTCCACCAGAAAGCAGTCGCCTGTGATCCGACCAGAGGTGATCGAGAAGTCGCCATCTTCAATCGGGAATGCCTCACCCACTTCGTAGAAGAACTCGTCATCACTGCTACGGTATGGAGTATAGATCTCAATCAGGCACTTCGCGTTCGGATTGGAAGTTCCGTCGGACAGATCGCCAATGTTGCGATACTCACCGATTACGTACTTACCCCATATGTCTTCTACTTTAAGGGTTATGTTCTCTCCGCTTGGAGGACAATAGGTGATCAAGTCGCCAGCCTGGAATGAATATCCGAGGCCATCACGGAATAAGTTTGAAACATCAAATGCCAGTCCGACTGTGCTGCCTTCTACGTAGTTGTCAGCTAACTCGTAATCTCCACCATCCGTCTTTTCTACGTACTTAATCTTGTAAATAAATGACTGTACAAAGAAGGATGTGGTTTGGTTTTTCGTTCTTACGATCTGGTAGTGTGTCGCCCAATCAGGTATTAGTTCCGGGTCGGACTCTATTGACCAGTTGATTGCAGTTGTGAACTGACTGGTTAGGTATTGCCTTTCTACCGTTCTGGTTACCACCGTATCAGGGCATACCCCTGGGGATCTTCCCTCGTTATCGTAGAATACTATACCTAGTCTATACCAGCTATTGCTTTTGAAGTGGCTGGTCGTTGCAGGGTCAGCGTCGCCTCCTACTACTGTGGGCTGCTGTCCAGGGTAGTTGAAGTTAGTTGCTGCCCTTCCGTTGTCAGCGTCATCAGGTATAAAGTTGTCTACATAGTACCCCTCCAGATCATTATCTATAGCAAGTACAAATGTGTCGGCACTTACTAATACAGATGGTGGCAGTGTTTGAGAATAGAATGCGTTCGATGGATTCCCAACTATTTGTACCTGGTGATACCCGGCAAATTCTCCAGACGGAACCTTTACGATCAAATAAAACTCTCTGAACTCATACGAAATAACAGGATCAGAGTCTTCTCTTTCCTCCCAGATTAGTTCCAGTAAGATGTACTCTCCCTCTACGGCTGATGGGCCTATGGTGCTGTTCTCTGCTTCTGCGGAGATGATGATGCTTGGTGCATCGTATCCGATAAGGTTGTTGCCGAGGAACAATCGGTTCCTTGCTGCTTCGATGGTTTCACTTTTCAGTGGCACACTATCGAACAACTTGTAGGCGATCTCGTCTGAGATTGCAATACCCCTTGTGTCGTTCGTGAACACGGTGTCTATAATGACATCTCCGGCATTATGTTCCTCGAACCCAATATCGAATGTATCTATAATGTAGAAAGACCCTGAGTTGCCGTTACGCGCCAATAGTTGTACAGATCGTACACCATTGGGGATTGTCTCTGCCGACGGGATGCTGATGTATACAGCGTCAAAGTCTTCCTCGTCAATGTTATGTGTGATCAGTTTGCTGAACGGACTGAGTACAGAATATTGGTACTCATTGTAGATGTACCGATAAGCAAACTGGAATGATGTCTCTCCTATAAAGTTATTGGTCAGTTCCTCAATCAATGGCGAAGACGCTGACGATATTTTACCTACCTGAAGTGGCAGTTTAGGACCACGCTTAATGAGTGTCAGATCCTCCTGTCGGATCGGCGTGGCGTATGTTCTGTTTAAATGAAATGCCCTTGGCTGATTGTAGTTGTCTGTCCAGTAGATTGTGTCGTTCACCAGCACCGCACTATGTATTCTTTTGGAGAAGTTAAGACCTCCTTCTACGTCAGATCCATCCAAGAGTATCCATGAGGTGCCTGTGTACTTAACTATATAGTCGCCATCTCCAGTAACGAAGTAGTAAATATGGTCGTTCTCCGTGTCTTCTAACGCACATATAGTTCTATATGAGCCACTGGGTAGTGGGGATAGTACGCGAGCATTCCCTTCTACTGGGTTTATCCTACCAAAAGTAGCCCCATTCCTATCGTCAGTGATTCGAATGTTGAACGCAGATATATAGTCCTCTGGTGAAAGGACGCTGTACGCATCATCTCTGTTCATTCCACCCGTAAAAATTCTCTTTTCTATCATAGCTTCACTGACTGCTTAAAGTGCTTTCTAGCTGTGTTTCTTATTACGTCTATCGTTAGGTCACTCATCCTGGCTCTCAACTTCCGATGGTTATTATGGAAGGTTCTCTCTGCCCGATCCACATCTCCTAAGTTATAGAGCGTTGACCAGGACTTGTATTGCCAGGTGATGTATGACTCTATGGTTGACTCTGCGTACTTGGGAACCAGGCTCCCTATTGTTGCTGTATCGAATGCTATGTATTCCAAGTATATGGTCGTTCCAGGGGTAATGCTTGTGTCAAGTTGGATAACTCCTCGCTCCTCGATGGGCTTGAAGAACCCTGCTTGCTTGCCTCCTCCGTGTCCGTAGAACCTGCCCGTGTGCTCTCCGTAGCTACTTGTGTAATTGTTCCACCAGTATCCGTCACCGAAGTAGCTGATAGAATCCCTGTATGTGGTTGGCTCTGTGTATGCTATCTGTTCGTCTAAGTCGTTGGTCGCTGCAAGCCTGTTGTAGTTCGGGTTAGGAAGAAGCGGCAATATTTGAAGACCATACTTCTCACCCACCCTCGCCCAGTCAATGTAGTCCTCTGGAATCGTTACCTCGTTGAACGCATTCACTGTTAGTTCCACCGACTTAGGCGTGGGGAGGGTGTCATAACTGATTTCATTCAAACATTTCAATGCTTCATTTGCCAACTGGACGTAGTAGTGGATGGTCAAGTTGTTGCTTAACAATGCAGAGTTAACTATACTATCTATTGTTGCGTATGTCATCTACTTGTTGGGTTTCCGTCTGGGACCAGATCTTCCTGGATCTTAGCCCCTAATGTTTCTAGTACAGTTCTTATCACATCGTGCTCCATCTCTGGTGGGACAGGAAGCATGTCGGTATCTGATAACGTTGCCGGGTCTACCACCAGAAGTTCTACTGTTACCTTTTCAGGCATCTCGGCCAGTGTCTTGTTGAATCTAATTTTGTTACGGCTACTGTACTCGTATGCCGTTCTTCCGCTTAAAATCGTACTCAGGCCTGTGTGTGTTGTTGCTCCAGCGATACCTAGCACCTGTGACGGCATTGGGATATATGGACTGTCAGGCGTTAAGTATATCCTCCACACTCCCATTCCTCTTGGTAAGTTGATTGGCTGTGCCGGTAGGGTTAGGTATGCGTTGGACGCTGCAAAGTCAACGGCCATCGTACAGCACTGCATCTTGTCTAATGTAGTCGTCCCGTAGTTAACTGTTCCGTCTGCTAGTAGCGCATGTGTTTCTGCTGTTGCTGTCTGGATTGG
>Ga0208161_1000200_pt1 | contig 34143 bp, 43 predicted proteins | sample CB_VirMetaG_3_FD_184538 | JGI IMG/M metagenome (GOLD analysis project Ga0208161, IMG submission 184538) | Freshwater to marine saline gradient viral communities from Chesapeake Bay - CB_1508_1S Viral MetaG (SPAdes) (version 4) | ecosystem: Environmental > Aquatic > Marine > Coastal | place: USA... | reverse complement strand
CCACAGCGCGGCTTAGCAAACAACAGCGCGTGTTACACAGAGAAGCCTGACTTCGAGGCATTCCTTAACGAGTGGGTAAGTTTATATGAGTCAAGAAGTGGTGAGCGAGGTATCTTTAGTCGAGTGGCAAGTCAGAAACAGGCTGCGAAAAACGGTAGACGAGATAGTGAATGGGACTTTGGCACAAATCCTTGCTCAGAAATTATCCTCAGACCAAACCAATTTTGTAATCTGTCAGAAGTTGTTGTCAGGTCTGACGACACGTTCGACACTCTGCGAAGGAAGGTACGAATTGCAAGTATCCTTGGAACTCTCCAAGCTACCCTCACAGACTTTCGATACCTACGAAGAAAGTGGAAGGAGAACACAGAGGAAGAAGCTCTTCTAGGAGTGAGCATGACAGGCATCCTCGACCACCCTGTCTTGGCTATGAAGTCTGATGGTGACCTGTGGTTCAACAATGGTGCAAGAGTACCGCTGTCTGAGATACTAGAGGAACTAAAGAATGAATCTATTGCAACGAATAAGACGTGGGCGAAGAAGCTCGGCATCAAACAGTCGGCAGCGATCACCTGTGTTAAACCCTCTGGCACAGTTTCACAGTTGGTGGACTCAGCTAGTGGTATACACGGACGCTTCGCTGATCACTACATTAGGCGTGTTAGGGCTGATAGTCGTGATCCACTTTGTAGTGTCTTAGAGGCAGCAGGAGTTCCTGTAGAGGACGATAACTTATCACCCACTACCAAGGTATTCTCTTTCGTTAAGAAAGCCCCTGAAGGCGCTGTGATGGCTTCTGATCAGACAGGACTAGAGCAGCTTGAGTTGTGGACTATGTATCAGGAGCATTGGTGTGAGCATAAGCCGAGTATCACAGTATATTATAGAGACAGCGAATACCTTGCTATTGGTAACTGGCTATATAATAATTTCGATGATGTTAGTGGCGTTAGCTTTCTGCCATATTCCGATCATACTTATGAGCAAGCACCATATGAGGCAATTACGGAAGAGCAGTACAACGAGCTAGTCAAGGCAATACCTGACACTGTAGATTGGAACATCAATGAAGCTACTGATGTTACTGAAGGGTCTCAGGAGCTAGCGTGTGTTGGTAACTCCTGTGAGATAGTGTAGGACTAAAAAGCCCCTCTTCGGAGGGGCAACTTTTATCGCTTATTCTCATAAGCTCTTTTTAATTCTTTATAAAACACAGGATCTTGAGCTTCTAGTATTTCTGTTTGACCTCTATTTATCAGCCCTTGGTAAACTTTAGCTTTAGTCCTATCGTCCATTTTATTAATACTTGACTTAACCTCGCCACTAAACAACATTTGCTGTCTTGACCCTTCACCTACTGCGGCAGCTCCCGTAGGCGCAACAGCAAATCCTCGCTCTCCTAAAGATTTAGATATTTTTGAACCCTCTTGAGCCAAGCCTCTTAAGTATTGTTGAGTGCCTGTCTGTCCCGCTAACGCTCTTTGAGCGCCTTCAGAACTTAATACTTTAGCACCAGTAACACCTAAAAGAAGAGTTTCTTTAATACCTATAGGGACAGCAGCAGTTGATGCTTGTCCTATGATACCAGTAGCAAACAAGCTCTCAAAAGTTGATACATTATCTCTAGTCATATTAGAAAGCAGCCATTTTTCATTAGCGCTTGCTTGTTTAATTTGAGAGTCTATGTCTAATAACTGAGCGTCATAGTTAGCTCGCGCTTCTGCTTTTCTTTGTTCTAGTAGTCTTCTGTCTGTTGCTGTCTTTGCTGTCTTTGCGTAATCTTCGTTTATTCTTTTTAACTCAGCTGTTTGCTCTAATGCTATTTTCTTTTTTCTTTTAGCTAAGTTAATTTTTTCTGTTCTTATGTTTTTTCTACCCTCGCTCACCAGACGTTTAGCGTTTTTTTCTGCTAGTGTTTTAATCTGACTGTCTCTTTGCTTTGAAAGCAGGGCTACGTTTTGAGCTTCTTGTTGAAGAGGAGATAGCCCTCTAGCTGCAAAATACTTACTGTTTTGTTTGGAAGCAGCAATCCAATCATCAGGACTAAAAGCTCCCTGCACGTTTTTATTTGCTCCTGTAGCCCTAGCAACAGCATCCTCTACTGTTTTTTTAGTAGCCCATGTTTGACGGTCTGCTAAAAAAGCTGCCTTTGCCTTGGGGTTTTTCAGTTGAGACTCTATTATATCATCAAAGTATTTCTGTATATCTGAGACATAATTTCTTACAACAGTTTTATCTTCTGATATATCATTCAGAAGAGTTCCTATTCTACTTCTTAAGTTTATTAAATCCTCTCCTGATATTCTACCCTTACTCACAGAGTTGTTTAAAACTCTATTAGTAAACTCAACAGCCGTGTTAAGAGAGTTTGATTGCTTTAAAGCAAAGTAAGCTTCTTCGTTATTGTCAAGTAAACTTTTAATTTTATCGCTTACTTTTGACACACTTATTTGAAAAGATTTAGATTTAGCAGATTTAAACCCATATTCTTTCCAGTAACCGTCTAAAGCTTTTAGGGCATCTTGAGGAGATAACGTAAGCATATCATCTGCAACATCCTTAGGAACTTCTCTTGGCAAAGCAGAAGTAATAGCAGTAGCTCTAAAACCCGCCTGTGCCGCATTTACGGCAGCGTCAGCTTCTTTTACAGCAATGTACTCAAGCTCTTCCTTTGCTTTATTTGTTGTGTTTTCTAAGTCTTCAATACGAGACCTACTCAGGTCATCTAGCTCGTCTCTACGAACTAAGTTGTTTCCTGTTAACTCTAATTCCCTATTCTTTTTAAGAGCTTCTGCCGCTTCTTTTGCTGACCTTTCGTCTCCTACTAAAACACGAGATGCCCTCTCTAAATCTTCTTTAGCTTTTGCAGCTAAGTCAACGCCTTTTTCTTTAAGCGATGTTGATGAAGCAATTCGAGAAGCAAAAGCCCTAGTTTGTTGTTCTGTTAACGACCTTCCTCCAAAAGCTTTTCCAACAAGATGTTGGTAAACACCTCTTAGTGGGTGGTCTGTGAACATCAAGTTAACAAAGTCGCGTCCTTCCCCTAACTGTTGAGCTATTCTCTCTTTAATTGGAGCGTTTAAAGCATACTTAGCTCCTTCAAAAGCAAAGGGAACTACAGCAGAAATAGCTCCTGTTGTTACAGCGTTTTGTATTTTGTCTTCTCCCTCATAACCTATGACAGCACCCTCAGCAAACGCAGCTCCTGAACCAAGAACAGGAGTTGGGGTTTTTGTTACGATGTCGTATAGACGAGGACTAAGACCTGAATATTGCTGTGCGAGTTGTTGAGAAGCCATAGCAGCTTCATCAGCAGCCCCAGCACCTCGAAGCACAGTTTGTGCAGAAGCTTGAGAAGCAAGCTGCTGACTTCCTCTTCGCAAGTTGGAAGCCTGTGCTAGACCCTTACCCGTTGCAATAGAAACAGGAGAAACAACTGCACCAGCAACATTAGCAACTGTTGAAGCTACTGGACGTTCTTCTCTAAATTGTGCAGACTCTGCCTCTAAACTCTGCAACATTTCAGCGCGTATGCCAGAAACTGACTGATCTCCTGCAAGATCAGGATAAAGAAGTTTAAAAGTAGCAGCAGAAACCCAACTACCCACTTCTTCTGCTTTGTTTAACCAAAGACCATCTACAAAAGACCGAGCAGTAAGTAGTGTATCGTTCCAATCCCAAGTATTATTGTCTACAGAATCCACTACAGTTTTAACCTCGGTAGCGTAATCGTCTTCTGCTGTTTGTTCAGGAGACCGAGAGTAACTGTAAAATAAATTGTTAGGGTTTACTTGATTAGTCGCAGCATAGTAAAAAGGATTTGTTTCATCCAATTCACTATTTGTATAAATACTCTTTGCCATTTTAGTAACCTATATTATCTAAACTCTGTAGGAATAAAACCAAAAGCTTGTGTAAACTGGTTTAAGAGTTGTTGTTTTTCTTCTTGACTTTCTGCGTTAGCTGTAGAGTCTCTTAAAAACTGAATAGCTCCATTATAGTTTATTTGCTTTAGAGAAAAGCCAATACTAGTAGGTTGCTGCCCTCTGCTTATTTGTTGTTGCATATGTCTATCAAACATCAAAGCATTATCAGCTGTTGCTGCGTGTATTTTTCTAGCTGCTTGAAGATACTCAAATACTTCTTCTAGTGTGGCGTTCTCAGGAGGAAATCCTCTTGAAAAAATCTCAATATCTCTGTCAGAGGCAACCCCCGGAGGTAAGCTGTTAATAACTTCAGTATTGACTTCTTTAGTAGCTGATGTTCTTAGTTTAAGCTCAGTATCTCGAAGACCTAGAAAATTTAAAGTTGCTTTTTTGACATCAGCTACAATACCACCAGAAGAGTCAAAAATACCTTGAGAAGCTGCTGTAGATAGAACAGTGTCAATGTTGTTTAAAGACAATAAAGACTTTGCACCTCTATCTGCATACTCCATAGCCTTTTTTTCTACTGTAACTGGAATATCTACCCCTTCAGGCACAGGAGGTAGGGGTTTTATGTAGTTTTTAAAAGATGAAGCATCTTTAATGTTTCCAGCTTCTATGTTAGCGATAACACTTTCTAAGTTTTCACCTTCATATAGTGTGTTTGCAGTTTTTAGAAGGGCTGCTTTTTGTGTTTGAGTCATGCCTTCTGTTTCTTGTGAAGCTCTTGCAAACTCTCCTGTTCTTCGATTTACAACATCTCCTTTAGGAGTTACGCTAAAAGTTGGCTCACTGATTAGTTTTATGCCTTGTTTTATAGCTTCTTGTCTACCAGCCCTTATTTGATTAGCTAGCTCAGCCTCTCCAGCTTTTTCTACAGATGTCGCCAGATCTTCGTTAGTTTTAACTGTATTCTTTTGTTCTTCTCTTTCTTTTATTTTTTGTTGTGCTTGGGTTGCTAACTCAATCGCTTGCTTTTCGTATCCTTCAATTTTAAGAAGTTCTCTTGAAAGCTCTAATTGTTGTTCTGGGGTAGCTCCTGTATATTGACCTAAAATAGAACGAGCCTGTTGACTCTGCATAGTAGCTTGCTCTTTTTGGATAGCAGCAGGACTACGCATCTCCGTACCTAGCATACCTCCCAAGCCTCTGCCAAACTGCTGCAGTAACGGATTAGTTACTCCAGCTGCTTGCATTGCATCACGCTGGCGAGGGTCTGCAGGGATTGCTCCACCGCCTTGACCGTACTGCTGGAGTCCTGTAAGAAGACCACTTGAAAATCTTAATGCCATGTTATTGTCTCCTTAAGAAAACGGCCACAAATCTTTTAAAAAGTCCCAAGCATCTCCAGTAGTTATTCCGCTTAAGAGTCCTGTCTTAGCTTGCTGACTACCTCCTAAAGCACTAGCAAGAGCTGCAAGACCTTGACCAGTTAAGTTACCTCTTGCAAGCTGTGCTTGTAAGTTAGCATCAAGACCAGCCATTTGACCTTCTGATTGCAACATAGCCGCTTGTCTACGTGCAACATCAGACAAACCAGCAACGCCAAGACCTTGTCCAAGGACATTAAGCAGTGCAGCCTGTGGAACGTAAGCAGAACCAAGCATACCCTGACCAATATCAGCATACTGCTTTTGTTCTCCTAGTGCTTGCTCACGAGCTTGTAGAGCTAAAGTATTCATTTGCTCTTGTTGTGCTTTAGCTAAAGCCATTTCCTGCGGTGTAGCTCCACCATAGGCTGCTGAGGACGTTCCAAGCCTACCTTGAGCCGCTAAGCGTTCCTCAAGAGCAAGACGGTCACGCTCACGCTCAGGGGCTGCTACCTGCATTAGACGATTGAAGATGTCCTGTTCAGTCTGTGCAATAGGAGCTTGTGCTTGTTGATAGAACTGTCCTGCACCGCCAAACAACTGATTCTGCAGAGCCATCTCTTGAGGAGATAGGTTAAGCTGTGTGCCACCTTCTGGAGTAGTGGTTACTCCCGCACCTGTTCCACTCATTACAGTAAATGGTTGAAACCGAGTAGCTTCAGCAGCATCCTGACCTATTCTTTCAGCGCCCAGTTGTGCCTGTTGACCAAACGTCTTTAAATCTTTGAGCTGATCGGTGTAGCCAGCGCCTGTTATAATAGTACTTAACAGACCTCCTAAACTTAGATCTCCAAAAATATCTCCAAAAGTAGCTGACATTAGTAGCTTCCTCCGTCAATCGTCATAGTCACTGTACCTGTAGCAGTCAGTTCTGACATAGTTACAGCACCTGTAGTAGTCAGTGCTGCCATAGTTACAGCACCTGTAGTAGTCAGTGCTGCCATAGTTACAGTACCTGTAAATGTAGGAGACGCTGTGTCTGCCTTACTATTTACTGCAGTTTGTATTGCTGCAAACTCCGTGTTAATTTCAGTACCGCTAACAATCTTACCAGCACTACCGCTAGGCAAGCTGTCTTTAGCCGCATAGTCAACAAGTTTAGTATAGTTGCTCATATCATCCTTCCAAGTAGTGCTTGAATGTTAAATTCCTGTAGTGAAAACTCTTCCTGATCTATTTCTACTTCAACACCAATAGTCACGACACTGCCTTGACCAGAAGCGTTGATGCCTTTCTTTAGTACAGCCACAAAAGATTTGCTGTATTCTGCTATGCCGTACTCAGCTGTTCCGTACTCTGCTGGAGAGAAGGCTGCAATATCTTGAGGAAATGTAGAATAAGATTCATTAAAATCGTAACCCCATTTTACAAATGCTGTTGTTGAAGATCCACCAATAAAAGTAGGTACTATCTTCTTTACAAACTTAATTCTACTAGGGTCTCCAAAAGCTAGAGGGTTGCTGTAGTATCGTAGGTTGTAGGCAGCTCCGTTGTCTTGATAGCCTGAGTAGTCGCCAACACCGTTAACAGATCCTACGTAGACAGTACCATCATCAGCTCTAGCAAAACACTTAAAGGGTGAGTCAGGCCACCGAGTAGCTCTAAGCGCTCCATTCTCTAAAGCACCTCTTGTATCAAAAGCAAAAGTAATGTTAGCGTCAGGTAAATACAACAAGTAGAAGGCATTCTCTGGAGAGTATACACTTCTTACATACCCTGTCTCAGCCTCAACCAGAGCTGTTAAGTCCTCACGAATATTTGAACTAATATCACGCAGAGGTGAAGACTTCTCTTGTATCAAACGACCCAGCGACTGTACACCAGAGTGTGACAAGAACAACAAATCACTGCCTGTGTTTTGTACAGAGTCTCGCTGAATACAACCAACACCGTTGATAGTGTCTTGTAGCTCCATGTTAGCAGGTGACTCAGCGCCTACGTAAATAACAATAGAGCGTCTACCAAAGATAACTAACAATCCATTGTGTGCTGCTAGTGCTGTTATTTCGTCATAACCATCAGGCCACACTTTGGACAGGTTGATAGAGCCTGACGTACCACCACTCCATGCTGCACCAATCAATAGATCTGACCAGTACACTGTAGACTTGTCTGTGGTAGTGTCAGCTAACCAGAGTCTACCAAAGGCTGCTAAGCCACAGTTAGCTTCTGGGGCTGTACCAGCTGCTCCAGTGTGTGCAGAGATAGCCACTAAAGACGTACCGTTGTACACCAAAGGCTCATAGTCACGCTGCACAAGATACAAGGCATTGTTAAACGATAGCATCTGCCAATCGTTATCAGTGATTGTGTGAGCAGCTGTGATGTCTGTCAGTGTTGTAGTGCCTGTAAAGACTTTGTTGTTACCAGCAGACACAACAGTCCTAGTACCATCTACTTTCTCGAACTCACTGATGGACTCTATAGAGTTACCACCAAGAGCTGTAACGTCAGTAGTAAGAGTATTAAAACCCTTACGAGCACCAATCCTACCGTACTTGTCAATGACGCAGTTGTCAGCAACAGCAGCAAACGAAGGATCACCATCAATAGGACTGTCTTGTGTGTTCAGTCCTTTGAAGGCTGGCGCTCTTATAGCAATGTTCTGTAGCTCTTGAGCCATAGTTATACCGCCCGATAGATCATTTCTTCAGGGTGTTTGCTGGTGTCTAAAGCAATGGCATCGCTAAGAGACTTATCAGCAATAGCGAACAACTCAGCTGCTGCAGTTCCTCCAGTTTCTCCACGCTCTCTAGCAGCAAACGCTGTAGCTAATTGAATGATTGGTAGAGTAGGAATAGTTACCTGATCAGTGTCTGAAGATAGCTCAGGAGTTCTGAGTATGCTGTTAAACCTGATAGAGTAAACACCGTTAGGAATAGGATAGATGTCAACAGCAGTGTCACCATTATTGTCCACACCATTAAATGTGTAGTACGCTGGAGAACTCTTAGCTGGCTCGTTATTGAGGAAAGTGTTGTTAAACCAATGCTGCTCTTTGTACTTAAGAAAGAAGTTAGAGGTATCATTAACAACATCCAGTATCTCAATACGATTACCACTACCAGTAAGCGTGTAGTTAAAGATATTAGCTGTAGTTGTTAGAGTCAGTGTTGTGCGTAGTGCTGACCAATCCCAAGCATCCTCAACAAACTGCTTAGCGTCATTAACAAACTCACCTATTAAAGCTGAGTAAGCGTTTTGACTAACAGTGCTGACGTTCTCTTCTCGCAGTCTTGTTAGGACTTTGTTGACCAGTTGTAAATATGTCATTGTTGTAATCTCGCTAATAATTCAGCTAAATAATCTTTAGAGGTCTGTGGCATATAAGGCGTTAGTAGTTGTGGGTCGTATGAGATAGATGCCATGAAGGGCTGTGGAGTAAAGGAGCGACCGCCTCCTCCAACACCAAACATACCTGTTCCCCTTCCAGAGCCTGTACCGTTGCCATTGCCGTTACCGTTACCGTTACCGTTACCGTTACCACTACCCCCATCTTTAGACGTGCCGTCAGGCAGTGTAGTTTCTACTTCACCATCTTTAGATGTTCCGTCAGGCAGTGTAGTTTCTACTTCACCATCTTTAGATGTTCCGTCAGGCAACGTAGTTTCTACTTCACCATCTTTAGATGTTCCGTCAGGCAACGTAGTTTCTACTTCACCATCTTTAGAGTCTAACTCTTGTTGAGATAATTGATCTTCGCCATCCTTAGAGGGATTATTAGCTAGATCAAACTCAGTCTCTCCATCTTTACTAAATATTTCTAACTCAGCCTCTCCGTCCTTAGAATTTATTTCCTGTTGAGATAGCTCAAGTTCTCCATCTTTATTACCAACAAGAGTCTTAGCAACTTCACCGTCTTTAGAATCTATTTCTTGTTGAGAGAGTTGCTCTTCTCCGTCCTTTCCGTTAACAAGCTCATCCTGAGTCTCTCCGTCTTTAGAAGGGTCGTTAGCTATCTCTTCCTGAGTTTCACCATCTTTACTAAGTTTCTCAACTTCGGTTTCACCGTCCTTAGAAGCATCCAACGCAATGTCTAACTCAGTCTCACCATCTTTTCCGTTGACAATCTCTTCTTGAGTCTCTCCATCCTTAGAAGGATCATTAGCTATTTCAATTTCGGTTTCACCATCTTTACCGCCTATAGGCTCATCGTAATTGTTTTCGCCTTGTGATTCTTTATCTATGGCTTCTTCTTTAGCTGCATTTTCTTCTTTATTCGCTGATTCTGAGTCTTTTTCAGAGCTTTCAGTTTCTTTTTCTAACGTTTCAGAATCTTTAGTTTTCTGTTCTTCAGCATCTTTAGTTTCTTTCTCAGTTTCTTTTTCAGTAGCTTCTGCTTCTTTTTCTGACCTTTCAGTTTCCTTCTCAGAAGCCTCAGCTTCTTTAGTTTTTACTTCAGTCTCAGCGTCTTTCTGATCTTGTTCTTCTTTATCTTTCTGGTCTTGTTCTTCTTTATCTTTAATTTCTTTTTCAGCAGCAGCTGCAATTTCTTTTTTAGTAGCCTCAGCTTCTTTGTTAGACTTTTCTTCTTCAGCGTCTTTTGTATCATCTTCAGCTTCTTTTTCAGCTTTTTCTTCTTTTTCTTTAGCTGTGTTTTCTGCTTCTTTTTCTTCTTCTTTTTTAGTCTGCTCTGTCTCAGCATCCTTTTTATTTTGCTCAGTTTTAGCGTCTTTAGTTTCTTTTTCAGTTTCTTTTACTACACGCTCAGCAGTATCTTTTTCAGTTGCCTCAGCTTCTTTTTCAGTTGCTTCAGCTTCTTTTTCAGTTGCTTCAGCTTCCTTAGTTGTAGTTTCTTCGCCCTCTTTTTTTAGCTGTTCGGCTGTTGTGTCTTCTGTAGTGTCTTTAAAAGGATCTTCATTAGGATCTTCAAAATCATAATCAACACCCTTAATTCTTTCATCTGTAGGACTGGCTCTAAAAATTCTACCTGTTTTATTATCTCTTACTATTCTTGTACCGTCATCAAGTATTTCAATAACAGTATATCTCTCTTTGTCGTTAGCAGCCTCTTTTCTAGCAGCTTCAGCTTCTTTGTCTTCTCTTTCTTCTTCAGCTTGCATTTCTTTATTAGCTTTTTCTGCAGCTTTATCTTTTTCAGCTTCGGTCATGCCTCCGCTTTCTTTGTCTTCTTTTTCAGTCTCTGCATCTTTAGCAGTCTCTGCATCTTTAGCAGTCTCTGCATCTTTAGCAGTCTCTGCATCTTTAGCAGTCTCTGCATCTTTAGCAGTCTCTGCATCTTTAGCGGCTTCAGTAGCTGCTGCATCTTTAGCGGCTTCAGTAGCTGCTGCATCTTTAGCGGCTTCAGTAGCTGCTGCATCTTTAGCGGCTTCAGACTGCCCTCCACCACCGCCATCTTTGTCTTTTCTTTCGTCTTCTGATTGAGGTATGCCAACAATAGCATTACCGTCTTTGTCAATAATAATAGGATCGTTAGTGTCAGGATCAAACGTTATAGTAAAGTCATTAGGTAGCTTAGGAGGTGGTTGGTTTGAATCCCTGTAAACACCGTAAGCTGTTTTTAGTAAGTCATAAAAAGTACCTACGGTTAAACCACCCTGCCCAACAAGAGACCCTCCTGATGTAACAGCCTCTCCAGCTAAATTCCAAATTATATTAGCTTCTTCTATTGAAGAGGGAGTCCAACTAGAAGGATTTTGCATAGCGTCTGCAACACCCGCTAACAAGTCTCCTAAGTTTCCTTTAGTTCCCATAGTTTCTGTTAAAACTATTGTACCATCAGCTAGTGTAGTGTATTCTCCTGATAAACTAATTTCAGTACCAATCCCAAACTTTTCACCAAACTCATTTAAAGTGTTTTGTAAATCTACGTTTTGAGAAAGCTGTGATAAACCGTAGTCAGCTACTCCAGCAGTAATCATAGATTTTAAAACATCATTAAAATCACCACCAGAAGCTACTGTTTGAAAGCCAGAGGCTAAGGCTTTTCCTGTTGCGTTTGCTAAAGCTGTTCCTCCTAAGGCTTCTCCTATTGCTGGTCCTAATATTGCACTTGCTGCTGCTATTGTTAAAGCAAGACCTACATCACGAAAGTCAGAGTTTTTAACTTCAATGGTGCGTGACTCTGTGCCTGAAATAGGGTCAAAGAAGTAAGTAGATCCGTCATCAGTCTGTCTAAATAAATCAACACCGTACTGATTGTAAAGTGCAGAAATCATTGGATCATTTTTATAAGCATACTCTAAAGCATCATCGTACCGTAGACCTTGAGTAAGCTGAATGTAAGGAATTACTTTTTGTAGTACGGGTTCAATAACAGATTGAAACTCAGACAGTCTAGTTGAGTCAGCCCCGTATTTAGACGCGTTGGTATAATTAGCGTCAGGGTTTTCTGCTCTTTGAAAATCAATTCCATAGTATTGAGATAGAGCTTGTGTTGGGTCTTCAGAGTTTGCTAATAAACTAAGAGCCGCTTCTGCGTTTTGCTGGTTGATCCCTTGACCTGAATCATAAATAGAAAACGAATCAGGTAATCCAGAGGCAGCTCTAAACTGTTCTCCAGATACTCCTAAAGGATTAGCTAACGCTCCAGATATTTGTGTGTTATACCAGTAAGGACGATCATCAATGTCAACATTTTCTAACGTCCCTACGCTAGATAATAAATTTACTTGTTGGTTATATAGATTTATTAATTCGTTTATATTAGAAGGAGCTACAGAACCGCCTGTTAAAGCTGCGTTAACCTGATTATACGTTGGGATGTTAATAGCTTCAAGATTTAAACCAGACAAATCTAAGTTAGCTAAGTCGTTTGAATCAATATTTGAAAAATCAAAAGTATAATCACTAACAGTAGGGGCAGTCTGTTGCGTATTAGGAACTCCTAAGTATGGAGCAAACATTCCACGTATTGACACTATTTATTCCCCCACTTGCTCAGTGTTCTTATTCCAAAGCTAGCTGCTACAGCTGCACCTAAGAATCCTTTGTACCAATCTGGCATACCTTCTAGCACTTGAAAACCTTCTTTGACAATGTGTACCATTTCTGGTACAAACGCCATGATAAGAGGTACAGAAAACAACAACGTAAACCACTCATCCTTCCAAGACGTACCTGCATTAGTTGCTTGGATGTTATCCCAGTTGCTCTCGTGCTTAATGACCTCTAGCTTACGTTCATGCTGTGCTTGCTTCTCTTCAGATTTGCGCTTGAAGTGTCCACCGATTAATTCAGTTACCGATCCGATTAATAACTGCCACATATTAATTCCCTAAAACCGCACTGGCTATTACAAAAATAGCATAAGAGCCAATGAGTCCAAGACAGCTAGCAACAACAATACTTATATACTGCAACCGTTTATTAATCTTTGTAATCCTCTCGTTACGCTCTAAAAGCCTAGCCTTGCGAGCCTCTGCTTGAAACTTAACGAAGTCATCCCACAAGCCAGCTCTCCCGTAATACTGCATTAATTCTCTGAGTTCGTCTTCTGCTTGTTTTATTTGCTCAAGTGCTGCAAACTCTTCAGCATCACTGGTAAAGCCATTCTTCTTTGCTTGCCGTAACTTAAGGTCTTCTTTGGCTGTGGTCATCTGACCGATAAAACCAAAGCAGTCGGTTAAGTCTTTACCGTTTGCAACAAACTCTTTAACTACTGAGTACGCAGCATTGAACGCGGCAAGCTCTGCAATCATTTGTCAGCCTTGCTGTCGAGCTTCTTGTCGATCAAGTCTAGCTTGTCAAACAACCTGTCCATGTCAGCTCTGAAGTCCTCGCGCTTAACGTACTCGCCAGCAACTAAAACTTCAATTCTGTTGACCTTATCAACTAGCTCATCATCGGCAGATTGTAGGTCTTTAACAGCGTCCCACACAGTCTTTAGTATCCAACCGAACAGGACACTAACTGCCCCTGCGAGCATATTGATAAAGGACTGTTCCATCTCATCTCTCACTTACAGGCATGGTTGTCATGAAGCGTAGTATTACTATGGCGCTAGCAATACCACAACCTACTCCAGCTTGAATAGCAGGACTTGCAGGGATAAAACCTACAAAGCCTTGCAGTACAGATAAAGAAGCTAATGCTACACCAAACTGTACTGTACGTGACTTAAGTGCTTGCTTAACTTGATTCATTAATTAGCCTCCAGAGCAGCTACACGAGCTGATAGTTCTTGTACAGCAGCAACTAGTAATGGTACTAATTTGGATTGGTCAATACCTTGGTATACTGGGTTGCCTTCATTGTCAACAGCATCCTTCTCACCTGTGATCGCTTCAGGCACTACTGGTGTTACTTCGTGTGCTAAAAAGCCATCAACAATATGTGAGGGGTCTGAGATAAAGTTAAAACGTACAGGATTAAGATTGTCTATACGGGCTACTGCATTTTCAATAGGAACTATGTTTTCTTTAAGACGGTAATCTGATGAGGTGTTGTATGCTGTAGATGAAGTATTAACAACTATAGACCCCACAGCTCCTGAATTATATTGAAACTGATAAGCACTAAAGGGGGTTTGCCCTACATTAACATCAACAACAAACGTACCTAACGTGTGGTACTGTTTATAGGTAGCTGAAGTATTGGCTGCGGAGTAATAAGAAAAACTAGAATCCCATTTAGCGCGTAAAGTTCCATTAGTTGCTAAACCTAAAGTGTCTGCACCTATACGGTAAAAACCAGTATTAGTATCAGAACTAAAAGTAACTGAGGGTGCAGAAACACTACCGTCAGCAAACTGCCCATCAAAAGGAATAGTAGGGCTTATCTCAACAACGTCAGTACCGTCTGTAGAGCTGTAGAGTTTGTTGTTTGTTAAGTCTAGTGCAGGTTCACCAGCAGCTAGTGTGCCTGACGTAGGAGCACCTGAGCCACGCTTGAGTTTAATTGTAGATGCCATTAGATAGCCTCATAGTTTTCAATAATTGTTTTTAGCTCAGCAGTTGTAGTAGCTGAGTCTATAGACTGCTGTACTAAAGCGTCACCATCACGTATGTCTTGTCTTGCTTGCTCTACAGCCGCTGTGTCTGTGTTTGGTATTTGTGCAGCAATTATCTTATCGTAGGGAGCAAACAAAGAATCACGCTTAGTTCTACGTTTTTCATGACAAAGTTCTTTAGCTTTATTTAAGTTTATAACTAAAGATGAACTAGAAAGTTGCCACGCACTTCTAAAGAACTCGTCTGGGAACTCTCCTACCATTTCAACAGCATTAGGAAAAAGAGCTAGTGTTTTTTCTAAATTTATAGCGTCTATGATTTGTACCGCGCCATCTTCGCCTTCTCTTAGTAATTTCATACAGTTCCTATTAAGTGTCGTAAACCGCAACGTAGCATCTGCTTAAATTTGTGCTACTACCATTAGAGTACGCCAAAAAACGCGCACTACCAACAGCTATTGACCCCGTTAAAACTCCAAACTGAATCGTTGTTCCGTTATTCTGTTGGTGTCCTGTAACAATAGCGTAATCTGTGTCTGACATATCCACGTCCCAGAACAAATAAAAATCACCAGAACTGAAGGAGCCAGATGAAACATTATAAGAGTCTAACAAACCAGTTGACATATTAACGGCAGCCCACGCTTTTGGTATAGCGTCTGGATTAGGAGAAGAGCTAGTCTCTGCTTGCCATCCGTTTGTTGTATCATACGTTAATACTTGACCATCGACAGGAGACATTGAGCTATAAACATCACTCAAGTTATTAATGGACTGTCCAGTTATTCCTGTTAAATAACCAGAGGTAGAGTGATCACCCCACCCGTAAGCAGTGTCCCACTGACCAACTTTAGCGTCAGTGATCTCATAAGTACCCATGTCAATGATGTTGCCGTTAGCGTCTAATGTGCCACCTAACTGTGGTGTAGTATCTTCAACAATACTAGAAATACCACCAGCGTCTGTGTCGTTAACCCAAACAGAACCATTATACTTAAGGACTTGACCAGTTGAAGGTGTCGTGACAGTAACATCAGACAGGCTATCAAGGTCACCTATAGAAGCTGCTGTAGCCGCTGCGGCTGCTGCACTTGCTGCTGCTGCTGTAGCACTATTGGATGCGTTTGTTGCGCTTGTAGAGGCGTTAGATGCGCTTGTAGAGGCATTGGATGCACTGGTTGCTGCATTAGTCTCACTAGTCGCTGCATTGCTTGCTGATGTTGCCGCATTGGACTCTGAGGTAGATGCAGCTGATGCACTGTTACTAGCGTTAGTTGCACTTGTGGACGCACTGGATGCGCTAGAGGATGCTGATGTTGCTGAGGATGCAGCGTTAGTAGCTGACGTAGATGCGCTAGAGGCGCTTGTGGAAGCTGCTGAAGCACTGGCTGCTGCATTGGTTTCAGCAGTCTCTGCGTTATTCTCCGCAGTCTCAGCGTTATTCTCCGCAAGTTCTGCTGCTGCCTGAGCAGCCTCTGCAGCTACCTTGGCAGCTTCTGCTGCTATAGCGTCAGCGTCAACAGCTGATTCGCTGGCGGCTGCTGCAGTTGCACTAGCGGCTGCTGCGGTTGCAGAAGCACTAGCTTCATTTGCTTTTGTAGTGGCAGTCTGTGCGTAAACAGCAATCTGCGAAGCGTAAGCGTCAGTGCTAGCATCTCCTGACCCACCTTCACCACGATATATTGGCATAGTCTACTCCGACAAAAACAAATAAAAAGAAAAGAGAAAACCCCTCCGAAGAGGGGCTAGAGGTTGCTTAGCCGTTGACAGCTAAGACGAAACCAGTTTCAGGACGTAGAACCTGAATGCCGTACAGACGGTCAGCAGTGTACAATGTTCCGAGGAACTCTTGCTTGTACTGAGTCTGTGAGCGTACACCTACTTGCTCAGCCATAACCATAGTGTCCTTGTGACCCATGATAGCACCACGGATTGCGCCACCAGCTGCGTTTTCAGCAGCAGTTTCAATGGTGGGGCAGTTGCTGGTAACGTAGATATCAATACCGTAAAGGTTACCGATCTTACCATTAACAACACCACGACCGTCTACGAAGTCTGAAGACACATAGCGATCAATACCCATGATAGCGTTACGCAACGCAGGTGGAATAGCAAGGAAGCGACCATCCATAGGCGCATCTTGATCATCCATCTTCTGAACCATGTCACGGAAGAAAGCATCAGTGAACACATCAGCAGCTACTACAGTATCAACTGCATAAGCAGTAGTACCAGTAGCAGCGTCATTGTAGTACACGTTGCTGTGAGTCCAATCAGAACCATCACCGTCACCGAATGACTTACCAAGAGCAAACAGGTCATCATCAACCTGCTTAGCAAGTGCGTAACCAGCATCGCCAGTGTAGAACTGACGTAGAGACGCAAGAGCCTGTGCTTCAGTAATGTCCTCGATCAAACGAGAGTATTCAAAGTGCTTGTTGATAGTGACCAGAACTTCAGTCTCAACAGCATTCTGAACAGTTACAGCTGTGTTCTCAACCTTCGCATTCGCAGTACCACGAGTGGGCTTAGGAATGTGAATAGTATCACCTTTCTTGCCAGACATTGACATCTTCTTGACAAGGTTAGCGAGTACAAGGTTTTTCTCATAGGCTGCAATAACCTCATCACTCCAGATTTCGGGGATGAAAGTTGCTGCAGAAGTATTATCTACAAAACCACCAGTGGCGGGATATACAGAAGTAGCCATTTAAATTCTCCTAGAATTTGCTATTTGACCCTCCCTTCTTGATATGCCTTCATGATCTCGTCAGAAAGGCTTTGGTATCGGTCAGGGTCAGTTTTCATAAGTTTAATAATGTCTGCCCTTCGATAGATTTTTCTTGACTGTGAGTCAGGATTGCCACGAGCGTTACCTGTGTTTGCAGACTTAACTGCTGCTTTCCTTCCTGCCTTCTCTGCCTGAGCAGTCTGCTGTACGGTCTGTTGACGGTCTTTCCATAAGGAGAAAAGCTCATCAGCAGCTTCATGGTCGTACATTTGATCAGCTTGTACAAACAACTGAGTCCTAATCTTAGAGCTTTTAATCCATTCAGCAAAGCGGTTATCCTTCAGGATCGCTTCCATGTCTGGATGTCTAGCTTGAAGCTGTCCTAAAGCCGTAGCTTTTTTATACTGTTGAGTATATTGTTCAGCTTCTTTAATCTTAGGATGATTCTCAATCGCTCGACTTACTGCCTTGTCAGGGTCAGTGAAGAAGTCAATATCATCATCTTCAGGCTGTGGTGCTTGTTGTTGTGGTGTGAGTTGTGTCTGGATATAGTTGTCAACAACTTTCCTTAATTCACCTACTTCACCGCTTTGTTTGCCCAATAGCTTTTCAGCTTCTTGGTGCATACGCGCTAGTTCCGCAGCAGACTTACCTCTGTACTTCTCAGGTAAATCATCAGTCTCTTGAGTTTGCTCTTTTTGAGGCCCTTGTTGAAACTGCTCTTCTTGTGTATCAAGTTCTGCTGTGTCTACTGTATCCTCTTCAGGACGCTCATCTAATAGTTTTGCTGCCATTATTAAACCCCGTGCATTAGCATTATGGAGATTGGTAGTTTGTAGAAGGGTTCTTACGAATTTGCCTTCCGTTCTTGTTTGATCTTCCTTTCTCGGTCTCTAGCCCATTTCATAGTAGCTCCTGCAAAGTCACCACTGTGAGGTTCTAGTACAGACCTGATTGGAGAGATCACTCTCTTAGCGTCTTCACCGCACTCGCACCTAGTAAGTACGATGTCGTCACTAACAAAGTGTTCTTCAATATGCCCATTAGGACATTTAAAATCTCTAAGCTTCCTCATCTAGTCCCTCAGCTTGCTGTTGAGCAAATGTTACCTGAGTTTCAAGATTAAGTATGTTGTTCATGACTGCAAGCTGTCCTTTGCGAAAGTAAAGGTCTTGCTCGTCTTTTGTTTGCTCTATAGAATTTATACCAACAACTGATGTTTGCATATCTTCTAGTAGTATTTTCCAACCTTCTGATCTAAACAAATCATTCAAGTCTCGAAAATACTTTTCTGTTTCTGGTGTCATGCTGTTTCTCCTATTCGGACAGCGTATCTAGTTTTTCAAACATTCTGTGTTGTCGTTCACACGCGTGACAAGTACCACACGTAATAAACCCTGCTGGAGACTGTAGTGGCTTACGACAAGACCAGTACAATTCTCTTAACTCTTCTGGCATACTTAGGTAAACACCTAGACTTCTATCTACAGAGATTTTAGTCATGTAGTCCAGAGGAGTCGCCCATATAGGCTTCATACGTCTGTTAATACAAGCTGCATTAAACACACCGTATGCTTCAGCAGTTTCCTCTTTGGTCATGTTGTAGTCGCCTGTGTAGACAACATTAAACAACTGACCTGTACCAGCCATAACTCTAGCAGCTTGAAAAAGCGCAAGAGTCATATCTTTACCACCAGCGTAGTCAGTCAACCAAGAGTAAGTAGACGAACTAAACGTAAACTCTCTTTGGTTTTGCTGCATAAATTCAATGCTATCTTTGATAGCTACAGCTTCAGCATTAATTCTGTTTTCTCTGTTGTGAAGATGAATAGCGTGTATATGTACATCTTGTTGTGTGTGTTCTAAAAGATTCCACGCAAGAGATACACTATCCATCCCACCAGAGTAAAGCACTAATGCTTTTTCGTTTTTACTTCCTTTAAAACCGTGATACTCAAAAGCTGTATCAATACCATTCTTAACTTTTAACTCATAGTCTGTAATTTTCACTGTTTCTCCTATTGACGGGACAGTTCTTATGTGGTATATAATGAGTATATTATATCATACTTTTAAGTAAATGTCAAGTTAATTTTTAGTTATTTTTTACTTCCTTTCTTTTTCATACCTGACTTAGTTTTCTTAGGTGGTCTACCTACTTTGTTACCGTATGTACCTTTACCGTATGGCATCTGGATCACCTCCTTTTCTTGGCTGTTTTAGCCGCTTGTTTAAAGTTCTTTGAAGTCGGTGCGCCTTTGCTACCTACCTTACGCATCTTCTCTCCAGAACCCTCTTTAATACGCTTACGCTTAGCGTGGATGTTTGCGTATAAACCTCGTTTAGACATTACCATTTCACCTTGTCAGCCCAGTATGCTGCAGACATCTTGCCCTTAGCAATGTTGGAAGCGTGGCGAGCCTTAAAAGACTTTTGTCTGGCTGTGGGTTTCTTATCACCACTAACGCCTTGCTGTCCAAACCTGATGGTCTTAACCTTGTCACCTTCCTTGGCAACAACTACGTGAGACTTCTTAGGATGGCTCGGAGTTCTCTTTGGTTTGTTGTACCCGCTTACTCCTGCTCGCTCCAGCCTTGGGTCTTTCTTTTTCATTAAGCAGCTCCTCCACCTTGCATAGCCGCTCCAAGAGCTTGCTGTAACTGCTGTTGATCTCCTCCAGTGCTTTGTTGAGCTGGGCTTGTGACACTACCATTTGCTTGACCTCCTCGGTTTCTCAAGTCTATTTCTTTTTCTTTAAGTATACGATCAGCGACTTTAAGTCTACGTTCAAACTCTCTGTCGTCTTCCTCGCCTTGTCTAATGTTAGTAGTAATAGCTTTCAGTTTATCAATCTCAAGCTCCTGAGGAAGCATCTGAGCCTCGATAGCGTACTTCTGCGCCCTAGCCATAGACTCTTGTGCTTGCGACTGCAGAGCGGCTGTCTGAGCCTCTTGGAAGGCCATCTGAGCTTGTGCTTGAGCTTGCTGCATCTGCTGAGCTTCAGGGTTAGGTTGTGATGCTTGTTGCATAGCAGCAATAAGTTCTTCACGGTTAGACAGGTTCATGTTGTCAATGATTGATTGAATCAACACAGGATACAACGGACTGTCTTGCTGCATAGTTTGTAGCAGCTGTACAAGCTGTGTAACTTCGTACTCACGAGCAATGATGCCTAGAGAGCTGGTAGCGTTAAACTTGTAGTCCTTGACAGGATACAGTTCAGGCTCAAACTGCATATACCTATAAGCTGCTTTTTTAACAAAAGGCAACAAGAAAGACTCTTGGAAGTTGATCAGAGTTCGCTTATGCCTTTTAATGAGAGCGCCAAGAGACATAGAGATACCAGCAGCAGTAGCCTCTCCATTAATGTTTCCAGCCAAACCAGCTGAATCAACCGCGCCAGTTGCTTGCTGCACCATTGTTTGCAGTGCTTGAGCTTGTGTAAAGGTAATCTGAGACACATTACCAAAGTTAAACGGATTAAGAATTTCTTTAGGATCGCCATTGGTTAGTATTAACTTCCCTGCTCTGATTTCTGGTTTAGTACCACGAGGTATACGTGTAGCGTCCATTGCCATCATAGGATGCACTGTAAGCGCCAGAGCGTCAATACGAGCGCGTAGCTCTGCATCAAGTGCTTTCTGGCTGTTGTATCCTTTCTCACAGACACCACGACCCCAGAAACGTGAAGGCACTACATCCCAAGGGAATGCCACGACAGGACGATCCTGCATCATGTAGGGTGATTCTTCAGCTTTTAGTAGTCTTCCTTCGTTAGCAATAACAACAACAGCTTCTACGTAGTAAGACTTTGTATCCTCTTCGTCTTCGCTGAGCTTCTCGTACTCGTCAGACTCCTCAAGCAAGTGCCGAGGAACTAGACCATAATACTTAGTCAAGCGAATCTTATCGTCTTGATAGAGTGTTAAGTCTTGATCTGGCTCAATGTCAAAGTCTTCTGAAGCGTTGCCTAGATAACCTTTCTTATAAACACCCTGTTCCTGTAGTTGTTCTACAATATGACGAGACACAAACTCATCAACAGCTACACCTAGTGCATCTTCCACCGATGTTGCTACAGGATCAATCAGGAAGTTCTGAGGCATTACAGGACGTAGCTTAACAACAACACGATCACGGATGTTGACACCTACAGCAGTAAGGTCTCCGTCCATGATAGGTTGCGTTGCAGGAGACATTTCCTTTTCTTCAGAAATAACAATCTCAGCAACACCCGTACCAAACACAGCTGAGTTAATCAAACACTCCGCTACAGCCTTACGAATCTTAGTCTTAGCAAAGTCTTCGTGCAGCTGGTTGCGTAGATAAGCAATGTCGCTAGCGTCAGGATCGTTACGATCATCAGAGATGTCAAACCACTTACCACGACCAAAAGTAGCTTCTTCCAGTTCTGCTACTGAAGACTCGACAGCCTGTTGCAAAGCAGGAGAGATAATACGAGACCGTTCACTCTCGCGTGTCTTGTCCTCATTAGCCCAGATACCACGCCACAGTCTGTAGTACTCATCGAACTTTTCGCTGTAGTTTGCTTCAAAGTGATCTCGCCACTTGTTGCAGTTGTTCATTACCCAATCTTCGAGAGACTCCTCGATGATCATGGGTTCGTCTTCCATACCTTCGTAGTATTCCATATTAGTATCCTGCTACAGAGTCAAGTTCTTCATAATCGTCATACTCTTCCCAGTTACCTGCATAAGCTACTTTAGCTAGCTGGTCTACGTAGGCAAGAGCGTCCACTAAGTCATCGTGTGTTAGAGGGTCAGGGAATTGGAATAGCTCATCTAGGAAGCGGCTGTTCCATTCTCCTTTGTTTAATGTGATAAGACCGTGTTCAAACCTGCCTTGTAAAGCCCACATGATCCTATCAGTCTTTTTCTTATTACCGTGGGTAAGCTCTTCAACACGAAAGAAGTAGCCCTTACGCTTCATCATGTCCGTTAGAGGAGACATTACCGCTTGCTTAGCAATTCCTCTTTCAATTCCCACACTAATTGGTTTGTAGTCTCTAACCACTTCAAAAATCTTTCTAGCTGTTTCTTCAAGTGTCCAGCGACCATAAACAATGTTTTCAACAAACCAACCTTCTTCATTGACTTTAACCACTGCCATAGCTGTGTTGTCAAGTCTTGAGTTTTTTGAACGCTTCTTGCTAACATCTTCAAAACCTGCGAGGTCAATAGCGACATAGTAGTCACCCTCCGCTTTGTTGTCTTCACCTACAACAACCCACTCTTCCTTAAACATCTCCGAGCCTTTCGCTTCAAACGAAGCCATAAACTCTTGACGGAACGCATAACTCGACATTGACTTTTTGGCAACATTGATTTCCTCTGGGTCAAGTAGGGGGTTGTCGTAAGACGTAAAGTGCCAACTCCTGTAAGTGTCATCTTCTGATAGTTCTCCATATTTGTATAGTTCATAGAAATGGTTACGCCCCATAGGAGTACCAATGAACAATGCAGAACCTTTTTGGTCAGCTAGAGCTGGTCGGAGTATTTGTTCCCATACGTCTGGTTTGATGTCAGCATATTCATCCAACACTAAGTATTTAAGAGACACACCACGCATAGTTTCTGGTCTGTCTCCCCCTTTTAATGATATAGTCGCTCCATTAATTAGTTTGATCTGTAGGTTGTTTATGTGCGATCCAGCTATGACAGGATGTCCTAACTCCAACAAAGTCTGCCACATGATGTCTCTGGCTTGTCCTTGTGTTGGCGCAACGTAAAACACTTGCCCTCGGTCTGTCTGTAGGGCATTTACAATTAGAAGCCACGCAGCTAAGCGAGACTTCCCAGTTCTTCGTCCCGCAGCAACAATCTTAAATCTGGTGTCGTCTTCCCAGACTTCCTGCTGCCACGGTAACAAAGAAATGTTTAAATCACTCACAGTACGATATTACTCGTAGGTGCGAGGTATAGTTCGTATGATATGATAAAAGTAGCGTTGGTAGAGGAACACTGAATGTCAATAGTTTCACCGTCAGTCATGATAAGGTACTGGTTCTCACTAGCACCAAACTCTACAAGGTCACCAGCGTTAAGGTTCTTACCTTTTAAAAATCTGTAGTCATTACCGTCAGACCAACGAGCATCAACAGTAACAGCACCACCTGCTGCACAAAAAAAGTAATTAATCTTACAGTGATAACCAGAAGGAACTGTCAGGACAGTAACGTAGGTGTTGTTATCTGCTGCTTGTGGTAGGTATCCTTTAGAGCCTAGAGTAGTGTTCATTGAAGTGCCTCAACAAATGTTTTAGCTGTATTGGCTTTTTGCCTTAGTGGGTTAAAAGTTTCTAAAGGAGTTCCTTTTTTATAACCGCCCTTTGCATATTCTATAGCTTCTTCTTTACTCGGCATAAGCATATACTGTTTATTACTAAGAGCATAGTCAAAGGCTTCTGTGTTATCTAATTCTTTTAAGCCACCTTTGCCGTCTGGTACTATTGTTGGAAACACGTACCAGTTACCGTTCTCATCTACTTCAGCAGCCATCCTGTGTGTGGATACAGATTTATCTTTATTCACAATGTATGGATACTTTTGCGGATTTAATATACGATCTACCCACTCAGGTTGTTTTTCTTTCTTTGCCATCTTAGTATGTCCACATAACAGGAGTGTCAGTATTGCGTAGGTCAACATGAACAAAACTATCAGCTACACCAATACCTTTGAAGCCTAGCTCTATAGCTTTCTCAACAATCTTATAACGCTGGTATCCGTTGCTTACAGCGATGTCAGCAGCTATACCCTGTGTATGTCTACCCTTAGTCAGTTTATCTTTCTCTACGGAGTGCTGAGGGCTTCTGAAGCCACTTGTGATGACAAAGGGAAAGTCACATTCTTCTCTCAACCGATCCAACATGATGAGGAAGTTGTTTGACATCCTGTTTTCACCAGTTTCTTTACAGTTAAATTCATCAAGTGTAAAGTACTTAAGAGTCAACGGTCTCTCCTTCAATGTAATCGTCTTCGTCATTGGACTCACTAGAGATTGTAGTAGATCCAACACCAGTGATGTTTATGCTGATAGAGTTTTTGCCACCTGATTTGACAACGTCCTTCTCAAAGGCTGCAACAGGTAGTATACGATCCATAACAAGCTTCCATGCAGCTGCTTGATTCTTATGTTCATCGTTGAGTGCTGCATTAAAGATAGAGTCTAGGACTTTACGAGACTTTGGTGACGCTAACATACGAGATTTGTAGTCGTTGATGATGGCTGCATCACCTTTAGGTCTACCTACTTGACCTCTACTGCCCTTCTTTTTAGACACGACAGCAGTCTTTCGAGGTCTGCCTATCACTTTTGTTTCAGACATACAAGCCCCTCTATGTAGATCTATAGAGGTTATTGAGTTGTTAGAGAAGCAAGAGTTAGATACTTCTAGTAGTACTATTAGTATTCTTTCTTTTGCACCTCTTAAGCCTCTAAATTCTCTATAGTTGCTTAATTAGTGTATATTATATCATATTTTTACTTAAAAGTCAAGTTAAATTTTAGTTAATTATTACTTGTTAGTCTGTTGAGTACATTCCTGTCCCTATTTTAGTTACTTCAGCGGGTTTCAGCAGTCTTAGAGATGCCGCAGTCGCGGTATAGTTTTCTATTTAGTAATCAAAAGCTTACTTTACAGTTCTATATAGGTCATTTACAGTCACAACCTTGTTCTAATTTCCCTCTTTTTTGTATCTGGGTAGCTACTACAAAGTTTCACTACAGCATTCCCCCTCCCCCGCCCCAAAAGTTACTTAGCATACTCAAAAGTCAATAAAGATACTACGAAGTCTGCAAACATACTCAGAGTTCAATAAAGATACTACGGAGTCTGCGAAGATACTCAGAGTTCAATAGAGTTACTGTTGAGTATTCTTTAGAGTTGGCATAGTTCTTGCAAGAGGTGAGTGTGTGAGTCTATGTAGCACCCTCAGCATACTATCTAGCACTATGTCAAGCACTATCTGCTGAGATCATCAAAGTATTATTTGTCAACACTGGCAATCTATACAGTACTATTTATCAACCCCTCTCAGACGCTCTCAAACGCTCTCTGAGCGCTTTTAGAGTTAAGGTATGTCACAGCACCTAAAATTTATTTATCAGGCTAATTCAATAGTTGGCACGATAGTTGCTACGCGTACGCGCGCACACGATATAAAAAGCACTCAAAACGATATATAACAAAACAGAATAAAAACCCAATCCATAGAACAACAAAGTATTGACGACAAAACAAAGTATCTATATTCTATGTGGTGTGGTATCAATTAACTATATATGGAGTAATAAAACATGGCTAAATTTGACATCTACGAAGACGTGACCGCTCGCATCCTTGATCTTATGGAGAAGCATGGCACAGATTGGACTAAGCCTTGGGCAGATGGTAGCGCTTCTGGCTTCCCTATTAGTATGACAAGCGGAAAGGCATACACTGGCGTTAACGTTTTATTGTTATGGGCTGAACAACGTCCAAACGCTGAATGGGGCACGTACAAGGCTTGGCAGTCTAAAGGCGCTCAGGTACGCAAGGGAGAAAAAGGCACTCAAATAATCTATTTCCAGATGCTAGAGAAAACAGACGAAGAGACAGGTCAGGTCAAGAAAATACCAATGCTGAAATATTACAGCGTTTTTAATGCCTCTCAGGTTGATGGCTACGAGTCAGCACCCATTGAGTTACCAAACAAGGCGGAAAAGATAGCCGTTGCTGATCACTTTATCGCTCGCACAAATGCACATATTGAGCACAAACAAACGAGCGCCTTTTATGTCCCCTCAATGGACATGATCGGTTTGCCACCACGTGAAGCGTTCAAGTCTACCGATGGCTATTACAGCACTTTATTACACGAATTAACTCACTGGACGGGTGCAAAGCATAGATTAGATCGTTTGAGTTCTGGAGGCTTTGGGTCTACTGAATACGCAAAGGAAGAGCTTGTTGCTGAGATTGGTTCAGCCTTCCTATGCGTCAAACTGGGCGTTACTAAAGAGCCACGCGAAGATCACGCCAAATATCTAAACAACTGGATGAAGGCTTTGCGAGATGACAAACGCGCCATTGTTAAGGCTTGTAAGCTCGCTCAGACCGCGGTTGAATTCTTAGAATCAGAGGCGGCCTAGTGGCCCACACTAGCGCACTTGCAAGCTCTTTGTGAGTGTGCTAGTTTGGCCCCACTGGGTGAGCCAGTAACGAAAAACAACACACAAAGGAGCTACACCATGAAGGAAGTATGTTTTAAAGGACGACTAGGAAAGCTTTGGATTAGAGCGCAAGTTGTTAAAAAAGTTAAGGGTGGTTATATTCTTGACTGCGGGTCAACTAAAGGGTTCTTCGTAGAAGACGAAAACGTCAAACCAATCAAGGTCGCGTAAGCGGCCATTACTGGAGAGGAAGAAACATGACAACACGAGCAACCTATCAATTCAAATACCCAAAAGCAACTCATACTTATTACATTAATGAGCATGGACACTTAGCAGGTGCGGCACGTTACTTTAAGAAAGCTCTTGAATTTTGCGCTGACACATCTCGTAAATACTCAGTTATTCCCAATCGTGATTTGCGCAATAGCTTTGTATTTGCTAACGACGTAATGATTACAGACAGCCACGAACGGCATTACAATACAGAGTACAGATACAATGTTGAGCCAAGAAATGGGGAATATCACATTGAGGCATATAAGCGCGTAAGTCACAGCAGTGAAGAATTTGAGTGCGCCTATAAAGGAAACCTTGAAGATTTCATTTCTTTGGTATTACTGGAACGAGCCGCATAAGAGGCCATTACTGGAGGGCTAGACAATGATCAATGACCTAAAATGGAAATTAAACAAAGCACCAGAGCCACGTTATAGCGTGGCGGAGCGTGTCTTGTTCATCGGTGGCGGAGTGATGTTTTGCTTCGCCTTTGTTTGTGGATTATTAGGGGTAGGCTTATGAATACAAGCATTATTGCATACAATCGTTTTATGTTACGCTCTGAAAGGTACGGCATGGTCACGGAGGATCACGCAGAAATACTGCACGGCTATCTAAAGAGGTTTTCGAGTGTTCTTTATCTCAATCCATCAGAGGTCACCGAGGATTCCGTGCTGTCTGAGTTTGTAAAGTATAGAAATAACTTTTACATTGGTGAGATGCGTAGGAAAATAGAAAACTCTGTGTTTAACTGCGATAGGGCAAAACTGAAATTTGTAATTGCTTTACTACAAAACAAAGCTTTTGTTGACGACTTAGAAGAACACGGGTACATTGTAAAAGACTTATTACCACCAAACCAAACGGGGTTTTGATTATGAATATATTCTATTTATCACGTGATCCAATACTATGTGCTGAGATGCACTGCGACAAACACGTAGTTAAAATGATTTTAGAGACGGCACAACTGCTCAGCACTGCACATCATATGCTAGGCAGTACTGCACCATACAAGGTGACGCACAAAAACCATCCTAGTGCTGTTTGGGCTAGGTCTGGACGTTATCAATACCGATGGCTCTACGAGCTTCTGGAAGCCCTCTCAGACGAATATACGAAAAGGTATGGTAAGGTACATCTTACATGGCAAAAGTGCTCAGAAGCGCTTAGAGAGCCTCCTAAGGGCATTCCTGAGATAAAATGGACAGATCCGCCTCAGTGTATGCCAGATGAATGTAAAGACGAGACGGGCGCAGTAATTGCGTATCGTAAATATTACAAGTATAAGGCTGAGGAGTGGTTAAAACGTGGCATGACTATGAAATATTACGGGGAGGTTGCATGAGCGCTGAGTTATTTGATATACTGTTAGCGAGTGTTGTGGCTGTTGGTTTGTTTGCAGTCTGGTTTTCTAACGATAATTGGAGTGAATGAAAATGAGTAATCCTAGTATTTGTAGAGATTGTGAGTACAAAAGAGTCGATGATGCGCTACTTTGTAGTGAATGTGCTGAAGATGGTTTTCTTGCTTTGATGCGAGACAACACTAATAAGCGCTGGGAAGTGTTGACAGGATCATATTATTTCAGCAGTGTGCCAGAGATGGATAAACAATCGGAAGATGTTTTTGAGGCTTGGGTTGAACATAATCCAGAGAAAGCAGGGCGGTTACTGTTCAAGCTGTTTGATCAGGCTTTAGCGAACTATCAGTTTGAAGGGGAATTATGATGCGTTGCGTTATTTGTAATGTAGGGCTGAGTGACTTTGAAGCCACTCGAAAGTATGCTGACAGCCATGATTTTGTTGATATGTGCAACCACTGTTACAGCTATGTCAAGAGAAATATTCACACTATTGATCGTGATGATCTATTGACAGAGCAAGATCATGGTGAACTAGACGTACGATATGATGATCTTGACGATTTATTTAATCTTGAGTCTTGACAACAATGATTTCATGCTGTATACTATATAGTGTGCTGTTGTTGCAAGAGGGAAATACTACTAGTAGTTAACTTTTGCTACTCTTGTTTACTAAATAGTAAGGAGATGTTATGGATAATTTAGATTATGAGGATATGTTAGAGTTCAGTCGTTATCACACTCTAATGGAAGCAGGGAGAGTTGCTGAGAGTATTGAGCTTGAGCATTTCTTTAGGGTGTTGGCTGAGAGCTGTCGTGATCCACACACTTCACAGGCTTTTGCAAACGTGAGTTTAGCTATAAGGAGAAATCCAAATGAGTTTTATAAAAACACATCTGGCGTGTGGTGATTGTGGCAGCAGTGACGGTCGAGCAGTTAATGATGACGGTTGGAGTCACTGTTTTGTTTGTCAAACTAGGAAGAAAGAGGACGATACAGGAGCAGTTGTTGTGAGTAATACTGTTGTTAAGTTTCAACCTAAGAGTGACGGTAATTATAGGTCTATACCTAGTCGAGAGATTAGTGCTAGCACCTGTCGTGATTTTGGTTGTTTCACTGACGGGCAGAACTTAGTGTTTGAGTATAGAGACCACACAGGCGCTGTTGTTGCGGAGAAAACCAAAACACCAGATAAAAAATTCAGCATCTCTGGAGAGTGGAAGCAAGCAACACTTTACGGTCAGCATTTGTTTAGAAAAGACAGTCAGTTTGTCACGATTGTTGAAGGTGAGCTAGATGCACTAGCGGCATATCAAATGTTGGGTTCTAAATGGGCTGTTGTTTCAGTCAAAAACGGTGCAGGGTCAGCGTTGAAGGACTGCAAGGCAGAGTATGAATGGCTTGACAGCTTTGAGTCTGTTGTTATTTGTTTCGATAACGATGAAGCAGGACAAAAAGCAACTAACGAGGTTGCTGAGCTGTTCGGGTCTAAAGCTAGAGTTATGCGGCACAGGCTAAAGATCAACGACAAACCCCTGAAAGACGCTTGTGATTATCTTGTTAACCGCCTATCCAAAGAGTTTGTTGATAACTGGTGGAGTGCTGATCAGTTTGTACCAGACGGTATCATACAAGGCAGTACGCTATATGATGCTGTAATGAAGCCTGTTGAGGCTAGTGATGTTCTATACCCTTATGAAGGCTTAAACAAACTAACATACGGTATACGAAGCGGTGAGTTGGTCACTATCACAGCAGGTAGTGGACTAGGTAAGTCACAGTTTGTGCGTGAGATTGTGTGGCACATCCTGAATAAAACAGAAGACCCCATAGGCTTGCTTTTTCTGGAAGAAGGAACTAGACGTACAGGTTTAAGTTTGATGTCTCTTGCGGCAAACAAGCCTTTACATTTACCTGACTGTCACGCAACAGATGAGGAAAAAATAGATGCGTTTAACAAAACACTCGGAACAGACCGCCTGTACTTGTTTGACCATTTCGGCAGCACTAATGTTGATAACATTATCAATCGCGTTCGCTATCTTGCTAAAGCATTGGGTTGTAAGTATATTTTTTTAGACCACGTATCAATCATTGTTTCAGCACAGGGTGCAGGTGATGAGAGAAAAGCGCTTGATGAAATTATGACTAGGCTTAGAATGTTAGTGCAAGAGACAGGAATATCCCTACTACTAGTTAGCCACCTAAAAAGACCAGATGGCAAAGGACACGAAGAAGGTAGCGCTACTAGCCTGTCACAGCTTCGAGGCAGTGGCTCAATAGCACAGCTAAGTGATATGGTGTTGGGTCTTGAGCGTAACGGGCAAGCTGATGATCCTATTGTACGCAACACAACTCATGTGCGTGTGCTGAAGAATCGTTTCAGCGGACTCACAGGTAAGGCGTGTGACTTGCTCTATGATCTACGCACAGGTAGAATGACTGAACACGACCTAGAGGATGATTTGTGATTGTATTAGACATTGAGACAAACAGAGCGCATGACACCATCTGGTGTGTGGTGACACGCACAGAGAATGAGGTCAAGGTTTGGTATGAGAGGGGCTTAGATTTTTTGAGAGATGAGTTTCAAGAATATCTAAACGCCAACGCACCTGTGATTATGCACAACGGCATAGGCTTTGACGCACCTCTTCTGCGTAAGTTGTGGGGTATAAACCTGTACCCTTCAAAGGTCATAGATACGCTTGTGCTGTCTCGCTTGTACAGACCAGACCTAGAAGGTGGACACTCACTTAAGGCTTGGGGTCAACGCTTACGTGGCGATGACGGCAAGATAGATTTCACTGACTTTGATGGGGGACTTACTGATGAGATGGTCGAGTATTGTAAACGTGACGTTGATCTTACTTGGGACTTGTATCACTATTTATCTCGTGAGTTAGAAGACCTTAAGTTTTCTAAGGAATGTATAGAACTCGAACACGCTGTTGCTATACAGACGTGCAAGCAGGAGCGTAACGGTTTCTTACTTAATTTACGAGATGCTACTATCCTTTTAGCTGACCTGAAAACACGAATGGCTAAGATTGAGAGCGAAATGCAAGAGCAGTTCCCGCCTATCGTGACTGAGAGATGGAGCGAGAAGACAGGCAAGCGCCTAAAGGATCATGTCGAGGTCTTTAACGTAGGCTCACGACAGCAGGTAGCAAAGAGACTCGAAAGTCTTGGTGTCAAGTGGAAACGTCTAACAGAGACAGGCAAGCCAGTTGTTGATGAAGGCACACTCGCTGAGCTAGACCTGCCAGAGGCTAAGCTAATTGCAGAGTATCTTATGTTGCAAAAGCGTGTAGGACTAGTCAGTAGTTGGATGGATAACGCTGATAAGGAAGGTAGAGTACACGGTCGTGTCATTAGCAACGGTGCAGTGACAGGACGTATGACACACAGTAGTCCTAACATGGGACAGATACCCTCAGTGTCTAGTCCGTATGGCAAGGAGTGCCGAGACTTGTGGACTGTACCAAAAGGTTACAAGTTAGTAGGCTGTGACTTGAGTGGTATCGAATTGCGCTGTCTTGCTCATTACATGAAGGATGATGAGTGGACTACAGAACTACTCGAAGGTGACATCCACACTAAGAATCAACTAGCCGCAGGACTGCCAGAGAGAAGCATGGCTAAGACTATGATCTATGCTACGCTCTATGGTGCTGGTGCTGCTAAGATAGGTGCAATCGTTGGAGGAGGAAGCAGAGAAGGTGAAAGGATACTTGAGAACTTCTACAAGAATACGCCAAAGCTCAGACAGCTACAGACGCTTGTGGCGGCTCTCGCAACAGAAGGAAAAATCAAAGGACTTGATGGAAGAAGACTCCACATCCGATCAGAAAGAGCCGCACTTAACACGCTCCTCCAAAGCTGTGGAGCAATAATAGCTAAGCAGTGGTGCGTAACAATACATCAAAAGATTCAAAAGGCAGGAATACAACAACAAGTAAAACAAGTAGCATTCGTTCATGATGAGATACAGATGGAGGTGAAAGAAGAAGTAGCAGAACAAGTAGCAAGAATTATGGAAGAGTCAGCCACTGAAGCAGGGAAGCTTCTAAACTTCAGAGTTCGCGTAGACGCTGAATCAAAGATAGGCAACAGTTGGTACGATACGCATTGACAAAAGCTTCTTTTTGCTGTATAATGTACAACGTAAAAGAGGTTTCAATAAACTTTAGGAGAATACTTATGAACAAAGTACCTTTAACTCTAAAAGGTGTAACACTTTACTGGGCATCACTGAACAAGCCTAACGAGCTAAGCGGTAAGTATCAGGTGGACTTATGCAACCTCTCTGAGCAGCAGGTAGGTACATTAGAAGACACTGGTGTAAACGTAAGAAACAAAGGCGACGACCGTGGCTACTTTATAACTGCAAAGTCAGCTAAGTTTCCTATTGCTGCTTACATGAAAGACGGTACTATCTTTGAAGGTATGGTAGCTAACGGCTCTAAAGCAGACGTACAAGCAGAAGCTTTTGAGTGGCATCACGCACCTACTAAGAGAAGTGGTATGTCTGTAGGCATCAAGATAGGAGGTCTAACAGTGACCGATCTCGTTGAGTACAGCCCACAATCAGAGATGGCGGGTGAGGAAGCTTTGTGATCGCACTGATTGATGGTGACATCCTCACTTATCGCATAGGTTTTGCGTACAATGAGGAAGGATTTGCTCTCGCTAGGCATATGCTTGGCGAGACAATCCAAACCATCTGTGAGGAACTAGAGACCGAAGACTTTGAGCTGTTCATCACTGGTAAAACTAACTTTAGAAATGACTACGCAGTCACTGAGCCTTACAAAGGCAACCGCAAGGGCGACAAGCCTGTACATTATCAAGAGCTGCGAGACTATATGCTAGAGATAGGGGCTATACTAGTTGAGGAACAAGAGGCTGACGATGCCATAGCAATACGCGCTACCGAGTTGGGTGACGATTGCTACATGGTCAGTATCGACAAGGACTTTGATCAGATAAAGGGGTGGCACTATAACTTTGTCAAGAAGCAGAAGTATTACATCAGCCAAACACAGGGCAATCTCAACTTTTATATGCAGTTTCTTACTGGCGACCGCATTGACAACATCATTGGTGTCAAGGGAATCGGTGCTGTTAAAGCCAAGAAGTTATTGGAAGGTAAGACAGAGCGAGAGATGTATGAAATCTGTGCTGAGAAACTGGGTAGTGAAGAGAGAGCTGTAGAGAATGGTATCTTATTGTGGCTCAGGCGGTATGAGGGGCAGATCTGGACACCACCAACCAAGGAAGTGGTCAATGACAAAGAGAACAAGGAAGAACATTCCGAAGGGGTTTGACAGTTGGCTTGAATTTGATCTCTCCAAGGAACTAAGGCAGTGTAAGTTTCACACAGAAAAGATACCGTATGTGCAACGCAAGACGTATGAGCCTGACTTTATATTCTATGATGAAGAAGAGGAGATACTTACTTACATAGAAGTGAAGGGTAGGTTTAGAGATAGAGCAGAGGCTAAGAAGTATGTTGACATTAGAGGAAGTCTTGATGGGTCTCCTGATCTTGAGTGCGCTTATGAACTTGTATTCATATTCCAGAATCCGAGAACTGCTATGCCTTTTGCACGAAAAAGAGCAGACGGAACTAAGTTTACGATGGCGGAGTGGGCAGATAAGAATGGTTTCACTTACTACACCCCAGAGACAGTACCAAACAAGTGGAGATATAAAAGATGACTAAACATCTGATCATTCCTGACACGCAGGTGAAGCCTGACAGCACCTACTCTCACATGAGGTGGGCTGGACAGTACGCTGCAGACAAGAAGCCAGACGTTATCGTACACTTAGGCGACCATTGGGATATGCCAAGCCTGTCGAGCTATGACGGAGGTAAAAAAAGCTTTGAGGGTAGACGCTACACCAAGGACATAGAGGCAGGTATAGATGCTATGCTTGCTTTCTTAGAGCCTATCAGAGCAGAGCGTGAGCGTCTTCGCATCAACAAGAAGAAGATATGGCGACCTAAAATGGTGTTTCTGTTGGGCAACCACGAGTACCGTATTGAGAGAGCTGTCGAGTCTGACTCAAAGTTAGAAGGGTTGATGAGCTACAAGGACTTGATGTTGCCTGAGATGGGCTGGGAAGTTGTACCATTCCTAGAACCTAAGGTGATTGACGGTGTTGTGTATTGTCACTACTTCTGCTCTGGTGTTATGGGCAGACCTGTCACAAACGCTAGACTACTACTACAAAAGAAAATGATGTCTTGTGTACAAGGTCACGTGCAAGATCGTGACATAGCCTATGCTAGACGTGCAGACGGTAAGAACATTACTGGTTTGTTTGCTGGTATCTATTACCAACACGATGAGGAGTATCTGAACCCACAAACCAAC
>Ga0208161_1000199_pt1 | contig 34275 bp, 24 predicted proteins | sample CB_VirMetaG_3_FD_184538 | JGI IMG/M metagenome (GOLD analysis project Ga0208161, IMG submission 184538) | Freshwater to marine saline gradient viral communities from Chesapeake Bay - CB_1508_1S Viral MetaG (SPAdes) (version 4) | ecosystem: Environmental > Aquatic > Marine > Coastal | place: USA... | reverse complement strand
AGGACCATACTGGAATTTTTGGAAGGTAATACTTGCAGGGTGGATAATCAGATATCCAAAGACAATGAGTAGAGTAATACTACTACCTCTTGGATTTTTGATAGTACTGATATATAATGCATGTAAGAATTAAGATTACTTACAAAAATTCCGGAGATATTTTTCATATGGAAAAGGTTTATCACATCTATGCAAAGAATAGATGTTTATTTCATTCAATAAAAGAAGAAGATTTTCAAACAACTTGGAATACACTCAACAATATGGTTGGTCTAATGAAAACTGACTATAGTGTTGAGGATTTAACGTATGAGGAGTTATATGTGAGTAAGGAAACTATTTTAAATTCCTCTCATTGACAAAGACATATATACAGGGTAAAATTTGAACTGAAGTTTATTTTTCTTATGGCAAAAGGATTTACTGTAAAAGCAAAGGCACCGATTAAATCAGAAGGAACTGAATGGGACTATGAAGCAATCAAAGAACGAATGAGGGGCAAGAGCATTGTATTTTGCCTTCCTGGTCGTGGATGCTCATTTATTTTTCTAAAAGCATTTGTACAACTTTGTTTTGATCTCGTACAAAATGGAATGAGTATTCAAATTTCACAAGATTACTCATCAATGGTAAACTTTGCACGTTGTAAGTGTTTAGGTGCAAATGTTCTCAGAGGTCCAAAGCAAGTTCCTTGGGATGGGAAACTTGAATATGACTATCAATTGTGGATTGATAGTGACATTGTTTTTGATTCGAATAAGTTCTGGCAACTTTGTGATCTTGCTCTAAATGAAGAAGGTGAAGAAAAAGGAATTGTTGCTGGTTGGTATTGCACTGAAGATGGTCGTACTACATCAGTTGCACATTGGTTGGAAGAGGAAGAATTCCGTCAGAATGGTGGAGTCATGAACCACGAAACTGTAGAATCAATCAGCAAGCGGCGTAAGCCTTTCACTGTGGATTATACAGGTTTTGGATGGGTGCTCATTCAAAAGGGTGTCTTTGAGAATCTTGAGTATCCTTGGTTTGCTCCAAAGATGCAAGTCTTTGAGTCTGGTGCAGTACAAGACATGTGTGGAGAGGATGTCTCATTCTGTCTTGATGCAAAAGAAGCAGGGTTTGATATTTGGTGTGATCCGCGAATTCGTGTTGGACATGAAAAAACTCGCGTAATCTAATGAACTATAACGTACTTTATAAAGGACGTAAAATTTATTCAAACCTCAGTACAGAAAATTGCACTGAGGTTCTTCAAGATCTCGCAGAAAAATTCTATTCTGGAGATGATATTGATCCTAATTTAATTGAACTGGAGGAAATTTATGGCGCTGAATAAAACTATTTTTGAACCTGGTACTCCTAAGAAAACTCGCCAAGGCCGTTCTGCTCGTACACTACTAAGTGCAACTTCTCGTAATGGTAAAAAGAAGAAGTATCGTGGTCAAGGTAAAGGTTAAATAATTTTTAGAGTGCTTAAATAAGTTAAGCACTCTTTTTTTATGACAGAAAAAGAACGATTTATTCTTAATTGGATTGCCGAGGTCTCAAAGGTGAGACCAGAATTAAATGGGTTTGCTATTTGCCCGTTTGCTTCCAAGTCAAAATATCGCATCGTAGAGTGCTCTGCAAGCGGCATAGAACCCATTGAAGACTTAGATGTGGTAGTTTATGTCATTGAGGAGCATTTTAATTTTGATGAAGTTCAGAAGTGGGTAGATGTATGCAATAAAAAGTATGAAACGTGGAAATTTTTTGAGGATTGTGGTGCCTATGATACATTCATTAACGGAATTAAAACTAATAATGGCAAATATAATTTGATTTTAGGACAACCAACCCAAAAACTACGCACATTTAGGGAAACTTTAGCAAAAACATCCTACTATGATATGTGGGATGATGAATACTTGAAAGAAATATTGCAAGATGATTATTATATTATTGAAAAACGGGATAGAAACCCCGTAAAAAGTTCTGATTCTACAAATCAGGAGTAAAAAATGACTAAAAAAGTCGATAAAGACCAAAATTTTATGCGAAATGAGTGGGGAACTGAATTTTTATCATCAGAATATGGTTGGGAGGAGAAAATTTCGAAGCAAAGGATGCTTCGCGAGATATCAAATGATGATATTACACCCAAAAAGCATGATTTTGCCATACAAAATGAATTGCATTCAAAAATTCGTAACGATCAAGACTATGATGACTGGGAATATGGTACAGAACCTATTTTTGGGTGATAAATAAGATAGAATTAATCCTCTCTGATGCCAATAGAGCGAGTTAGTAAACAATTTAAGGATATTAGTTTATCATTGCAGGTTAATCCCTTAAATTATGACTTAATTGATGTAAAAAATGAAACAGCAATTGCTCGCTCTATTCGCAATCTTGTATTTACCTTGCCAGGTGAAAGATTTTTCAATCAAAATTTAGGTTCAAAAACATCACAAAGTCTTTTTGAGAACATTGATGATGTTTCTGCATCTATTCTTCAAGATGAGATAAGAAATACAATAGAAAACTATGAACCAAGAGTTGATTTAATTAGTGTGGATATTGAACCAAATTATGATGAATATGAATTTAACGTTACAGTGAGGTACTATATTGTTGGAATTGATGTATTACCACAAGAGCTTACATTTGCACTGCAATCAACACGATAATGTCACTAGTTAACTTTACAAGTCTAGACTTTGATCAAATAAGAACATCTATTCGGGATTATTTGAGATCCAACTCAAATTTTACCGATTATGATTTTGAAGGATCTAACATGTCTGTTTTAATAGACATGTTAGCCTACAACACATACATTTCATCATATAATGCAAATATGGTGAGCAATGAAGTATTCATTGATAGTGCAACGCTTAGAGAAAATGTAGTTTCTTTGGCAAGAAACATTGGTTATATTCCAAGTTCAAGAAAAGCGGCAAAAGCAAATATTAGTTTCTTTGTAGAAATTTCAAATCCTTTGGTAAAAGTTGTTACCTTAAAAAGTGGAGTAGTTTGTAATACAGCAAGTTTTGGAAGATTAGCATATGTTTTTTCTACTCTAGATGATATTACAGTTCCAGTTGTTGATGGAATTGCGTCTTTTGATGGAATAGAAGTATATGAAGGATCTTATGTAAATACAAACTTTACTGTTAATGCTATTAATAATGAGTATAATAATCAAAGATTTATATTAGAAAATAGGGGGATTGATACTAGAACACTAAAAGTTTTAGTAAGAGATACGCAATCAAGTAGCAGCACAAAGAAATTCATAAATTCAAATAATATTTTAGATGTAACTGATTCGTCAAGAGTATTCTTTATACAAGAAATAGAAGACGAAAGATATGAACTAATATTTGGCGATGGTGTTTTTGGCCAAAGATTAGTTGAAAACAATTATATTGAAGTATCATACTTAATTTCAAATGGGAAGGAAGGGAATGGATATTCTTCTTTTAGCTTCTCTGGTATTTTAGTTGATGATACTGGTGCTTCAATTGTAGAGAATGTATCTCTTGTCACAACAAATTTATCGTCATCTGGTGGTTCTGAAATTGAATCAATAAATTCAATTAGAAATTTTGCTCCGAGAGCATATGCATCACAAAATAGAGCAGTAACTGCATCCGATTATGAGACACTGATACCAAAAATTTATCCAGAATCCGAGTCAGTTAGTGCTTTTGGTGGAGAAGAACTAAATCCACCACAATATGGAAAAGTTTTTATAACAATAAAACCATTTTTTGGATCATTTTTATCAAATACAGTAAAGGACAATATTAAATCAGAATTAAAAAAATATGCTGTGGCTGGTATTATTCCTGAAATTTTAGATCTAAAATATCTTTACTTAGAAATTACTTCCGATGTTTATTATAACACCAATACATCTTTAAGTAGTGATCTTATAAAATCCAAAGTAATTAGTAATATCGAAAAATATACAAATTCTGAGGAGTTGAATAAGTATGGCGCAAGATTTAAGTATAGCAAATATCAAAAGTTAATTGATGATAGTGATGCATCAATAACTTCAAACATTACAAGATTGCAGATGAGAAGAGATCTTAAAGTATCTGAAAATCAATTTGCAGATTATGAAATTTGTTTTAGAAATCAATTTCATATAAAAAATACGGATGGGTATAATATAAAATCTTCTGGTTTCAAAGTAAGTGGTATATCAAATACAGTATACTTTGGTGATCTTCCAAATTCAAATCGATTGACAGGTTCTCTATTTTTATTCTATATAACTTCTGACACAGAACCAGTAATTGTTAAAAGATCGGTCGGAACTATTGATTATGAAAATGGAGAAATTATTATAAATTCAATAAAAATAATTTCAACAGAAAAAACAGAGGGTGGAACACCAATTATTGAAATATCTGCGATTCCAGAATCAAATGATGTACTAGGAATACAGGACTTGTATTTGCAGATAGATACTAATAAGTTAGAAGTAAATACTGTATCAGATAACATTGAATCTGGGTCAGACACTTCTGGTTCAAATTATAAAATTTCTTCCAGTTATTTAAACGGCAATTTAGTAAGAAAATAATAAATGGAAACTAATAAAATCAAACTCAGTTCAATTGTAGAGAGCCAACTTCCTCTTTTTGTTAGAGAGGAATATCCTCTTGTATCAGAACTTCTTACTGAATATTATAGATCTCTAGAATCAAAAGGATCTTCTTATGACATTTTGCAAAATATTGATCAGTATGTAAAAGCAAATAATTTAACAAATCTGGTAGAAAAAACATCAACTACTGCAGATATAACTTTTTCTGATAATAATATTAACGTAAGCAATACGGAAGGATTTCCACAGACGTATGGAATTTTGCAAATTGGGAATGAAATAGTACTATACAAATCTAAAACACAGACCACATTTAATGATTGTGCAAGAGGATTTAGTGGAATAACAGAATATTCAGTTGGAAACTCTGAGGATCTTGTTTTTACCTCTACAGAAATACAAGAACACTCAAGTGGAACTGAAGTTTTAAACCTTAGTGCTCTATTCTTAAAAGAATTTTTTAACAAAGTTAAAAAGCAATTTGCACATGGATTTGATAATAGAGAGTTATATACTGGAATTGATAAAAATCTATTTCTAAAGCAATCTAAAGATTTTTATACTTCAAAAGGAACAGATAGATCATTTGAAATTCTTTTTAGAGTGCTGTATGGCAAAGATGTTGAAGTTATTTTACCCAGAAAATATCTAATTGAGCCTTCAAATGCACAATATAGAGTTACAAGAAATCTTGTTGTGGAACCTATTCAGGGTAATATAGAGGATTTGCAAAATAAAACTATATTTCAAGATCAATATGGAGATCTGCCAAAATCTTTTGGTACTGTAACTGACACTCAGAAAATTCTAAGTAATGATAAAGTATATTATACATTAATGCTTGATTATGACTTTAATAAAGATATTATTGTATCAGGATCTATATTTGGCGAATTAAAAATACATCCAAAAACAACAATAACTGACAATGCTCAAGATTCTTCGGATAATATTGTAGTTGATTCTACAATTGGATTTCCAGAATCTGGGGAATTGGTCGTTGATGGATCTATACCAATTTATATAACATATAATGGGAAAACCGTTAATCAGTTTCTAAATTGTAGTGGTATTACTGATCCAATTACTTCTGGCACCGATATAGCATTAAACACGTATGCTTATGGATATGATTCCTTAGGAAGTGAAATTAGATTTAGAATTACTGGAGTAATAGAAGATGTTGAATTACCCACGAGAAGTGCTTATTATGAAAAGGGAGATACTGCAAGGTTACTTACATTAGGTTATAATAAAAATTATCTTAAAGATAATAACTGGATATTTAATGCAGCAGTTAAATGTGAAGTAAAATCATTTACTTCTGATGGAGAATTTAAGTATACAATTGAAACTTATGATAATAATGGTATATATGAGGGTGATGATGTAGAAATAGAATACATTGATTCATCCACGAGAACAAGACAATCTACCGTTATTAATGGATCTAATGTAAAATTTCCTATAGGTAGTATACCAGGAAAAATTTTCCAAATTCAAACAAATGGATTTGACATATTATCAATTTTTTATGTTAAAAGACTTGTATCAAGATTTTCAAATAAATTTGTCTCTGATGTATTAAATGTATATCGAAATTTTGATTCTGATGGACTATACGTAACTTCATCATCATTACCATCATATGGAGCAAACATAAATGAAGATGTAGAAGACTATAAAATTATATTAAGTGGGTCTTTTTCTGGAGAAGTATTAAAAGTAGTTAATGATGGACAAAATCATGGATTTCTAACTGGCGATTCTATAATTTATTCTCCAGAAAGTGATACTAACACTCTAGGAATTCAATCTGGAATTTATTTTATAAAAAGAGAAAGTGAAACAGAAATAAAATTAGCAAGAAGTAGGTCTGACATTAGATTTGAAAAGTTTGTATCCATAGGGTCAACGACTATAACTAATAACACTATTAGTTTGACGGGTTTTTCTAAAAAAGATAATATATTACCAGAAATTGACTCTCAGAGACTAGTTAAATTATTAAAATCTCCAGAAAATACGGAAAAAAGGTATGAAACCACTTCTGGCTTAACAGGGATCTTAATTAATGGCGTAGAAATATTAAACTACAAATCTAATGATTACCTTTATTATGGAGAAATAAAGTCAGTTGATGTAATTTCTCCCGGAAGTGGATATGATATAATCAATCCACCAGAATTAGAAATACTTCCTTCATCTTCTGGACTTTCCAGTGCTCGTGGATATTGTGGAATTGAAGGGACATTACAAAAAATTGATGTAATTGATGGTGGATTTGATTATATTGCTACTCCAATAGTTACAATTTCTGGTGGTGGAGGAGAAGGAGCAACCGCTTTGGTAAAGATGAAAGATTATGAGCACTTTGTTGACTTTAATCCATCATCAACAAACCCCAGATTTAATTTAGTTGGATTGGGAAGTACAACTACATTAGGTTTTTCGACTTATCATAAATTTAGAAATAATGAATCTGTCATTTATTTGTCGGGGAACCAAACTTCTGTAGGAGGTCTTTCTACAGATGCAAGATATTTTGTTACAGTCATTGACGGTCATAATATTAGTTTGCACAAAACTCTTGACGACTCTTTATTAAATAAAAATCCAATAAACTTAACTTCATATGGAAGTGGAAATCATAGATTTAAATCTACAACAGTAAAGAAAAAAATAAATTCTATCTTAGTAACTAATCAAGGATCTGGATATAAAACTAAAAAAATATCAGTACCTTTTTCTGGAATCAATACGGCAACAAATACCATTAACGTATATGACAATCCGTATAATAGTGGCGATATTGTTTACTACTATGGTGGCGATCAAAATATAAGTGGGTTAGATACAGGAAAGTATATTGTAACTAAAATTGACCAAAAATCTTTTAAACTATCAAATGTTGGAGTTGGATCTACTTCTCAAGATTTTTACTTTAAGACAAAGCAGTATATAGATTTTATATCAAAAGGATCTGGAAATCATATATTTGATTATGAACCAATAACTGTTAGAATTTCTGGAAAAGTTGGAGTATCTAGCATATCTGAATTTGATGCTACAGCAAAGATTCAACCAATTTTTAGAGGAGAAGTAGTATCAACATTCATTTATGACGGAGGTGTTGGATATGGATCATCTGAAATTATTAACTATAATAAACAACCAGAATATAATTTGAATTCTGGACATGGTGCAATATTAACACCTGTCATTTCAAATGGAAAAATAATAAGTGTATCTATTCCAAAAAAAGGTTTTGATTATAATTCTCCACCAAACTTAATTGTTAGAGGATCTGGTATTGGTGCAAATTTGGTTCCCATTATTGAAAATGGGCAAATTGTTGATGTGCAAATTATTTCTGGTGGAGTAGGATATGAACAAAAAAATACAACAATTGAAATTACATCCTCTGGTAGCGGATGCAAATTGCAATTTAATCCACAATTGTGGACTATAAACAAATTTGAAAAACTATTAAGTACTTCTAAGTTATCATCAAATGATAGTGTAGTTTTCTCTGGAAATAGCAAAGAATATGGATTACAATATACTCACCTATATTCACCTAGGCCCCTGAGAAACAAAGTATTTTCTGAGAATATAGATGAAGGAAATTTAAAATACAGAACTGACTACCAAAATGATTTTGAGAATGAGAAGTATCATTCACCTTTACTTGGATGGGCATACGACGGAAATCCAATATATGGTCCATATGGATATGATTCTCCATCAAATAAAAAAGTAAGGCAGATTATTAGTGGTTACTCAAATCCAATTGATAGTCAACAAAATAGACCAAATAAAAAACTTTTTCCTGCTGGATATTTTGTTGAAGATTATCAATTTGAAAACAAAGGCGACTTAGATGAGCATAATGGAAGATTCTGTGTAACACCAGAATTTCCAAATGGAACTTACGCATATTTCATGACTTTAGAATCCAAATTAGAGGATTCTGGTCTTTTTATTGGAGATAAAAAACCAAAATTCCCTTACATAATTGGCAATTCATTTAAATCGAAACCAATAGACTTTAACTTTATTAATATAAATCAAGATACTTTTAATTTTGAAGCAAATTCTTTAATAAGAAACACGAGACCATTCAATACTCTAAGCAATAATTCATCATATGAACCATTTAATAAAATAAAAAATTTAGAATCTAGAGTATTTGCAATAGAAAATACAAGAAAAAGTTCTATAGATTTTATACAGATAATTTCTGAAGGAAAAGATTACAAGGTAGGAGACAAAGTTGTTTTTGACAATAAAAATTCTGGAGGAAATTCTGCTTCTGCAGAAGTTGAGTATCTAAAGGGAAGAGAAATAGTTGGAATTTCTCAAACTACATCCAAAATATTTGACGTAGAATTTTATCCTTCGTCAAATACTAATAAGATAATAGGATTTTCTACAATTCCACATAGTCTGTCAAATAATGATTTTGTTTATATTGATTCTTTGTCAAATTATGACAAAAATTTAAAAAAATCATTTAATATTGAAGTGGATTCTAGTAAGTTTATACTTACATTGGATGTGGGTGATGCTTCTATTACTGGATTAACAACATATTTTTATGTCTCGGGATTATTGGAATATCCTCTAATTAGAGAGAATGATCTTTTCTCAATAAATTCCGAAAAGATAAAAGTTCTTAACATTGACAAAGATTCTTCAAGAATTAGAGTGTTGAGAGAGCAAGAATCTACAGTTTCAACAGCACACTCTGCATATACTATATTAACAGAAGATTCTAGAAAATTTTACATTAATTTGGATGATAGATTAAAAGGCCAAAATTATAATTTAAATCGTGAAATATATTTTGATCCAGAAGAATCTTTGGGAATAGGTTCCTATATTGGATTTGGGCATACTATTACATTTTCAAATCCTGGTGTTGGAATAACCTCGATAATTATTCCAGAAAAAACAATATATTTAAAAAACCATAGATTAGAAACAGGAGATCAGATAAAATATAAAACAAATAGTGGTATTGGAATTTCTGTATCTGAAGATGGAATTGCTAATTTCCAATTGTCCAATGGAAGTGATTTATATGTTGCAAAAATATCAAATGATTTGATTGGAATATCTACAGTAAAAGTTGGATTGGGAACAACCGGATCCTTTGTAGGGATCTCACAAACTGCATCTACTCTATTCTTTACTGGAGTTGGATCAGGGGATTATCACAGTTTCCAAACTAAATTTGATAATTTATCTAAAGGTAATGTAACAAAGAATACAATAACAGTATCTACTGCATCAACTCACTTGTTAGAAAAGGGAGATACTATCAATTTGACAGTATTATCTGGATTAACAACAACGATATTTGTAAAATATAATGATCATAATAGAAGATTGGTAGTAAATCCAAGAGATTTCTCTTCTATTGATATTGAAAATAATCTAATAACAATAGAAAATCATAAGTATTCTAACGGACAAAAACTAATTCACACATCTTCTTCTCCTGCAACAGGATTAGAGGACCAAAAAATTTATTATGCAGTAATATATGACAACAATAGAATTAGACTCGCCAGATCATTATATGAAGCTACTAGTGAAGATCAACCTATTATTAATATTACATCATCTTCCTTTGGAACCTTATCAGAAGTAAATCCAAAATTAAACATAATAAAAAATCAAAAAGTTGTAATCGATTTATCTGATTCTTCTTTATCGGAACCTTCCTCTGGTATTGGTAGAACTTCATCATTTGATTTTGATTTATTCGTTGATCAAAATTTTTCAAGTAAATATTTTCCAATTAATGAAGATGGAACCTCCAAAATATTAAGAATTGGGGAGATTGGAATATCGACATCCGCCAGAATTGAATTTGTGGTTGATAAAGATTTTCCAAATTCTATTTGGTATAATTTAATATCAAAATCTAATATTGAATTTAAGAAAGAGTATAGTTTTGATGGTGAAGTACTTGACTATAATAAAATAACTTTCTCCGAAAATGTACTAAGTGGACAAAAATTAATTGTAGGAGTTGGATCGACTTCATTTAGTTTCAACAATGAATTTAATTATGAGTCAGATTCTTATTCACAAGGACAATCCACTTTTAGTTATTATACAAATTCCGAAAATGAAACTGGAGAAATTGAAAAAATAAATCTAACTTCCAAAGGAATGAGATATGAAAGGTTACCTTCTATTTCTACAATTTCAACAGATACTGGAAGTGGAGTTATAATTATACCAAAAAGTCAATCAATAGGAGAAATAACTTCTATTAATATTAATGATATTGGAGGTGGTTATTTTGTCGATAATACTATAAGACCTTTAATAAAATACTCAACAATATTAAAGGTTATTCCACTTTCTAGATTGGAATCTATTGATATTATATCTCCTGGATTGAATTACAATACTAAACCTGATTTAATAGTAATAGATGGATTTACCGAGAAAGTGGTCAATGATATTATTTTGGACTATGATATAGAATTAACCAAAATCAATATTATAAAGAATACAACTGGATTTTATAATACAGAACCAAAAATTCTGGCAGTAAATAACTCAAATGGACTTGGTATAAGTTCAGTACAATATGAGTCCACAAATAAGACTGTTAAAGTATATCTAACAAAGCAATTTAGTGATCCTGAAGAATTTCCATTCAATATAGGAGAGAATGTATTAATTGAAGGAATATCAACATTAGAAAAAAATATTAATGGATACAATTCTAAGGATTATGAATATTCTTTATTTCCTATAATTGGACTAAGTACTAGTTTAGGTGGTTCCAATGCATATATTGAATATTCTTTAGAGAAAAAATTATCTAACGGTACACCTGGCACTTTTGACTCGATAAATTCCTCTGGTCAAGTTATTCCCGAAAGATTTTTACCATCTTTTAAAGCAAAATTGTCAAAAAATACTTTTATTATTGGCGAAAATGTAACTTTTAATCAAAATAATGCTATTGGTAAAGTTTCCAAGTTTGATGAAAAAAATGAATTCTTAACAGTAGAAACTAAATCTAATATTTTATTAGAATCACTTGTGATTGGAAGTACTTCAAAATCACAAGCTTTTGTTAAAGAAGTTTTTGAAAATGAAAGTTTTTGTAAGATTGGTTCTTCCTCTATTGTTAAAAATGGATGGAAGTCCGAAACAGGATTTTTAAACAGCGATCTTCAAAGAATTCAAGATAGTGATTACTATCAATATTTTTCATATTCACTAAAATCAGAGATTGAGATAGAAGAGTGGAATGATGTTGTAAGTAATCTAAATCATACTTTAGGATTTAAAAAGTTTAGTGATTTAGAAATAAATTCTTTACCGCAGACTTCCGGAATCCAAACATCTCAAAATGGTGGATTTTTCTCTGCAGTATGTGACTTAAATAGTATGGTAGATGTTGATTGTGTACAAGACTATGATTTGGTTTCAGAAAATAGTCTTTATGCAGGAAATACATTAACCTCAGATGAAATTGTATTTAATTCTGTAATTTTACAAGACTACTCAGAATCAATAGGTAATAGAGTTTTGATTATAGATGATATTAGTAACGATTTTAACACCTCATTATCAAACACCTTTGTAACTTCATTTAATATCTAAAATCAATTATGGCAACCAGTAAGGTAAGAGCAAAAAAATTTTTTATTGCTGTTAAAGACGATAGATTTGAAAACAGATTGCAGTCATCTATTCTATCAGTCTTAAATGATAGTACAGATCTGTATTTGAATCAATATGGAAAAATGTTTACCGTAGATGAACTAGGTAGTTTTGATATCGTAAAATTTGACCAACAGGCAGTTTTAGAATTTTACCCCTTAGATGGCAGAGATATAGAATATAGGTATAGTTTTATTTCATATGATACAAAGCAAAATATTTTCGACTTTGGAAATTATAATTTTGGCAATACTGTAAGTGTTCGATCAGATAATACTAGCATATCTGCTGCTTCTTCTTCTACAGTTTACACTGTACCAGATGATTTCACTTCTGCAAAGATTTTGCTAGAAATTTCTTCTACTTCCGATTTACATTATGAGTATAATGAGATAAATTTAATTTCAGATGGATCTGATGTTTCTTTTGCACAATTTGGAAGAATTACTTCCTCAGAGGATGCACTTAGAAACGAAGTTGGAATTGGTACTTATGATGTTGTAAGTGGTGTTTCTGGAAAAGATATTATATTTTATTCTGATGTTAATGATACATTAACTTGTAACGTTATTGGTGTTTCTATAGCAAATACTAATTTTACAGCAACAAGTTCAAGAGGGTTGAGATATTGTGATGTTAGAACAAAAAATATTAATATATCTTCTTCACCCTCTCCAACTTCTAATGTAATAACAACTTACTCCTCCAATTATAATATGGGGTATTTTATTGCCCAAGTAACTGATAACACCAATAATCAAATTCAATTATCAGAATTGATGATTCTCAATAATGAAAGTGAGACAACACTAATTGAATATGGGAATGTATACTCTGAAGGTCCTTTAGGAACTTTTGATTCTAATTTATCATCATTGACAGAACTAGTATTTACACCAAATGCAAATATTGATGTATCAATTACTCTTTTGCAGCATACAGTGTCTTACGCAGAATTTTCATCATTTCCAGTATCTATTAATTTTAAAAATGCAGAGTTAACCACCGGAATTAGTAAATTTGACTCGTCTAGTGATATATCACTCAAGAAAGATTTTAATTTAAACTATAAAACCATTCCAATATTTGAAAGTAGATTTAATGGATCTTCCGAGTACACTAATGAAAATCCATCTGGTATTGATTTATTTAGAGATTTTATTTATATACCAGATCACTTTTTTACTAGCGGAGAAAAAGTAGAATATAATGCAGATTCTTTATCTTTTATTAAATTATTAACTACACAAACTACATCAATTGCTGGCATTGGCACCAATATTATAAATGTTGCTTCTACTGTTGGTGTGAAAGTTGATGATTATTTTGGCGAAACTTTTATAAAAATAACAAATGTTGATACTAATACAGTATCTTTAGCAAGCACTATTTCTGCACAAATAAGTTCTGGGGTTGCAGTTACTTTTTATGGTCTTTTTGAGTCCGAAACTTTATCAAATACTTTTAGTCCAATTGGAATAGCAGAAACTTTTATCTCCGGAGTTGGTGTTACCGATAGACTTAGTGGAGAACTTTATGTTTATAAGTATGATAATAAATTTATAGGACTCTGCACTTCTCCAACCGATGCTTTATCTAGTCCACCAAATTTAATTGATTTGACTTCTGTAGGAATTGGAGTTAATCATGTAATTATTGCCAATGATCAAAATAACAGATGTTTAATTACGGTAGATAATGTTATACAATCACCTGTTGTTTCTACTGCAGTAACATCTATTCTTTTAAATGCGATAGATTTAGTAGATAGCACTTTATATTTTTCGGGAATAAGTTCATTTTTTAGTGGCGATTTGATAAAAATTGATGATGAAATAATGAAAATTTCATCCGTTGGAGTTGGTAGTACCAACTTTATTGAAGTGCAGAGACCTTTATTGGGAACAGATTTAAATTCTCATTTAGAAAATTCTTTAATAACAAAGTTGAAAGGAAATTATAATATTGTTAGAAGTAAGATTTATTTTTCAGATGCACCATATGGTCCAATATATGATGAAGTAAATGGAGACATAAACATTAGATCTACTTTTCAAGGAAGAGTTTTCTTAAGATCTGGAATTCCTTATTCAAATGAGAGTACTTATGAAAAAAATTACATTTTTGATGATATAAGTTCTAAATTTGATGCAGTAACAAAAGATTTTACCTTAACATCATCTAATCAGAGTATTTCTGGATTTTCAACTTCAAATTCAATATTATTAATTAATAATATATTCCAAAATCCAGAAAATGACTATAATTTGTCCGAACTTTCTTCAGATACTGTACTTAATTTTACAGGAACTGCCACATCAGCACTTTATGATCCAAATAATGCAGGAGTTCCTAGAGGTGGAATAATAGTGTCTGTTGGTTCTAGTAATGGTTTTGGATACCAGCCATTAGTATCTGCAGGAGGAACCGCCATAGTGTCTATTGCAGGCACAATCCAATCAATAAGCATTGGAAATAGTGGTTCTGGATACAGATATACCTCCCAACCTATTGTGAGAGTTGGCATTCAAACTCTAAGCACAGGTACTCCAAATATAGAATATATTGGTGTTGCATCAGTAATTAACGGTAACGTTGTTAGTGTTGCCATAACAAATCCAGGATCTGGATATACATCATCCAATCCTCCACAAGTAATTTTTGATGAACCATTATCATATTCAAATCTCAATCTTATACACACCCCGTCTAATAGTGGAATTGGTTCTCAAGCAAAGATCGATGTTGTAGTTGGTCAGGGATCTAGTGTAATTGATTTTACAATTACCAATTATGGATATTCTTATAGAGAAGGTGATATACTAACAATAGAATCGGGTGGATTGAGTGGAATACCAACAGATACTTCAAAACCATTTGATCCGTTTTTAATTACAGTTGAAAGAATTTATACAGATGACTTTAGTGGATGGTCTATCGGCGAACTTCAAAAATTAGATGACATTGACTCTCTTTTTGATGGTTTTAGAAAAACTTTTCCAATTAGTGATAATTCTAATAGATTTGCTATAGTTACAAAAGATGGGTCAAACATAGATTTGAAGTCAGTTCTACTTATTTTTATTAATGATGTTCTACAAGAACCAGATTTTGCATATACTTTTGAAGGAGGAAGTTTAATCACGTTTACTGAAGCACCAAAAAGTGGTGATAAGTGTAGAATTTTATTCTATAAGGGAACACCAAATATTGATGTTATTGATATTGATATTTTAGAAACTGTTAAAGTCGGAGATACTTTGAAAATAATTGGAGATAAGTATGAATTAATAGAAAATAATAGACTTGTTACAGACATTGTTCTTCCAGATACAGTAGAAACAAATCCATATAATTCTGTCGGAATTACTTCGAATCTTGAATTTTTAAGACCAGTAAAATGGTGCAAACAAAGAAATGATACAGTTATCGGTGGTTTGGAAGTCAATAAAGATAGAATAAGATATGAACTCAATGTTTTTCCTTCAAGCAATTTAATTCAATCGGTTAGTGTAGGATCAACTCAAATTTTTGTAGATTCTGTTAAAACTATATTTGACCCAAAGAATGAAAATGCCAATCAAAATATTATTAATAAAATTGAAATAATAGATAATTCTTCTTTATCTGTTGCTATAGCAACTGCAGTGGTTTCTATTGCAGGAACCATACAATCAATTAATATAATTGATGGTGGAGTTGGATATACGACAAATCCTTCGGTTTCCATTCAAAGTCCTATTGGAATTGGATCTACTGGAAAAGCATCTTTACAGTCTTCTGTCACTGCAGGTGTTGTTACTTCGATTGGCATTTCTTCTATTGGTTATGGATATACATTTACTAATCCACCAATAATTCTTATAGAACCTCCAAGTTTAAATAGAGAATATATTGAAGATGTTTCTTATTTTGGTGATTTTGGAATAATTAGTGGAATTAACACATCTAGTGTTGGATCGGCAGCGACTGCATTAATATTTGATTTATACATACCTCAAGATTCTTATTTGAGAGATTCTTCAATAACAGATCCAGTTATTACTGAGAGTGAGATACAACAAGGATATTATTTAAAAGTATCAAATTCTAGTGTTGGTAATGGCGTAACTTCATTGAGAAGTGATGGATCTGTAATTGGAATCGGCACTACTGGAATAGATAATATATACCAAGTTATTTCGGTATCAACTGGCACTACTGATGTTTATGGTGTCGGTAGTGCTAGTGTCGCCAAAGTAACTGTAAGTGTTTCTGGATATAATGGATTATCTGGGATTGGTTATAGTTCTTATTATGGAGATTATACTTGGGGAGTTATTAATGTTCCAAATACCATAAATTCTTTCTCTGTTGATAGTAATTATGGCGTTGTTGGACTTAATAGTACGCCAACAATAAGAAGATATAATAAACTGAGAATTCAAAATTATAATGATGTATAAAGTCTAATAAATAGAAAAAAAACATAAATCAATGTCTGCGATTATAACAGATCAATTTAGAATACTAAGTGCGGAGAATTTTCTATCTTCTGTAGGATCTACTTCAAATGGTTATTATTCTTTTGTTGGACTAACAAATTCAACTGATTATAAAACAGATTGGGAGAATAATCCTTTAAGTCCAATAGATTCATTTGATAACTATAATGATGTTTGGGATACTATAATTGGACTCAAAAAAATAAATTCTGATGATGTTAGACAAGTAGTTAGAAGAATAAATTGGCAATCCGGAACTACTTATGATATGTATCGTCATGATATAAGTAGAAATAATCTATCAAAACCATCAAATAAGACAAGTTTATATGAATCCAATTTCTATGTAATGAATAGTGATTATAGAGTCTATATTTGTCTTCACAATGGAACTGATCCAGAAAATCCAAACGGAAGGCCTTCTTTAGATGAACCCACTTTCACAGATTTGGAACCAAAAGCAGCAGGTGTAAGTGGAGATGGATACATTTGGAAATATTTGTATACAATAAAACCAAGTGATATTATAAAATTTGAATCTCTTGATTATATGCCGACTCCAAAAGATTGGATAACAAGTACTGAAAATTCTTCTATAAGAGATAATGCAAATCCAGAAGTTAGTGGACAAATTAAAATAATTACTATCACTAGTAGAGGTAATGGATTATCAAATTCATTAGTAACATATACTAATGTCCCAATCATTGGAGATGGTTCTGGGGCAGAAGCTACTATTATTATTGGAAATGATGGAACGGTAGAATCAATAAATGTTACAAAAGGTGGACAAAATTATACTTATGGTATTGTAGATTTAAATAGTGCAGGGATATCTGGAACTACTTTACCAACTTTTGATGTAATTATTCCACCTCCAGGTGGACATGGAAAAAATGTATACACAGAACTTGGAGCAAAGAGTGTTCTGATTTATTCAAGAATAGAAAATGATAATCTAAATCCAGATTTTATTACAGGAAATAAAATTGCAAGGATTGGAATAATTAAAAATCCAACATCTTTTAATTCTTCTACGATTTTAACTGAGTCAAAAGTAAGCAACACTTATGCAATTAAATTGGGGGGGGAATTTAGTTCTGCAATATTCCCAGCAAACTCTAGAATCACACAATCAATATCAGGAGTAGGAACCGCAGTTGGTAGAGTAGTATCTTATGATAATAGAACGGGAGTTTTAAAATATTGGCAAGATAGAAGTAATGTTGGATTCCAAACAGGAACTAGTTCTTTGAATTTTACTCCAGAATTTGGATATAATTTATTATCATTTTCTTCTTCTGGAGGAACTATAAACGGTAGCATAAATAATTTACCGATAGATACAAGTTTTAGTGGTGTTACTACCTCAATAAACATGATAACATATAATCTTGGGCAAAATTTTATCAATGGAATATCAAATCCCGAAGTTAAAAAGTATTCGGGAGAAATGATTTATATTGATAATAGACCTTCTATTACTAGGTCTCTAAATCAAAAAGAAGATATTAAAGTCATTTTGCAATTCTAATTAAAAATCATGCCACAGGAAACTAACCTTAACGTATCCCCATATTTTGATGATTTTGATCCTAGTAAAGGATATCATAAAGTTCTTTTTAAACCAGGATACCCAGTTCAAGCTAGAGAACTCACTACTTTACAGTCAATACTACAAAATCAAATTGAACAATTTGGCAATCATATTTTCAAAGAAGGGTCTGTAGTTATACCAGGAAACATTGTCTATAAAAATGACTTAAACAGTGTAATTTTAGAAGATAATTATCAAGGTCTCCCTTCTTACTTTTACCTTGATAGTCTATTGGGATCTAGAATAAGAGGTCAGAGGAGTGGTGTAACTGCAACGATTGAAAATTATATTAGATCTGGCAACGGGGTTAATAGAACGACTTTATTTGTAAAATATTTAACTTCGGATTCAGAAACTAATTCACAGAGAACATTTGTAGATGGAGAAAATTTATTATTAGACCAGGACGTTGAAGTAATAGACCCAAATACAATAGATGATGAAGACCCTTCAGAAATTTTGATTGAAAATGGAGAAGGATTTGCAACTGTAGTTTCTCAAGATGCAACTTCTTTGGGATCTGCTGTTTATCTTGAAGAGGGAATTTACTTTCTTAGAGGTTATTTTGTAAATGTTCCTACAAGTATTTTATATTTAGATCCATATTCGAATATTCCTAGTGCCAAAGTAGGCCTTAGAATATTTGAAGATATTAAAACTGCAGTTGATGATGACACTTTATATGATAATGCACAAGGATTTTCAAATTATTCTGCGCCAGGTGCTGATAGATTCTCTATTTTTGTAAAATTAGATCAAATACCATTAGATTCCAACGATACTGAAAATTTCGTTCAATTGCTGGAAATTAATGCAGGACAACTTATTAGCCAAACTAGCAATTCTCAATATAATACATTAGCAGAAGAATTTGCAAGAAGAACGTTTAACGAATCTGGCAATTATTATGTAGATCCACCAATTGTTAGAGTTAATGAAAGTTTAAATGATTTTAAGGGAAATAATGGATTATTTGAAGAAAATCAATTAACTTATGAAGATAATATTCCCGATGAAAGTATTGGTACATATAGTATATCTCCACTTAAGGCATATGTTAGTGGATTTGAAATCGAAACTATCAGCCCTACGTTCTTAGATTTTGAAAAACCAAGAGATACAAAGACTTTAACAGATCAAAGTATAAATTATTTTACTGGCCCAACTTTAACTTTAAATAGAGTATATGGATCTCCTCTTGTTAGTATTGCCACTACTTATTATGTAAGTCTTAGGGATAGTAGAGTAGGAGAATCTTCAACATCTGCTTCCGGAAATGAAATTGGATTAGCTAGGGTTTATGATTTTGCTTTAGAATCTGGATCATATACAACATCAAATCCAGATGAAAATCAGTGGGATATCTCACTTTATGACATCCAAACATATACAACATTAACCTTAAATGAGCCAATAACACTACAAACACCAACTCATATTAAAGGAAAAGAAAGTGGTGCAATCGGATATTTGAGATATGATGTTTCTTCGGGAGTTGCAATTACTGTCTATACAACAGATGGAAATTTTTCTCTTGGAGAAAAACTTATTTTTGATGGAATAGAAAATACAAGGGTAACTAAGTCAGTAAAATCATATGGAATAAATGATGTAAAGTCTTTATATGGTATTGTTGGAAGTGCATACACTTTCACTGCAGATACATTACAAACTCCAGCAATTTCAATAGGTCAAGTAAAAATATCAGAAGGATCTTCTGGAATTAGTACGGTTACAACATCAAATACTTTTTTTGTTGGTTCTGTTGATGTTGGGAATTTAGTTGCATTTTCAAATCCAGGTTTTTCCACAAATACTTTTGCCAAAGTTCTATCAGTATCAGACAGATCTTTAACAATAAGTGGAGTAACTACTGTTACTGGTATATGTGATGGTTCTTTACCATTATCTGATATAACACCATCAGACTTTAGAGTAGTTTCAACATCTTTACAGGTATCTGAAGATAACTCTTTATATACAGTTCTACCAAAATCATATATTTCAAGCGTAGATTTAACCAATTCAAATTTGACGATTAGAAAACAGTTTGATGTGACAATAACATCAAACTCTACTGGAATAATAAATGCTGGCAACAATGAAACATTTTTACCATTTGATGAGGAAAGATATGTATTGGTAAGAGAGGATGGTCAAACAGAGCCTCTTAGTGCTGATAAATTTGTATTTACAAATGGATCAAGTTCTTTAACAATAAATGGACTTTCTGGAAGTGGAAGTGCAAAATTAATTGCAACTCTCAGAAAAACCAATATAAAGTCAAAGATTAAAAATAAGAATAGAATAAAAACAATTGTCATCGATAAATCCAAGTATTCATCTTCTGGAGTTGGTGCAACAACTTTAAATGATGGACTTAGTTATGGAAATTATCCATATGGAACAAGAGTACAAGATGAGGAAATTTGTCTACTTGAACCTGATGTATCAACAATATATGGAATATACGAATCTAATGATACTTCAACTCCGGATACTCCATCTTTAATATTAAATTCTTTAACAGGACCAACAGGAAAGACAGGAGATCTTCTAGTTGGAGAAGAGTTTATTGGTGAAAGAAGTAAATCTATTGGAATTTATGTAGAAAAAATTAATGACCTAAAAGTAGGATTTAGTTATCTAAATTCAAGTTCTTTTATTGAAGGAGAAACTATAAAGTTTAGAGAATCGGGAGTTACTGCCACTGTCGTATCTTTAGATAATGGGGACAATGATATCAGTTCTTCATTCTTTATTGATTCAAACCAAAAAGAAACAATTTATGATTACTCTAAGTTAATAAGAAGAAAAAATATAAAAGAACCAACAAGAAAATTAAAAGTAGTCTTTGAATCTGCAAGTTTTTCTGCATCTGATACTGGAGACATAACAACAGCAAATTCATATGAACAATTTAATTATGCTTACATAAGTAATATTTACACTACATTGAGAAACTCAGATATTTTAGATATCAGACCCAGAGTTTCTCCTATTACGCCAACAGAAAATTCAAGATCTCCATTTGAGTTCTTATCTAGGAATTTTACAGAGTCTGGAAATTCTGCATCCAATGTTTTAGCTTCAGATGAGTCTATCCTTTTATCATATTCTTTCTACCTACCAAGAATTGATAAAATTACATTGAACAAAAATGGATCTTTAGAAGTAAAAAGTGGCATTTCTGCAGAAGAACCACAACGACCTCTCATTGGCGAAGATGTTTTAGAAGTTGCCAGTGTTTATCTTCCACCATATTTAACAAATATTAATGAAGTTGATATTGATTTGAAGGAACATAAACGTTATACGATGTCGGATATTACAAAACTTGAGGATAGAATTGAAAATTTAGAATATTATACTTCACTTTCACTACTCGAAGTAAATACATCTACACTATCAGTAATTGATGAAAATGGAATAAACAGATTTAAATCCGGATTCTTTGTAGACAACTTTTCATCAAAAGATACTCAAGATAGATTGGTAGTTTATAGAAATTCTATAGATCTTACTAATTTAGAATTAAGGCCAAATCACTATACATCATCAATAGATTTGCTACTCGGCACAAATTCTTCAGTAGGAATAGGTACATCTGTAAATCCACTACAAGATGCAAAGACGGATACTAATCTAATTGGAAACGGAGTAAGAAGAACTGGTCAGCTAGTGACATTGGATTATGAAGAAGTTCCCGAAATAGTACAACCATATGCGTCAAGGTCAGTTAATGTAAATCCATATATTGAAGACTTTTATACTGGCACCATTTCACTATTCCCATCTTCCGATGTTTGGGTAGATCAGGTTAGGAATGCATCCAATACACTTTTTATTGATAGAGAAGAAATTGAACTTGAAAAACTTTTAGATTACGACCCTCAGAAAGGATTTGCTGGTGGTGAATGGAATGCTGCCGAAAAAATTTGGGTAATACCAGAAAAGAGAACATCTTTTGGTGACAGGGTACTTGATACAAAGATAATACCTTATATGAGGTCTAGAAATGTAGAGTTTACTGCAAATAGGTTAAGACCGCTAACAAGGGTATATCCATTTTTTAATGGTGTTAATTTTAGTAAATTTATTATACCAAAATTAATTGAAATTAGCATGACTAGTGGAGTTTTTCAGGTTGGCGAAACTGTTGTAGGTAGTTTTGATACTTTAGATTCTCTATCTCCAAAAATAACTTTCAGGGTTGCTAAGCAAAATCACAAATATGGAGATTATACCAATCCTAAGGATATCTACACAATAAATCCATACGACCCAAATACAAATATTCCAGAAACTTATAGTTCAACATCATCTATTCTCAACGTTGATACATATAGTTTATCGAATCAACCACAAGGACAATTTAGTGGATACATTTCCGTTGGAATGAAGTTGAGGGGTCAAACAAGCCAAGCAGAAGCAGTTATTGCTAACATCAGACTAGTAACAGATAAAACTGGAACTATTTTAGGATCTTTCTTTATTCCAAATCCAAATACAAATGTTAATCCCAAATTTGAATGTGGATCTAAGGTATTCAGATTAACTAGCAGTGAGTCTAATTCTTTAGTATATGGAACATATACCACTAGTGCTGAAGAAAAGTATGTTTCTGAAGGTAAAATTAATACAGTTCAAGAAAACTTAATCGTATCAAGACCAATCAGAATAGAAGCACCAGAGGATGAACCTGCAATTCCAGGACCAGGAACTCCCCCACCTGCGCCACCTACCGCAGCACCTACACAAACTCCCGGTACAAGTGACTCAACACCAGGGACTGGTGGAACAGATAATGGTAATGAAGAAGGAACAGGACCAGGACCAGAACCACAATCAAAACCTCCAACTATTGTTTATTATAACTATGGTAAGCCCAAATTGTACGAAGGAGGTGCAAAGAGATTAAAAGAGGTAGCAAAAGCTGCAGGTCTTCCTAGAGATTTGATTAAAAAAATTGATCCTGATATGAGCGCAAAGCGAGAAAGACAGATTGCTACTCTAATTAATGATTCTTCATATGCAAAAACTAACAATTTCGAAATATCAACAGGCAATACTAAAAATGGACCCAAAACTACAGTTGGATCTGGCCAAAGGGTTTCTTTATCTGGAACAAAAATAGGAAAAGGTGCAACTAAAGCAAGAGTTAATGAACCACCTAAGGCAAGTAATAAGAATACTAAGAGTAGTGGAGATGGAGTTATTTCAAATATTAATAGATCAACCGTCGCCAGAGCTGGTGGCGTGAGCAGTGGTGGTAATACGAGTGCATCTCCACCAAGATCATCTCCACCACCAGCACCTGCTGCTCTAGCACCTGCGACTATGAGTGGTGGCGGCAGTATGGGTGGCATGGGCGGCATGATGAGTGACATCAACCTTAAGATGAATATTCAAATTATTCCAAATTCGCTAAATAGATTGTGTAAATTGAGTTCTATATTGTGAGATTTTACTTAGATAAAATTTTAAAATTAAATGGAGCATATTATGAGTGGAATGAAAAAATGACAGAAATTACTGGTGTTTCTGGAAATTCTTATGGAGTTATCGCTCAAGAAGTCCAAAAAGAATTTCCGGAAATGGTTAAAATGCAAGAAAATGGTTACTTGTCAGTAGACTATATTCAATTGATTCCTGTAATGATAGAATCAATAAAAGAGTTAAATCAAGAAATAGAAAATTTAAAAGAAATTATTAATTATTTGAAAAAATGACATTAATTGATACGCAAGAAAAAATAATCTCCAAAAATTCTAGATCTGTATATAAGGATTCTTTACTTTTTTCGGAAAAGGTTTTAGTAAAAAGATCTAAAATACATAGATGGGGTATTTTTGCAAGAGAAAAAATAAAAAAATATGAGATTATAGAGGAGTCCCCATACTTTTTTATTCATTATGACGAGATGGACAATTCCTCATCAGTTTTGCCATATACATATCCTTATGATTATAGCAATGGATATATTGTTGGAATGGGATATTGTGGATTATATAACCATGACTTCGACTCAAACGTTGAATATTATGTTGATGGAGCAAATGAAATAATGGTCCATTATGCATCAAGAGATATTGAGATTGGTGAAGAATTAACTCTAAATTATGGAGAAGAAAATGCTAAACATTTTGTTATCGATAACCCCAATAATACACTGGTAACTAATCAAAATAAATAGAAATAATAAAAAAGCAAAAAAATGAAAGTTATAGATCCATTAGCACAATCTTTTTATATTGAAAATAGAAGAGGTGCTTTTATTACTTCTGTTGATTTATATTTTTTGTCAAAAGATGATGATTTACCAGTAACTGTTCAACTTAGACCAATGGAACTTGGTGTACCAACCAAGAAAGTATATCCATTTGGTGAGGTTATATTAGATCCTAAAGATATTGAAGCTTATGATGATGCTTCAGTTCCGACTAGAGTGACTTTTCCTTCTCCAGTCTACTTAAAGGGTCAAAAATTTCATTCTCTTGTTATAATCTCACAGTCCCAAAATTATAATGTTTGGGTTTCTAGGTTGGGTGAAATTGATGTTTCAACCATATCTCTAGAAGAATCATCACAATTTGTAGTTACTAAGCAACCAGTATCTGGTGGACTTTTTAAGTCTCAAAATGCTTCAACTTGGAATGAAAGTCCATATGAAGATTTAAAATTTACGCTGTACAGAGCAAATTTCACTCAAGGCCAAGGAAATTTTTCATTCTATAATCCAGAATCAAATTTAGGAAATGGTCAAGTTGCAACTTTACGTAAAGATTCTTTGGAATTTTCTTCAAAAAAGATAAGAGTTGGTTTAGGAACAACAGTACAAGACACAGATCTTACTTTTGGAAATACAATTCTCCAAAAAGAAACTAATGCAACAGGAAATTATGTTGCGGCCGCTGGAATTGCAAAAGGAAATTTGACTTTAGTTAACGCTGGTGTTGGGTATACTCCATCATCAGGTTCTTTTACTTATAATAACGTCCCTTTGAGTAATATCACTGGAAACGGCAGAGATGCAACTGCAAATATTACCATTTCTAATGGTGTTGCTATTGCAGCAACAATATCCAATGGCGGAACTGGTTATGTTATTGGAGATGTCCTAACATCCACACAAATTGGAACAGATTCTCTTGGCAGAAACTTACAAATATCAGTATCAGAACTAAGTGGGGTAAATGAATTAATAATTGATAATGTTCAAGGAGAGTTTGAAGTTGGGACTGCGAAAGTAGTTCAGTATGTTAATAATTCGGGCATAACTACAGATTTAAATTATTCTGTTGGCGGCAACGTTCTTATACCATCAGATGGAATTCAAGTAGAAACAGATGGTTTACATATTAAAGTAAATCATAGAAATCATGGAATGCACGCAGGAGAAAATACTGTAAAGATATCAAATGTTATTGGAAATATTAAACCAATTAAATTAACAACAGACTATGATAAAGATTCTAATCAAAATATTCTGGTAGATAATACTGATAATTTCTCAACTTTTGAAAATGTTGGTGTTGGCACCACTAATCCAGGTTATGTTTTAATTGGTGATGAGATTATTTCTTATGAGGGAGTAACTGCAAATTCTTTAACTGGAATAACCAGAGCAATTGACCAAACTTTAGCATTTTCATATTCACAGGGAACTTCAGTGTACAAATATGAATTAAATGGACTATCTTTGAGAAGAATTAATACCACACATACACTCCAAGATGCTACAGTCTCTGATCCAGTTGATTTTGATTACTATACTATTAAAATAGATACATCTCAAAATGGAAAAGTAGATGCACTCCCTTATGGTCAAGTTGATAGAAGTGTTGGAACTACTTTCCCCAAATTATATGCAAATGAGACAAAATCTGCGGGGGGATATTCCATAAATTGTACTCAAAATATTCAATATGAAATTGCAAATCCAAATATACAGACAACCTCAGTTCGCGGAACTAACATCACTGCATCAATGAGAACAGTTTCGGGAACCAGTGTTGATGGTGTAGAAAATTCATTCCAAGATAAAGGATTTACTAATGTAAAACTGTATGAAAATAATTATTTTGATTCTCCAAGAATAGTTTGCTCAAAAGTAAATGAGGATGAAAGATTATCCACACTTCCTACGAAGAAATCATTAACCGTAGATTTGACACTTTCAACAGCAAACTCTTATATATCGCCAACAGTTGACTTAGACAGATCCTCAATTGTATTTACTACTAATAGAATTAACAGTCCCATTGAAAATTATGCTACAGATAACAGAGTCAGTACTATTTCTGATGATCCGTCCGCATTTGTTTACGCAACCAATACTATTCAATTAGAAATTCCAGCAACTTCACTAAAAGTACTTGTTACTGCATATGTAAACGTTTTTAGTGATCTTAGAGCTCTGTATTCAATTAAGAGTAATGCAACTGATGAATCAATTTTCTATCCTTTCCCGGGATATTCAAACCTCACCGATGATGGTAGGGTTATTTCACAATCATTAAGTGACGGAACTTCTGATAAAAAAATAATTAAAACCAATGTAATTGGATATAACTCAGAAGATTTGGAGTATAAAGAGTTTGAGTTTAATATAAACAATCTCTCTTCATTTAAATACTTTAGTATTAAATTGATTGGATCGGGAACAAATCAAGCTTTTCCACCAAGACTATCTGATCTTAGAGTTATTGCATTAGCATAATATGGCACATATAAAAGTTGAGGGTCACTCCAATTTAGTAAGAGACGAAAAAACAAAAGCAGTTTTAAATACAAATATGGGAGACTATGATCGCTACATAAAATTAAAAAAAATAAAAGAAAATGATAACAGAAAAATTGAAGATTTGGAAGATGATATTAGTGGAATTAAAAATGATTTACAAGAAATTAAAAATTTACTAGGAAATTTGCTAAATGGATCCAAATAAAATAGAACTAGATAATATTAATAAACTATTTGAATATGAAAAACTATCTAGAGATATAGATAGTATATGTGATATTGAAACTGTTAGGAATTTTGCGAAAGCATATATTAAATTATACTTAAAACAACAAGAAGTAATTTTAAATTTGTAACATGGCGCAACCTTCTAGTAGACAAGAATTAATTGACTATTGCAAAAGAAAACTGGGAGCGCCAGTTTTGGAAATTAACGTTGCCGATGAACAAATTGATGACTTAGTTGATGATGCTATACAATTTTTTCAAGAAAGACATTTTGATGGTGTTGGTCAGGTATATCTTAAGTATCAAATAACTCAAGACGATATTGATAGAGGAAAAGCACCTGCTGGTTCTAATCCCTCTGCAGGAATAGCACAAACATCAGCAACTGCAGACATTGTTGGAACTGCTACAACTTTCACATACAAAGAGAATAGTAATTTCTTGCAGGTTCCACCATCAGTTATTGGAATTCAAAAAATATATCATTTTGATGGAACTAACACTACAACAAACAATATGTTCAGTGTTAAGTATCAATTATTCTTGAATGATATTTACTATTGGGGTTCTACTGAAATATTGACTTATGCGATGGTAAAAACATATCTAGAAGATATTGATTTCTTACTTACAACACAGAAGCAAATAAGATTTAATCAAAGGATGGATAGATTATACCTGGACATTGATTGGGGAAGTGTTGCTGTTGGAGATTACCTAATAATTGATTGTTATAGATCTTTGAATCCAAATGATTTTCCAAGAGTTTGGAATGATTCCTTCCTAAAACCATATCTAACTGCACTTATAAAAAGGCAGTGGGGTCAGAATTTGATCAAATTTCAAGGAGTAAAACTTCCAGGTGGAGTTGAGCTTAATGGTAGACAAATGTATGATGATGCACAAAAAGAAATTGATATGATAATGGAAAAAATGTCTAATACATATGAATTACCGCCTCTTGATATGATAGGATAAGAAACATGTTAAATCCATTTTTTCAGCAAGGTTCATCAGGTGAGCAAAATCTTGTTCAGGATTTAATTAATGAACAATTAAAAATATATGGCGTAGAAATTTATTACCTACCAAGAAAATATGTAACGTCCAAAACCATAATAAAAGAGGTAATTGAGTCTGAATTTGACAATGCATTTCCCATTGAAGCGTATGTAGATAGTTATGATGGATATAGCGGACTTGGAACTTTAATGTCAAAATTTGGCATTCAAGAATTAGATGATTTGACTCTTACAATATCCAAAGAAAGATTTGAGACTTACATTTCTCCTCTTATCAAAAATGCAACAGATATAAAACTATCAACAAGACCAAAAGAAGGCGACCTAATTTATTTTCCTTTAGGTGATAGATTATTTGAAATTAAATATGTTGAACACGAAAAACCATTTTATCAACTACAAAAAAATTATGTCTATCAGTTAACATGCGAACTCTTTAGATATGAGGATGAACTGATTAATACCACCATAGAAGAAATTGACGATAATACGATAGACTCTGGATTTATACAGACTTTGACTATGGTAGGGGCTGCAGTTACTGCTACAGCAACTGCACAGATATTTAATGGTGGAGTAAGAAAAATAATATTGTCAAATAGAGGAAGCGGTTACAAGTCTGTTCCTACGGTAGCAATTTCATCTGCACCCAGTGGTGGTCTAACTGCTACAGGAATAGCAACAATGATATCCGGAATCATTGACTGTGAGGGGTTAGCATCTGATAGAATTCAGGGAGTTGAAATAACAAATTCTGGATATGGTTACACAGTTGCACCTAGTGTTTCATTCATAGGTGGAGAGGGAAGTGGTGCAGAAGCGACCACAGAAATTGCTGATGGAATAGTTGGTATTATTACTATAACAAATGGTGGTTCTGGATATACAGGGTCGCCAATTGTTACTATAAGTTCTCCAGGAATAGGAACAACAGCAACTGCAACTGCTTATATCAACAGTTCTGGGTCAGTAACATCTATAAGAATAACCGATACCGGAGTCGGGTATACTTCAATTCCAACAGTAACTATAGGTTCGCCAATTGCAACTGGTATTGGAACATTTGCAGTTAATGAAGTTGTGACAGGATCTATTAGTGGAACCACTGCCATAGTGAACTCTTGGAACGCTGTGACGAATGAATTGAAAGTGTCCAAAATCAGTGGAAGTTTCACTTCTGGAGAAAATATTGTTGGTTCGGAAAGCGGTGCAAGTAGAAAGTTAAGAATAGTTGGAGAGTATAATACTACGGATCCATATGCACAAAATGACGTTATTGAAGAGGAAGCTGATCTAATTTTAGATTTTAGTGAAGTCAACCCATTCGGAACTCCATAAATACACAATATATAAGAATAATTAATTCTCTTCAAAATGTTTGAATACTTTTATCACGAGATATTAAGAAACACTGTTGTATCTTTTGGTACACTTTTCAATAATATTTCTATAAAGCACAAAAATAACTCTGGAGATGTTGTAAGTGAACTAAAAGTTCCTCTTGCATATGGACCAACTCAGAAGTTTTTGGCAAGACTGGAACAATCTCCAGATTTGAACAAACCAGTTCAAATGACTCTTCCAAGAATGTCATTTGAATTTATTGGACTGAATTATGATCCACAGAGAAAAGTAACGTCAACTCAGACATTTATAACATCTCCTACATCAGATAAGACTCAAGAGAAAAAGGCATACATGCCAGTTCCATATAATATGGAATTTGAGTTGAGTATAATGACAAAATTAAATGATGATATGCTTCAAATTATTGAGCAGATACTTCCATATTTTCAACCTTCATATAATTTATCCGTTAATTTAATTAAAGAAATTGGAGAAAAGCGCGATATTCCTATTGTGCTTGGAGGTATTACAATGAGTGATGATTATGAAGGAGACTTTTCAACTAGAAGAGCATTAATTTATACACTAAGATTTACTGCAAAAATATATCTATTTGGTCCGGTTTCTTCTGCATCTCAAGATATCATCAAAAAAGTTTCTGTTGGTTATATATCTGCATCTTCTGGTGGAGCAGATGCAAAATCTGGAGGAAGAGATTTACAATATTCAGTAGAACCAACTGCAACTAAGAATTATACTGGAGTAAACGTAACTACTTTATCTTCAGATATTGAAAAGACTGATTCGTACATCAATGTCGATGACGCTTCATCTATTTTACCAAATACTTATATTGCAATTAATGAAGAGACAATATATGTAAAATCAAAAGCAGAAAATAAATTATCAGTAACTAGAGGTGCAAATGGAACTGTAGCATCTTCTCATGTTGCAGGTTCTTCTGTTCTTGGAATAACTAGTCAAGATGATAACTTAATTGAAGTTGGAGATGATTTTGGATTTAGTGGTGGGTTTTCATGAGAATGAGTAAAAAATACGAAAAACTAAATGAAGAGTTCAATATTTCGGATGATATCATAAAACCAGAAATAGTAGAATCTACTTCTGAAATTAATAACGAAACAACATCATCAACGATAAAAGACATTAAAAAAGACTACGAATATACTAGAGGCAATTTATACTCTTTAATAGAAAAGGGTCAAGAAGCTATTAATGGAATCCTGGAATTAGCTCAAGAAAGCGAAATGCCTAGAGCATATGAGGTTGCTGGTCAATTGATAAAAAATGTCGCAGATGCCACAGATAAATTGATGGACTTGCAGAAGAAGTTAAAAGAGGTTGAAGAAGAAAAATCTACAAAAGGCCCTACAAATGTTACAAATGCACTATTTGTAGGGTCTACAGCAGAACTTGCAAAACTTCTAAAGAAACAATCCAACGATGAAAACATTTAGACAGTTTAGAGAAGAGTGGAGTAATAAATATAAAAAGAGTATTGACTGCTCAAATCCAAAAGGTTTTTCTCAACGTGCTCATTGTGCAGCGAGAAGAAAAAGAGCAAAAGGCGAAGAAACTAAATCAAAACCAGTTGAATGAAGAACCAAAAATTCTCACATAAAACACCACACCTAAAAGGTAAGCAGCATCAGTTAGATCCAAATTTGGATTTAAAACAGTCTGTTTATCATGCAACTGTTCAGTATGTTGATTGGGACAATGATGGTGATGTCGATGAATATGATAAGAAACCCAAATTAGTTCCTGATGAAAATCCGAATGCAGATTTTGCGACTACATCTAAAAAATTAATCGCAAAACAAAAGGGAGAATTGAAGCATACTAAAAGGGGTATAGCTTATGAGGATTTAAGAAATTGGTTTTCAAAATCACATCCAGAAGGGAATTGGAAAAGATATAATACAAAAGGAGAAGCAATTGGTCAATGTGCTCGTGAACCCGGAGAACCAAAACCAAAGTGCCTATCTAATGAAAAAGCAGCAAAAATGTCCAAAGATGAAATTGCTGCTGCCGTAAGGAGAAAGAGAGAAAAAGATCCAGTAGCAGATCGTTCGGGAAAAGGAGGAAAACCAAAAATGGTATCTAATAAAATTGAAGAGCAATCTGGAGAAGAAAGATATTGTCCTATGTGCAAAAAAAGAGAGCGCAGAATGGATTGCTCTTATGGACCTGCTATGTGGGACGCTGTGACTATTGGTGGAGTTTCTGAATCGAAGAAACCTCAACCTGATCATGAACATTCGATGGCAAGATCTGAACTTTCTACCATTGAGAAAGCAGTAAAACGTCTCAAATCTAAAATGAAAGGTGAAGGTAATATTGAAGCATGGGTACAATCAAAAATTACAAAAGCAGCAGATTATATTGATTCGGCAGCAGATTACTTAGATAGTGGTGAACATAATGTTCAAGGATCAATGGATGAAGCAAAAGGTCCTTGCTGGACTGGATATAAGCAAGAAGGTTTGAAGAAAAAAGGTAATAGAATGGTTCCAAATTGTGTTCCAGAAGAAGTAGATTTGGAAGAAGAAAATAAACCAACAAATCCAAAACTTTGGGCAAAGTGGAAAGCAAAGGCAAAAGCAAAATTTGATGTTTATCCTTCTGCATATGCAAATGGATGGGCTGCAAAAGGTTACAAGTCAGAAGGCGGTGGTTGGAAGTCAGTTTCAGAAGAAACTATTGAAGATGTAAATGGAAATACATTTGCAGAAGTCATTGATATTATCAAAGTAGAACCACTAGTTTCTGAAGAGAGTGATAAGGTTTGTGAGGTATGTGGAAAGTCTCCATGCGAATGTTCCTCAAAGAGACCAATGGGAGGTAGTTCCGCGAAACCCGGACCAGATAAAAATTATGTAAAACCAATGTCAGAATCGGTAAGAATTCCAGCAAAAACTGGAAACATTATTCTTGTTACTTTGAATTGGAGAGGAAAACTATATATGATTAAGTTGTTCTTCCCACAAACATCAAAACCAAATAGACAAGAAGTTCAATCTCAAATTGAAAAGGTTTATCCAGGTTCTAGAGTTCAGTCATATTATGTTTCTGATATCAAACCAGGAGAACAGTTTCTCCAGGTTGAAGGTGCCGCATGGACCAAAAAGGAAGGAAAGAATAAAGAAGGTGGACTAAATGAAAAGGGTCGTCGCTCATATGAAGCAGAAAATCCCGGTTCTGATTTGAAAGCACCATCTAAAAAAGTTGGCAATCCTCGTCGTGCATCATTCTGCGCAAGAATGAAAGGTATGAAAAAGAAACTAACCTCTACCAAAACTGCTAACGATCCGGATAGTAGAATCAACAAATCACTTAGAGCGTGGAACTGCTAATGAAAAGTTTTAAACAATTTCTATCAGAATCAGTAAATATCTCCGGAGATTTCAACGGAAATCTTTATATCAATAACTCAGAACCAGAAGTTACTAAAGAATCTTTTGTTGCTGATATAGTTTGGGAAGGAAAAATATACAGAATGGAAATAGAAGGTGCAATGATGAATAAAAATGAACTTGCAGAGCATCTTCAAGGAGAATATCCTGGAGCGATTGTCCATAACATCTATCCAGCATCTCAACAAACATCAAGAATTAAAAACGTACAAAGATATCAACCAGAAAGATTAACTTGGAGTGAATGATTAATGGCTCAGTGGAATATAACTACACAAGATTATTTAAATCAAGAAAGATCACTATTTGAAGTTGTAGGTGTTGCATCAAGTGATGGACAAATAATTAGTCATCAAAACCCATTTCCAGTTACAGGAACTGTGGGTATTTCTTCAGAAACTGTTGTAACTATCAATCCAGACACAACTGCAGTTGATGCATTTGGTAGAGCAAGAGTTTCTGAATTGTTTACCCTTGGAGATTATAAGCACCTTTATGCTCTTGATCCAAACTTTTTAGATGGTCTTTCAGGAGCAGGTTCAACAGTAACATTTTTACAAAACCAAGCGTGTGCAAGATTACAAACTGGTATTGGATCAACAGCATCTTGTATTCACCAAACAAAGTTTTATCACCATTATCAACCAGGAAAAGGACAACTAATTTTCAGTTCTTTCAATTTTTATGCTCCTCAACAAAATGCAACTAAAAGAACTGGATACTTTGATGATAGAGATGGAATTTATTTTGAACAAGTTGGACTTAGCACGTCTAACGGAGTAGACGCTGGAATTGGAACAAATAATTGGGTAATTAGATCTTTTGTAAGTGGTATTGCAACAGAAACTAGAATTCCACAATCACAATGGAATAGAGACAAATGTGATGGGACAGGGACTTCTGGATTTAATTTAGATATTACGAAAACTCAACTTGCATTTATAGATTTTCAATGGTTAGGTGTTGGTAGAGTTCGTTGTGGATTTGCCCACGATGGACAACTTATCACCGCACACGAATTTTTCCATTCCAACAATAGTCCAACAGTTTATATTGCAAATCCAAATCTACCAGTTCGTTGTGAGATTAGAAATACTGGTGTTGGCA